>Ga0209992_10000943_pt1 | contig 34429 bp, 28 predicted proteins | sample 2SBtaG_2_FD_182564 | JGI IMG/M metagenome (GOLD analysis project Ga0209992, IMG submission 182564) | Deep subsurface microbial communities from Kolumbo volcano to uncover new lineages of life (NeLLi) - 2SBTROV12_ACTIVE470 metaG (SPAdes)... | ecosystem: Environmental > Aquatic > Marine >...
GCCAGCAGTGTGATGAGACGCTTAAAAACATTGATGCCGCAGTTAAAGTAATTGAACAAGCTAACAACGATATAGCTACGGCAACACATATGAAGACTCAAAACATCTCTGTGATTTCAGATAAGATGCTCGGTATATCTGCCGTTTCGCAACATACTGAGGAAGGTGCAGAGCACACACACGCTGCCAGCCAGCAGCTCAGCGTGATGTCGCAGGAGCTAAGTGATTTGGTGCGAGAGTTTAAGGTTTAGAAATTTGAAAGTCAGCTCGCGGCATGAGTAAAGCGCCGCAACTGACGGCAAAACAACCTTAACTTGAAACGTTGCGCGATTTTATATCGCGTTTTTTGCGCAGGGAAAACCTGTGCCCACAGCTTCAATAAAAGCAGCTCTACCCTGTAGGCGCGATTTTAGTCCTACTGAATAGTCTCAGTATTTTTTATGTGCCAAAAGAGGAGCTTAATAAGTAACTCTTTTCTGCCCCAAAACGAGCTTCACAAGCTTGAATAAAATTTGTTTCACCACTAGTGAAATTTAAGTCGTTTGCAAAATATTTAGTGCCGTTTTATGAGTTAATTCAACCATACTATCATGGTCAATTGGCATTGACTGTGCGGTGACCGAGTAACCTTCAACTAGTGAAATTAATATCGTTATTGCTCCAGCTAAACACTCTTCGTCTTTTGCGATAGGTTTTAGTTTATCGGCCAATTCTTCCACTACTTTGCTGTAATAATCTGTAAGGTAAGATTCTATTTCTGCGTTTCGTGTTGAAATCGCCCAATACTCCCTGAAAATACGACACATATCTGAAACATCGATAACTAGAGAAAATTGCTCAGCGATGAATGATTTCAAATCATCTTCGGATGTTACAAGTGGGTACTCTTTTAGTCCTTGCAGGCACTGTTTAAAGTATCTATCCGCTACAGCTTTAAGAAGCTCATCTTTATTTTTAAAGTAATATTGAAGGTTGCTCAGAGACATTTCACACAATTGAGCAACTTTTCGCATCGTTACACTGAAATCCCCTTCGTTTTGTAAAAGTCGGGTTGCTTCATTAAGAATTGTTTCTATTTTATTGGATTTTTTTTTCATATACCGCCCTAGATTTCAATAAATTACAGCTTAAGTACTTTTTCAGATAAAAAATACACTTGACACTTTAGGTCAAATGACCTTTAATTTCAACTTTAGGTCAGTTGACCAACTTGGTAATAGGTGATAAATGAAAGGTCTCATTGTAAAAGATAAACAGTTAATACTAACTGGTGACTTAACAAAACCTCAGCGTCTTAAAGGTGAGGTTCTAGTAAGGGTAATAAGCTCTTCAATAAATCAAATAGATCAGGAATTTGCTGACGGTAAGTACGATTTGCTTCTTAAGCTATCGGGTTGCAATCACCTCGTGAAAACAGGTATCGAGTTTTCGGGGGTTATAGCTGAAGATGGTCAAGGCTTTTCAAAAGGAGAGCATGTTTACGGCTATGTTCATTTATCTAAAGGTGTCAAAGCACATCAAGAATACCTTACTATCAATGCTAATTACCTTGCAAAAATGCCAAAGAATATAAGCTTTGATGAAGCTGCATCTTTACCACTTGGCTCATTAACATCTTTTACTGCATTAACAGAACTTGGGAAAGTTGGTAAAGGAACGAAACTACTTGTCATTGGAGCCTCTGGTGGACTTGGCGTTTACGCGCTCCAACTTGCTAAAATATTTGGCGCTACAGTCACCGCTGTTGCTGGTGACAATCAAGAAGGGTTTCTTAATTCACTTGGTGCTGCTCATGTGATTAATTACAAAGAAACGCCTCTGGAACAATTAACGGAACAGTTTGATGTTGTTTTAGATCTTTCCAATAAAAAGATATTCAAAGAAGTTAAGTCTTTGCTTAAAGAAAATGGAAAATTTATTCCAGCTGAACCTAATAAACATTTCTTTGATCTTTTTCTTAGCCTATTTAAAACGAAGAAAACGAAATATTTATATGTTGATAGAGGCGATAAAAGCAAATTAGAGAAAATAACCGAATGGGTAGAAAAAGGAGAGTTAAAACCTTTTATCGATTGCGTTTACGCCTTGGAAAACTATCAGCAAGCGTTTGAGCGATTATCTGTCGAAGGCAGACAGGGAAGGATTGTACTTAACATAAGCGAACAAGCTTAAATTAAAATTTGATTTTTACACTAAAATAAATCCATCAAGAACCCATCCGTGAATGGCTTCCGTCGGGAGTTCGTCGGTAGCTTATTTTTGAGGGAAATTCCAAAACACATTCATATAGTTAGAGGATAAGAAAACATGAAAGACCCTGATCAAATCCAAAATTTTCTCAATGCATGGCAGAATGCATGGTCCAGACAAGATGTTGAAGCCATTATCGCATTCTTTTCCAAGGAATTTGAGTTTGAAGACATCCCGATCGGCCTACATGCAACAAATGCATCTGAGATGCGGGAGGTATTAAGCACAACCTTCGAAAGTGTGCCAAACTTCACGATGAACATTTTTGAACATCATATTTCCAAAGATATTGTAACGACTAAATGGTATCAGTCCGGCAATATGACGACGCAAGTGGATGGTCTTGATCTCAAAGATAAACCTTACGAAGTCGTGACAACTTCGATCATTGGGTTGTCTTCCGACGGTCAGATAACTTCGGTATCAGACAATTGGAATGCCGCTGTTTTTTTTCAGTGATACTGATAACATAATACGAAAGCATCGGGGTAGCCAGAAATAGCACTCCGGGTTGCAAATGAGTACAAAAATAGGGTTAAAGCTGGAGAAGTATTTAAGCCTAATGAATATTAGGCTGATTTATTAGAGGGTTTCGTGGGTAACTTCAAAAAAGTAAAGCAAGAACTACCGAGATTCTAGCATTCAACAAAAAAGCGCAGACCTCATCAAGTTCTGCGCTTTTACTTTCAGCTTATCGCTTTTAACTTAAAGCTTGTGGCTTTCAGCTCGCTAGCTCATCCTTGCGAACTCGCTTACTCCACCTAAAATCAATCACTCTGCAACGCTTCTATCGGGTCAAGCTTTGACGCTTTAATCGCTGGGTAAACACCAAATGTTAGGCCCACCAGCGCGCAGATGCTAAACGATAAAACGATGGCGCTGAGCGACCAAGATACCGCCCATTCTGAATAAAAGGCAATCAACTCAGATAACGCAATACCGAAAAACACGCCGAGCAAACCACCTAAGATTGAGATAGTAAAACTCTCAGTAATGAATTGAACTTGAATGTCTTTTTGCGTGGCACCAATCGCGCGCAGTAAGCCGATTTCTTTGGTACGCTCTAACACTGTTGCCAGCATGATATTCATAATACCAATACCGCCCACCAGCAGTGAAATGCCTGCCACACACGACATCACAATATTAAAAATTTGCTGAGTTTGTTTTTGCTGTGCTAATAGCGCAGCTGGCACAATCAGCTTGTAATCATCAATGTCGTTATGACGGCCCTTGACCAAGGCATCAATCGCTTGTGCGGCCATCACTGGGCTAAAGCCCGGTTCAGTTGCCAGCTTAATACGCGATATTTCAGGGTCGAGTAATTCACTTTTAAAGCGGTGAATGGCTGTTTTTAAAGGAATAAAAATCTGGTTTTGTTCATCGCCTAGCTTCACCCCTTGAAACTCTTTCTTTTTCAAAAAAGGCGCTTCTAAAATACCTACGACTTCAAACCATAAATGATTGATCTTGATTGATTTACCTACCGCATCACCAAGTGGAAACAAAGTTTTAGCGGTATTGGCACCGAGCAGCGCCACTTGTGAAAAGTGTTGTCCGTCTTGTTCAGTGAGCAAACGCCCTGCACTTAAATCGAAATGCGCCAGCTTGAAGTAGTTTTCACTGACCCCCACGGCTTGGCCTTCGAACTTAGCGTATTCACTGAATACATGGTAGGTTTCGACTACTTTCTCTGCGGCAAAATCAGTGATAAAAGGCAAGGCTTCAACGGCGACTTTACCATCATTAAGAGACAAACCATCAGAGTGTTTACGTTGCTCTCTGAGCTCTTCTTCTTCAAAGTCTTTGGCTTCAACAATGACGTTGTTTAGACCCATAGAGTCGATCATTTTCAATGCTTCACGCTGAGCGCCCTCGCCAATATTTAGCATGGCAATTACGGCTCCTACCCCGAAAATCATGCCAAGCAGTGTCAAGAAGGTACGTAATTTATGTTGCTGTAACTGTACTACCGCATCTTTAAATAAGCCCACTAGATTCATAGTTTGCTCTCCTTATCGACCAATGCAATCACATCTCCCTCTGAGAGGCCTTGGGTAATTTCAACATGACTTAAGTTACTTTGCCCCAAACTCACAGGGGTTTTGCTAAAGCCCGACGCCGTTTTAAGTTGCACATACGCACCGTCTTCATCGGCAAATACACTAAACTTAGGCACAACCAGTTTTTCGGCTGCTTGGTTGGCAATGATATTGGCTGTGACTTTTAGACCTGGTCGTAAATGTGCACCTTGTTCATCAATACTGGCAGTCAGCTCATAGTATTTTTGCGGATCTTGGCGTTTGATTGATTTAGGAAAGGGTGCAAGCTTGGTCACTTTACCTGTAAAAGTTTTGCTCGGATCTGAGATCAAAGAAAACTCCAGCGTTTGGTCTTGCTGCAAGTTAATGGCTTCGCGCTCTTTTACGAATAGCTTAATTTGCATCACGGATATATCTGGTAAACCCGCTATTTTCTGACCCGGCCAAAGTGTTTGCCCGGCTCTTGGTTTCTCGCCGCGCCAGTTTACACTATGCGTTAACAAGCCATCGTGGGGAGCTACAACTTCTAATGACGACAAGTTACCATTGAGCATATCAATTTTGCTTTGGTGCTGCTGGCTTTGCATATTTAAGAGATCTAATTCACCTTGGGCACTGCTATTAAATTGCTCTGATTGCCAATTAAAATAGTCCGTTTTGGCATTCAGATAATCGACCTTTTGTGCCTGCTCTAAGATATCGAGTTTGGAGATGATGCGTACATCATCAATTGAGAAGGTTTCAGCAAATTGCTTTTCTTCTTCAACAATATCAATATCATACCCTAGATGTTTTCTTCTTGTGTCAATCTCAGAATTTTTACCAGATAAGTCTTGTGAAACTTTATTGTTTGAAAATTCACTTTCGCGTTTTTGCTTACTCATAACACGACCATCAAATCGTGCTACCACTTCACCTTTTTTAACTTGCGAATATTCAGGCATTAACCATGCGAGCGTTTGTGGACCACGCGAAGAAACAGGCGTACTAATCACTGTTTCGTTTGCAGCGATTAACTCGCCTTTTGCTTCAACGTAATTCTTAAATGTGGCTTTTTGCACCGTATATGTCAATTGTGCATCGACTTCTGCCGGTTTAGAGCAGGCCGTTAGTAATAATGCACAGATCACTATCGTTAAATATTTCATAGACGTACCTCATCACCTTGCTTTATACCCTTAGTGATCACTGCAAAACCATTACTGATATTACCGACCTGAACAGGCACCTTATCACCGTCTTTTTCGATTACATAAGCACTTGATTGAGCACCATTTGACTGATCACTGTGCACTGCAGAGATAGGCACAACTAAAACATTTTCAATTTTATCTGTAGCAATTTCTACCCGAGCGGTTAAGCCTGGACGCATGATCGCAGCATCGATGTCATCTAAGGTGATCAACGTATCGACTATGCGACGTTTATCTTGTGGTGATTTTTCTCGAAAAGCACTGCCGATGGTGGTGATTTTACCTGAAGTAATTAGTGGCTCTGGACCGTCTATGGTGACTTTAACATGTTGATTAAGCGCAATACGGCCAAAGTCAGCTTCATCTATTTGTGCTTTAACCTGCATGTCTTCTATCACTGCCATTTCAATTACTGGCTGGCCAAATTGCACACTTTCACCTACAGTCGGCTTTTCGCCACTGGCATTGCTGTAATACATCACAATGCCATTCATCGGCGCTTTGACTTTAAGTTTTTCTATGTCTTGCTGTAGTGCGTCTACTTCGGCCTTTAGTCGGCCGACCTTGCCTTCAGCCAAACGAATATTGAGTGCTTTAGTCTCTTTTTGAAACGCCAGTTTTTTTTGTGCCAGCGCTAGGTCATTTTTGGCAATGGTGAAATCTATCTGCGCTTTACGTTTATCATTGTCTGAGAGCGAGTCACCGTCAATCTCAGCTTTGCGCTTAGCAATATCAAAATTCATCTGTGCTTCGGCGAACGCTAGTTTAAGCTCTTCTTGGTTTTTAATTTCGAGCGCTTTTTGGTTCTCAAGCTCTTTGACTGCACGATCATATTCGCTATTTTTATCAATTAAGCGATCGCGGACAGGTTTGTCATCGAACGATGCAACCACCTCACCTTTTTTTACTTGCTTGTTTTCAGGAGCTAAAAACTTCACCTTGTATTGCCACATGCGGGCAATGGAAGGAGGCGCAATCAGCGACTGCTTTGCTGACTCTAGTTCACCATTGGCCTGTACAGCAAGTTGAAAACTGGTTTTCTCGACAGTGTGATAGTCAAATTCATCACTACCACAGCCAGCTAATGATATAGCGACAATACTGGCTAGTACGCCTAATTTAAACTTATTCACTTTGGCCTCCTTGTAAACGCACACGCCCAGTCATACCCGGCAATATTTTTAGTTTTTGTGTTTCATCAAATGAGAAAACAGCACGATAATAGGCGTCTTTTCCCCATTCTTTGCGCTCTTCAGGTTGTGTCGATAAATTAGTTAACTTGGCTGTAATAGGTGTTTTTTGGTAGGCGTCTAGAGTCAAATTAACGCTTTGATCAAGCGTAAGGTGCTTGTAGTCAATTTCATGTACCCAAGCCTCAAGGTAGAGCCCTGTCATCGCTGGTATTTCAGCAATTTTCCAACCAGGTTGAGCCGTCGCCCCCGAGAATAATTTAGAGCCATACCAAGGGTGGTTTGCATATAAGATTGGGCCTTGATTAGTTGCCTTATGGGTTAAATTGTTTAAGCGTTCTCGGTTTTCTTTTAAGTTAATTTGTAAACGTGCGATTTCGATTTCTTGTTTATGAATATTCACCTGCGCTGTGGTTTTTGCTTCAGCTAAACTGGCTTTAGCTTTGTGCTTTTGGATCACCGCTTGCTCAAGTTTGAGTTGGTTTTCTTCATACTCAAATCTGCTAATGAAACTTTTCGGTACTATGGCATCAATCTTCGCTTTTTCATGTAGAAGTTCTGCCCGCTTCAATGCGAACTCAGCCTCTAAAATCGCCTGCTGACCTTTATTCTGCTGCCTTTTTAATTCATCTTGCGCATTATTAAGACTGACTTCATCTTGCTCTATGGTGCTGGCGATTGAGCCGCCTTCGAATACCACAACCACATCGCCGGGCTTCGCTACTTCGCCTTCTGGCAACATCCATTCAATTTGCACACGCCAAGTATCACTTTGTGGCGAAAAGAAGGTTTGGCTATCTCCTGCTTTGATTTCACCGGTGATGAAAATGCTTTGAGCATCCTCTGCATAGCTATTCACACTAAATATTGAGCTTGAAAGTAACATAGCTAAACACAATGGTTGTAATGTGCGTTGTTTTAAATAAGCTTTCATCGGCGGCAATCCTTTATTTTCACGCCATCTTTCATTCTAATAATGCGTTTTGCATACTCGGCAATATCGTCTTCATGAGTCACCATAACAATGGTATGTCCTTGAGCATGCAGGTCGCACAGTAGTGACATAATTTCGTGGGAGGTTTTACTGTCTAAGTTACCCGTCGGCTCATCGGCAAAAATCACTTTTGGCTCATTGACTAGGGCTCTCGCAATAGCCACCCTTTGCCTTTGGCCGCCTGACATTTCATTCGGTTTATGCCCCGACCTATGATCAAGCCCAACTTTGGCAAGCATGGCCAAGCCTTTTTGTTTTGCTTCTTCTGGTGAGGTCTCGCTATAACGCAGCGGCAGAGTGACATTTTCCAGTGCACTCAAACGAGTTAAGAGGTGAAAGGTTTGGAATATAAAGCCGATACGTTCGTTTCTGATTTTTGATAAGTCTTCATCACGCATATCTTGAATAGACTGATCCGAGAGAAAATATTCCCCCTGTGTCGGAGTATCAAGACACCCTAATATGTTCATGAGGGTTGATTTGCCTGAGCCAGAGGAGCCCATAATGGCAACGAACTCGCCTTCATCAATGGAGATAGAAACATCGTTTAACGCAGTGACGCGCGTTTCCCCACTGCCGTATTCGCGATATAAGTTCTTAACTTCAATCACTTGCTACAATCCTTGATTATTATTTTTATCGAACGTTCACCGTATACAATGTGAACAGCTGAGTCAACTCATATAACTCGCTGATTTTAATAGTTAAAAATTATTAAAAACAAATGCAATTTATAAACAAAGTTTTAACAAAAAGATCAAAAAAGCCCCATATGCATAAGCAAATGGGGCTTTTTCGGCGTTATGGATGTATCTTTACCTTGTGCTTAATCTAGCTGATAAACATTAAATCCAAGGCCAGCTACTTGGCCTTTTTCACCTTCAGCTGATTGATAAATCAGTTTCGCATTTTCACTCATCCCAGTCGGCTTAATGCTCTGAGATTTCGTGCTGGTGTTAAAGATAACCGCTAGGCTTTGCTTACCTTGCTCACCCTTATACGCGCGTTTGATGGCGAATAAGCCTGGCTCATTCTGAGAGAATAGAATGCTTTGTTCACCTTGACGAAGTGCGATATGCGCTTGATATAGCTCAGCATATTCAGCAAAACGCTGATAGAACAAATGCGATGTATCAAAGTTGTCGTCAGCTGTGGTTTTGTCTGTGGCTAACAGGTCATCATCGTTGTAAGTTTTAACCAATGAGGGCATCATGTTTTGTCTTGAATCTTGATCGCCACCGTCTCCCACAAAGCCTTGCTCATCACCGTAGTAAATCACCGGGACACCGCGGCTGAAGTACATCAATGCATGGGCAAGTAGAGTACGCTCAACCATTTCGCTTTCGCTATAGTTAAAATCACTGCTCTTTAAGCGATACGCAATACGGCCCATATCATGGTTACCCGTAAAGCTCACAAGGTGATTGGCATTAAAACCATCTTCATGCTTATAAAGGTGATCTTTCGCGAACAGTTTGGTCAGTTCGCTAGTGCCTTTTTGATTCACCACCACCGCTTCAATACTTCCTTGCAATGCAAAGTCGAGTACCGATGGCATTTTACCTTCAGTTAAAAATGTACTGAGTAGTTCAGGCTCAAAGCTATACGCTTCGCCATACATCATAAAATTGTTAATACCTAATGAAGCTGCATGCCCCATCAGCGCTGGTGAGAACTGCTCCCAGAATGACATATCTACGTGTTTTACCGTATCGATTCTAAAACCATCGGGCTTGAATTCGGTGATCAGGTTTTTGTAGATGTCGATCATGCCATCAACCACTTTTTGTTGTGTGGTGTCGACATCGTCTAACCCTGCAAAATCACCTTTGATTGAGCTTTCGCCCGACCAATGTGAGTCGCCTTGGTTGTTATATAAATCGATGTCATTGAGCCAAGCGGGTATTTTAATGGCTTCTTCACCTTTAGGGATCAGTGCCTTGTAGCGCTCGTTTTCTGGAGTATTGCTGTCTTTAAATTGGCAACGGTCACCTTCTACCAACCATCCTAGGCCATCTTTACCATGACACTGTTCGTATTTGATCACGTCAGCCGTGTGGTTTGTGATGATGTCAAAGTACACTTTGATATTGCGTTCGTGCGCTTGGTCAATGAAGTTTTTAAGCTCAGCGTTTGATCCCCAGTGCGGGTCAATCTCGGTAAAATCTAAAATCCAATAGCCGTGGTAACCTGATGTATCGGCTTGCATTGCACGGTTACGTAGTACTGGCGTTAACCAAATCGCGGTAATGCCCATATTATCTAGGTAAGGCAGCTTTTTAGTTAAACCCGCTAAGTCACCACCGTGATACATACCTTTGTGAGTAACGTCTAAACCACCACGAGATAACGCACGTTTAGTGTCGTGTTCAGCTGCGCCCATATCGTTACTCGGATCGCCATTGTAAAAACGATCAGGCAATACAAAGTAGAATACTTCATCACGAAAGTCTCGTTGCTTATATGGTGTCAGCTTAGCCGCTTTACGTTCAAACTGTTCAACGCTGGTCGCTGCAACTGCGGTATTCGCCTGCGCTGCTGACTCTTTTGCCGTATTCGCTGATTGGCTACACGCTGTAAGACCTGTCGCTAACATCAGCGATAAGGCAATTTTATTCAGTGGTGATTTAAACATAGGATCTCCTTTTTATACCAATCTTCTATATTAAATAGTCTTTTTAAAAGATTGGTATCATGCTTACTTTCAATTAAGAAAGCTTTGCATAAACGCTCGCAAACGCTGGCATTTCTAAGTTGTTGTCATTCATGGTCGCAGTCACAAGTTTGTGATCTGTAATAAGTGATAGCTCACTTACACCTAACTGCTCAAGGCTGATTGTTTGCGCTTCATTACTTAGGTTAAAGCAGACTAAAAGTGTCAGGCCATTGTAGCTACGTTTAAACGCAAGAATTGGCTCCGGCGTTTCGATAAACTCAATGTCACCGTAAAGAATAGCTTCAAAGCCTTTGCGCCATGCACTGAAATGACGGTAGCTATTTAGTACTGAGTTTTCATCATGTTCTTGGGTATCTACTGCGGTAGTATAATGCGCTTCAGGCACAGGTAACCAAGGTTTTTCTGTACTAAAACCCGCATTGTCTTTTTGGCTTTCCCAAGGATGTGGAGTACGACAACCATCACGACCTTTGAATTGTGGCCAGAACGTAATGCCATACGGGTCTTGTAAGTCTTCGTAAGCAATGTCAGCTTCAACCAAACCAAGCTCTTCACCTTGATAGCTACAAACACTCCCGCGCAGTGATGAAATCATCGCATACAGCATTTTCGCGAGAGTAGCATTACCTTCAGCGTTTTGCGTTTTGCCCCAGCGGCTCGCAACACGAATAACATCATGGTTCGACACCGACCAACACGGCCAACCATCCGATACGCGTGCTTCTAATGACTCTACAACTTGCTTAATGTAGCTTGCTTTGAAGTCATCTGTTAGCAGGTCAAAGCTATACCCCATGTGTAGGCGCTTATCACCTTGGGTGTACTCAGCCATGGTCTTTAATGAATCTTCAGACGAGATTTCACCTAGCGCTACTGTGCCCGGGTACTTGTCTAACAGTGCGCGAATGTCTTCCATAAAGCCCAAGTTTTCATCTTGGGTATTGTTGTAGTAGTGATATTGATACGCATATGGGTTCTTTGAGTCAAAACCGATATTGGTACGCAGCTCTTGCGCTTTGGGCGGGTTGTCACGTAATTGCGCGTCATGGAAGCAGAAATTAATTGCATCTAAACGGAAGCCATCTACACCGCGTTTTAACCAAAATTCGATATTATCAAGGGTCGCTTGACGCACTTCTGGGTTATGGAAGTTAAGGTCTGGCTGACTGGTTAAGAAGTTATGAAGGTAGTATTGTTGACGGCGTGGTTCCCACGTCCAAGCAACACCACCAAAAATAGACATCCAGTTATTTGGCGGAGTGCCATCTGGCTTAGCATCAGCCCATACGTACCAATCAGCTTTATCATTGGTTTTGTCTTCACGACTTTCTAAGAACCAAGCGTGCTGATAAGATGTATGACTTAATACTTGATCAATCATGATCTTAATGCCACGGTCATGGGCTTTGGCGATCAGCTCATCAAAATCTGATAACTGCCCGAATAGCGGATCGATGTCGCGATAATCGCTGATGTCGTAACCGAAGTCTTTCATAGGAGATTTAAAGAATGGCGATACCCAAATCGCATCTACACCTAAGCTTTTGATGTAGTCTAATTTTGCGATGATACCCGGAATATCACCAATACCATCTTGGTTGGCATCATAGAAGCTGCGTGGATATACCTGATAAATTACAGCGCCGCGCCACCACATTTGTTCTTTCATTTAAAACCCCAAAGACTCTTCTTAATCGCCCTATACCTCATTTTGTGCTCAGTGCCACGGTTACCGACACTCAGTTTTAAAAGACCCGAGGCATAATCGGATAGTCGTTATAATATTGTCATAAAGAATACGCGTTATGATTTTTTCGTAACAGCCTTTGCATACGTATTCAGGATTTGCAGTTTTATGAATGACGCTATGATGCAATCATCAAAAAAAATGACAAAGAGGTTGGGTGTGAGTAAAGTTTTTTTGGCAATGGGACTAGTTACAGGGCTGCTTTTAAACCCTTTAGTTACAGTACAAGCTGTTGAAAATAAAAACAATGACAAACCTTATACGATTGTATCAAAAGCGCATAAATATGTGTCTCACAGCTATCAAAATGGTGAGTTGACGGTTACCACAACACTGGGTGATGTTACCTTCTCTGCACTGAACGACAGTGCCATTGAAGCAGTATTCAATGCCAAACAAGCTGCAGTTTCGGCAAGTGACCTGCCTTCTTATACCATCAGTGAATCACACCAAGACCACACCTTACTCTTTAGTCAGAAGGCTTCACAGCAAGGCAATGTGCTTATTGGCTCAGCAGGCAATATGCGTGTCGAAATTACCACGCAGCCTTATTCAGTAAGTTACTTTAAAGGCAAACAATTACTGATAAAAGAAGAGCAAGGTTTTTACTCAGGCACTGTGATTGAGCAACATGACAGCCAAACTCAAACACATAACGTACACGGTATTCGCTTTAACTTAAATGACAGTGAGCAATTACTTGGTACAGGCGAGCGCGTATTAGGTATGGACCGCCGCGGCCATCGTTTACCTTTATACAACCGTGCGCATTATGGTTATGAAACTGAATCAATACAAATGAACTACAGCTTACCTGCGGTGATGTCCAATAAACAATATATGCTGCTATTTGATAACAGCGCCAAAGGCTGGGTTGATTTAGCAAAATCTGAACAAAATGTCTTGCAGTTCGAAGCTGTGGCAGGTCGTAACGCTTATATTGTTGTGGCGGGTGATTCTTACCCTGAACTGATTGCCAACTACACCGATATCAGCGGTACTCAGCCAATGTTACCTCGCTGGGCGTTTGGTAATTTTGCCTCGCGCTTTGGCTATCGCACACAACAAGAAGTAATGGGCACAGCTGCTAAATTTAAAGCGCTAAATATTCCACTCGACTCCATCATCATTGACTTGTATTGGTTTGGTAAAGACATTCAAGGCCATATGGGCAACCTTGCTTGGGATAAAGAGGCGTTTCCTGAACCTGAAAAAATGCTGCGCGAACTCCGTGCGCAAGGCATTCAACCTATTCTGATCACTGAGCCATTTATTCTCTCAAGTTCAAAACGTTGGGATGATGCAGTTGCACAAAAAGTGCTGGCAAAAAATACCGAAGGCAACCCAAAAACATTTGATTTTTACTTCGGTAATACCGGCATTATCGACGTCTTCAACGACACAGGTAAAAACTGGTTTAATAATATTTATCAAAAACTTGCTGAACAAGGTGTGCAAGGTTGGTGGGGCGATTTAGGTGAACCAGAAGTACACCCGAGTGATGCATTGCACACCCTAGATAATGGCCAGCAAGTGTCTGCCGATGCCATTCATAACGCCTACGGTCATCAATGGGCAAAAATGTTATTTCAACATTTACAAACCACGCAACCTGAACAACGTCCATTTATTTTAATGCGTGCAGGTGCTGCTGGCTCTCAGCGATTTGGCATGATCCCTTGGACTGGGGATGTAAATAGAACTTGGGGCGGATTAAAACCCCAAGTTGAGTTATCACTGCAAATGGGCATGTTTGGTTTAGGTTATACACACTCTGATTTAGGTGGGTTTGCCGGTGGTGAGGAGTTTAATAAAGAGCTGTATATCCGTTGGTTACAATACGGTGTATTCCAACCGATTTACCGCCCGCATGGCCAAGAACATATTCCTTCTGAAGTGGTATTCCACGATAAAGAAACGCAAGATATTTTGCGTAAGTTCATCGAACTTAGATACCAAATGATGCCTTATAACTACACGTTAGCGTATCAAAATAGTCAATCAGGTCTACCGCTGATGCGACCAACCTTTATAGATGACACTGCTAACACTGACCTTTCGAACAAAGATAGCTACCTATGGGGCGATGCATTTTTCGTACATCCTATTACCTCCGCTAGTTTAAGTTCTGTAGACGTCACGCTGCCAGAGGGAGTGTGGTTTAACTACTTCACTGGCAAAAAGTACGAAGGCGGTAAAACACATAGAGTAGAGGCAAATCTTGAGCAAATCCCTGTATTCGTTAAAGCGGGGGCATTTGTGCCTATGGTTGAGAAGTTCCAAACCACGCAAAACTACAGCTCTGATCACCTCACCTTACATTATTGGGCTGATAACCAAGTGCAAAATGCAACGGGCAGTATGTATGAAGATGATGGCCACACCATGAATGCCGACAAACTTGGCGAGTTTGAGCTACTAAATTTCGCTGCGAAGCAGAATAATAGCCAACTGGGCATGTTACTTATGCGTCAAGGCAAAGGTTATAAAAGCATGCCTAAAGCACGTAAGATCACCTTAAAGATCCATAACTGGCAACAGCAGCCAAAGCAGGTTAAGGTAGGCGACCAAATCATTCAATCTTATGATTGGAATAATAAAAACAGCACCTTAACGGTGAAATTTAACTGGCAACATCAGCCACTGACACTACAGGTTCAATAACATGACAACACAACAGTCTGAGTCTTTAACCCGTATTATCGCCGACATTGGCGGCACCAATATTCGTCTTGCTATTGTCGACGAGCAAGCCGACGGCTATTACCGCAATATCAGCACCTATAAATGTGCTGATTATGCCGGTCTTGCCGAAGTATTAAAGCTGTATATCAGCGAGCAGCAATTAGAAAACAGCCGATTAAGTGCTTGTTTAGCCATTGCGTGTCCGGTGGATGATGATTTAATTTCAATGACAAACTTGCCTTGGCAGTTTTCACAATCGGCATTAAAAGAGACATTAAAGCTTGAGTCTTTAACGCTGATTAATGATTACACCGCCATTGCTATGGCTATTCCACTTTTGAGTGATGAACAAAAAGTGAAAATCGGTGACGGTGAAGCCGTTGCAGGTAAACCTATTTCAGTGTGTGGTCCAGGTACAGGGTTAGGTGTTGCGAATCTTATCCCTGTTGGTGACAAATGGCACTGTGTTAGTGGCGAAGGCGGTCATGTAGATTATGCACCTGTTGGCGAGCTCGAAATCGAGATTTTGCGTTTCTTAAACAAGATTAAGCAGCGCGTTTCTTACGAGCAATTGCTATCGGGTTATGGTTTAGAGCAAGTTTATCAAGCTGTTTCTGCCATTAAACAAAACCCAAATACTGAAAAGCTGTCAGCACAGCAAATATCAGAGCGCGGCTTATGCAATGACTGTGAATACTGTAACCTCGCACTCAATGTATTTTGTCGTGTACTCGGCGCCTTTGCAGGTAATTTGGCACTAACATGCAATAGCGTCGGCGGTGTCTACATCGCCGGTGGCATAGTGCCTCGCTTTGTTGATTTCTTAAAATCAACGGCATTTAGAGAGCGCTTTGAAAATAAAGGCCGTTTATCACACATTCCACGTCAAGCGCCAACTTATGTGATCACAGAAAGCCAGCCGGGCCTATTGGGTGCTGCGGCCTATGCGATGCAAAGCTAAAAGTTAAAAGTTAAAAGTTAAAAGTTAAAAGTTAAAAGTTAAGTAAAGCCCTCACTTAGCTTTTAGCTTAATTATTTATTCTATATTGTATTTTTTTAACCCTACGCCTTCAGCTAAATAGCTAAAAAACCTGCTAAATTTAATTAGAAATAGTCCCTTTTTTAAACTAGGCTTTAACTAATCAAGCTGCCTCTAAAAATTTCAAAAGCCTTTTATGGATAAACTGTTTAGCTTTGCCCGTGCTGTTTTCATGTTACTACTAATTATTTCTAGCAACAGCTTCGCGCAGATCCCACTACTGACCAATGAATATGCGGTGAAAAGACTCACTGCCGAAGAAGGGTTCGTATCATCTGAAATCTATTCCATCATTCAAGACAAACAAGGGTTGATTTGGTTTGGCACCGCCGAAAATGGCGTGATGCGTTATGACGGCAGAAAAGTCACACTATTCGAATTTGACAGCATGAGTGACAACGGTCTATCGCATAACGATGCGGGCAACCTAATGCTTGATAGAAACGGGAGTATTTGGATCGGAACTTGGGGTGGTGGCGCTAATCGCTACAATCCCAAATCTGGTAAATTCGATAATTATCTAAACGACCCAAAGCGCAGCGACTCTATTTCGGCAAACCGCATTCAGTCTCTTCATCATGATGACGATGGTTCTATATGGCTTGGCTCTTATGACCAAGGGTTAAATCTATATTTGGGTGAAAACCAATTTTCTCATGTAAAAAAAGCCACTGAGACAGTCTCAGGTTTAAGCCATAACCGCATTTGGGATATTGAGAATAAAGACAAAGATACACTCTGGGTTGCTACCAGCTTCGGATTAAATTTGTTCAACAAAAAAAGTTTTACTTTTAAGTATTTTTTCCCAGATCCAAATAACAATACCCCAACCGGGGCAAACGAAATTCGTCATATTCTCAAAACACGTAGCGACCAAATTTATATTGGCACACAACAAGGCCCTTTTAAGTTCCACCCGAATAGTGGACAGTTTACGCAACTTGGTCTGTTCGATAATGAGAATTTAGGCCAGGTTAACTCTATGATCGAAGACCAAGAGGGTTTCATTTGGTTTGTCACCAGCAAAGGGGTTTTTAGGCTAGACCCTGCCGATGATGAAATCAAGCAACTCGAGTTAGAGCACAATAGTGGCTTGCGTATTATTTTCGAAGACAGAGGTAGAACTCTTTGGATCACCAATGAAGTGCAAGGTATTTACAAGCTAGTGCCTCATCGGAAATTCAAATCAATCCAAAGCCCAGAACTTGTGGCACCAAATGGTATTTTAAGTGATACAAACGGTGATTTACTTATCGCAACATCCAACTCCGAATTGTTCAAGTGGCAAGTTGACTCTCAGAGGCTTGAAAAGCTGTCAGGCGCTATTTTTAATGAAGCAAGTGGCTTCAACAATAACCGCTTGCTAGAACGTCCAGTACTTTATTTGTCTGACGATGATGTACTTTGGGTTGCGCAAGATGATGGCTTAGCAACGTTTGACCTAACCACTTACGATATCAAGCTAATATCCTATCCCAAGGATGATCCAGGCCATAGAGAATTTCGAGAGATCCGCGCTCTGCATGCAGATAAATTGGGCAAAGTTTGGATAGGCACATACAAAAACGGGGTATATACCTATGACCCACAAGAACAAGAATTTACACACTTAGATTCGAGTTATGGTCTTACCCACCCCGAAGTACTCGAAATTTTTAGAGATGACATAGGTAATATGTGGGTAGGAACAGGTGATGGCGCAAATTTATGGCAAGAAGATATGCAATTTTTCATGCCTTTTAAAAATAATCGCTACAATCCCGATAGCTTGCTCGGAAGTATTGTTCAAGACATCCACCAAACAAGAAATGGTGAGATATGGATTGCCACGCAAAAAGGGTTAAATCTATACAAACCCGAGGCGCAAAACTTCAAACATGTTAGAAAAGAAGATGGCTTGCCCACCAATTTAATTAGAGCCATCGCCGATGATGCTGAGGGCTACTTATGGCTTACCACCAATAAAGGCGTTTCTAAGTATTCGCCCAATAACGACACTATTAAGAATTTTGACAGCCAAGACGGTTTATTAGGTTTAAATTATTACCCTAATAGCCTAGTGAAAGGCAGCAGTAACATCTTTTTTACAAGTAGCCAACGTGGTATTGAGTATTTTAGTTCTACTTCTTTGACCAGCAATCAGGTTGACCCAAACCTTATATTAACCGGATTTAACGTAATGGGGCAGCCGGTGAAATTAGATAAGCCATACTCCTATGTCACTGACATCTACCTGTCTCATTTAGATTATGTATTTTCTTTCGAGTTTGCAGTTTTAGATTTTATTTCACCTAACAAAAATCAATACGCATACAAGCTAGAGGGGTATGACGACAAATGGATTGAGATAGGTAATCGTAATATTGCCTCATTCACCAATTTAGATGGCGGTGACTATAGGTTTATGGTCAAAGCCACTAACAGTAACGGGGAGTGGAGCCAGAATATGCTCATAGTAAACCTACATGTCTCTCCCCCGCTTTGGCAGACATGGTGGGCTTATTGTATCTATATTCTGATATTATTGGCCCTCATTTTTAGTGCAATTTATTTAAGAACACGACTTCAAAAAGTAGAAATAACGAGACAAAAACAATTTGTGACTAAGCTGGAGCAACAGGTCTCTGAGAAAACTGCGTCACTGGAATCTCAAGCCAAGGAGCTTGCTTCTGCGCTCGAGAAGGCAGAAGAGGCTACGCAATTGAAATCAGATTTTTTAGCCAATATGAGTCACGAAATCAGAACACCTATGAATGGTGTAATTGGTATGTTGAATCTACTAAGGGCCGGAGAGCTAAACTCTGAGCAAGCTCACACAGTTGATATTGCTCGAACCAGTGCAAATTCGTTGCTGACATTAATCAACGATATTTTAGACTTTTCTAAAATCGAAGCAGATAAACTCGAATTAGAAAATATTGAATTTGATATCAGGGAGTTGATTGAATTACTTGCCGAATCGATGTCACTCAGCGCGCAAAGTAAAGGTGTTGAGATTGTGCTCGATTTAACTGAACTTAAAAAGACTACCATAAAATCTGATCCGGGTCGGATCAGGCAGATACTGACAAACATACTTAGTAATGCCATTAAGTTTACCGAGCATGGCGAAATTGTTATTGCAGCTAAACTGCAAGCAACAGTCTCGCCAGATATCTTCGAATTAAACTGCCAAATCCGCGATACAGGAATTGGTATACCTAACGATAAACTCATCTCACTATTTGATGCATTTAGCCAAGTTGATGCCTCCACAACCAGAAAGTATGGTGGTACAGGCCTCGGGCTTAGTATTACGAAGCGCTTATGTCAGTTGCTAGGAGGTGATATCAATGTCACCAGCGAAGTGGGTGTTGGAAGCTGCTTTACCATAACTTGTCTCACAACAGGTCAAAATCAATCAACCTCAAAGCATTATGAGCTTGGGCATCTAGCGTTGAAACTACTGCTGGTTGATTCAAATAGTTCAAGTCGCTTTGCACTCAAGAAACAACTCAACGCCTGGGGTATAGAAGTGGTAGATTGTGTAAGCGGTGAAGCTGCACTAAACACGTTAAAAACACAAAAGATGCAAAGCACAGCAGCTTTCGATATTGTACTATTTGATAAGTATTTGCCCTGCATGCAAGGCGAGTCATTTGCGAAACAACTGAGAACCAAGACTAATTTTAGTGAAACTAAACTTGTCATGATGGGCAGGCTGAACGAGCAGTATAGCCAAACACAAATTATCGAACTGGGAGTTGATGCCTATTTTTACAAGCCAATCACCCAAGCAGCCTTACTAAAATCTCTCGCGATAGCGAACACTGAACTTCGTCATCAGCTTGAAACGAGTAATTTAAAAGCAGTCACTGTTGAAAAGGTAGCAACTACATCTAACTCTGTGTCTGATTGGGCTGCCAACGTGCACCTATTACTGGTAGAAGACAACAAAGTTAACCAACTGGTTGCGTTAAAAGTATTGAGTAATATTGGCATAAAAACAGATATAGCTGAAAACGGCTTACAAGCCATTGAAAAACTCTCTAAATCAGATGAATCCAGACCATTCACACTAATTTTAATGGATTGCCAAATGCCAGAAATGGACGGCTATCAAGCAACTCAAGCTATTCGCCTAGGTGAAGCAGGCGATAGAAATTCTGTTATTCCTATTATTGCAATGACTGCAAATGCCATGCAGGGCGACAAACAAAAATGCCTTGATGCGGGCATGAGCGATTACATTACTAAGCCGATTGTAGAAGCCAAAGTCATTGAAAAGCTGAAAGAGTGGTCAATTAAGTAGTCGGTAATGTTCTCTTAATACTGACTTAATCTGCCACTTCATCGAGTTTTGAATACGTATGCATAACATGGTGGTTGTTTCGTATACTCGGTAGTATTGATTAGATGTCATATTAAATGCCATTTTTTATGGTTTAAACTTACTAATAAGTGAATGCTAATTAGTTAAGGCTACCAGTCAAAATATTGGTATAAATTCACAATAAGAGTCGCTTTATGACCAGACAACAAACACAAAACTCTAAACCAAAATTGAGCTTCTGGCAGATCTGGAATGTCAGTTTTGGTTTCTTAGGCGTACAGTTTGGCTTTGCCTTACAAAACGCCAACGCCAGTCGAATTCTTTCAGATCTTGGCGCAGATCTTCATTCTCTTTCTCTCTTTTGGCTGGTAGCCCCTGTGATGGGCTTAATCATTCAGCCTATTGTTGGTTCAGCATCAGATAAAACATGGAATCGTTTAGGAAGACGTAACCCGTATATTTTAGCCGGTGGTATTGCTGCAGCATTTGGTATGTTACTGATGCCAAACTCTTCAAACATTGCCACTTTCATGACACCACTCTTGTTTGGCGCCATGATGCTGGCATTGATGGATGCCGCATTTAACCTAGCTTTCCAACCATTCCGTGCCCTTGTTTCAGATATGGTTTCTGAAAATCAACGCAACCTTGGTTATTCAATTCAGTCGTTCCTCATCAATATCGGCGCAGTATTTGGCTCTATTTTGCCTTTCTTACTTACCAATGTAATTGGTCTAGAAAACGTTGCAGATAAGGGTGAAGTCGCCCCTTCAGTTATTTGGGCATTCTATATCGGTGCAACCGTGATGTTAGGTTCGGTGCTTTGGACTGTTCTTCGCACCAAAGAATACGCACCTGGCGAAAATGGGTTACCAGAATTAAACCAAGAGGTCGAAAAACTACCACTTGGTAAGCGCCTTGCTGGTTTCTTCGGGTTAATGAAAACCATGCCTGAAACAATGAAACGCCTTGCTGTTGTTCAGTTTTTCTCATGGTTTGCTCTATTCATTATGTGGGTTTACACCATGCCTGCCATCACCCAACATATCTGGGGTGTGGATGCTAAATGGTTTGATCCTGACTACCTATCCCAAGTTGCCCAAGTACCAGCGCATATTGCTAAAGCTAAAGGCACTGCAGGTGATTGGGTCGGTATTATGTTTGCGGCATACTCGGTTTTTGCTGCTATCGCATCATTATTCATGGCAAAAGTCGCTAATCAAATAGGTCGTAAGCTGACTTATTCTATTTCACTTCTAGCAGGCGCAATTGGCTATATCAGTATCATTTTCTGGCAAGACAGTACACTGACAATGGTGAATTTAGGCATAACTGAAATCGAAGTGCCACAAGGTGCTGTAATGCTAATGATTTCGATGATTGGTGTTGGTATGGCGTGGGCGGCGATTTTAGCCATGCCTTATGCCATTCTTGCTGGCAGCTTACCGCCGAAACAAACTGGCGTGTATATGGGTATTTTCAACTTCACCATTGCCGCGCCACAAATTGTATCGGGTTTGTTTGCAGGTTGGATTTTAACCTCAGTATTCGAAAACCAAGCAATTTACATCATGATGATGGCCGGTGGTGCAATGTTGCTTGCAGCGCTGTCGGTTTATTTCGTGAAAGAGAATGATTCGGTAACAGCTGAGGCCAGCTCAGAGCAAGCTACCGTTTAATACAGCTTTATCAATCCCAAGTAAAAGCCGCCAAGATAACCTCTTTGGCGGCTTTTTTATGCTTACATTATTTCAATTACAACGTTATAGGTGCACGGAAAAACCTGAACTCTGGAGAATAAATCTCTCAACCAAAATTCAAGTTAACAAGACTGTCTAACAATTAACTGAGGCTCTATTAAGCGGCTGTCAACTGCTTTACCTGCGATCATATCAAGTAACGCTTCGACCAATAACTCACCTGCGCGCTTGGTGTCTTGCTTCACTGTAGAAAGTGGCGGTGAGGTAAAGTTGGCAACAGCAATGTCATCAAAACCAGCAACTCCTACGTCTTTAGGAATGCTTAGACCATGCTCTTTAAGCGCTCTCATTGCACCTACTGCGATCAAGTCACATGCTGCACAAATCGCATCAAACTCAACGCCTGAGTCGAGTAATTTTTTCGCCGCATCATAGCCTGCTTCTTCAGTGTACAAAGCGTTTATTTGTAGCCTCTCATCGACCTCAATACCTTGCTCTTCAAGCGCCGCACAGTGACCCTTATATCGGTCGAAAAATTCTGGCGCATGGCTTGAAGCTGTGCCTAAGAAAGCCAACTTTTTACGGCCCTGATTTAGTACATGTTGCGTTATTTCTTTGCCACCCGAAAAGTTATCACACCCAATTGCAGAGCCTTTTAGCTGATCTTCACCCACACCCCAGCGCACATAATGGGTGCCTTGCGCTGATAGTTTTGTGAGCTTTTCAGCAAAGTCGACATAGTCACCATAGCCCAGCAAAATTAGACCATCAGCTTTATTACTGTCTTCAAAGTCGGCATGCCAGTCGTTACTCGCTTGCTGAAACGATACTAATAAGTCATAGCCTCTATCTGCACAGGCGCGGGTAATACTGCCCAACATAGATAAAAAGAAAGGATTAATGGCTGAGCCATCATCAGTTGGGTCTTCAAAAAGTAATAACGCAATCGTATCGCTGTGTTGTGAGCGCAAATTGCTCGCATTTTTATCAACTTTGTAATTCAGTTCTTTAGCAATTTTTTGCACCTTTTCACGGGTTTCTTGGTTCACCAAAGGGCTATTACGCAAAGCGCGCGAAACCGTAGATTGAGACACCCCAGCAAGGTAAGCGATATCGAAAGACGTTGCTTTTTTCACAGACAAAACTCGTTGTTAAACTCATTTAAGAATATACCTGAGTAGACCTTTTATGTGTAGTTAAAAGCACAAGATTGATTCGTATAGTAAAATCGACTTTTTGTTATTACGTGACTTCATGTCATGCAATGTATTACCAATAAAAAAAGCGTGAGGTAAACCCACGCTTTTATTAAGTAGAAACTCTTATTTATGATTAGGATCATAAATCGACTTCTTCACTTACTGCATCATCACCCAATGCCATAACGTCTCGAACATTTTTTTGCACTGTAATAGCTGCAAAGCCACTTAATAAAAATGCCATGGCGTAAAAGCCTTTTTCGCTCAGTAACAATTCTGCATTTACTAGACCCACGGTTAACAGTGCAATTGCAGATCCAGCAGCAGCCCAGCACATTATAAAATAAGGTTTTGAAATGGTTTGACCTTCCATTTTATCGCGAATGGTCTTTTGCAAAGACACGAATGAAAACAGACCAAAAAATAATACGGCCAGGTAATAGCCTTTTTCATTCAATTGCATGGTGGCATTTGCTAAACCAATTAAGAATGCCGTAACACCGGCTACTAACATAGCAACTGACGCCATTCTGAAAGCCTTACTTGGTTTATTAATAAGCACTTGTTTATTCATCATCTGTGTCTCCATTATTCTTGAACTCGTTACGCCGTTTAACAGACCTTGTTTGTGTAGACCTAGTATTAGAGACACATTCGATTTAGTAAACCCAAACTATAAAAGATTAGTATTTGGGAACTAAAAGTATTATTTTAATAAACTTTACTAGGGTTTCACTACACACAGTCTCTGAGACATGTTCAATGTAGACTGTTATTTTTACATTAGAACCCTAAGCACCGTCATCCTGACGAAAATCAGGAACCATTGAGTTAAAAAGCCTTAAAACCATTACTTTAAAGTGCTATCAACAAACACCTGTATCTGTTCAAGCATTTGCTCATAGTACGGGTTAAAGGTTAAGCGCTGCAAATTAGGTATCGTTTCTAAGTTCGCTTCTGTTAGCTCACCTAAAGTAACAGCACTGGCTGTTTTACAACTGCTAAATAGCTCTGTACCGGTTAAATGCTCGCAATTTCGATAACTACCTTGCCAACCATAATGTAGGTTACTAGGCGCATTGGTTGGCGATGTATGCGCGATATCAAGCACGTCCTTACAATAAACTTGTCCTGCACACGAAAAGGTCGTAACGGTTTTTAATGAATTAGGTAAGGCGTTAAGTTGATCTTCAACTTTATTCGCAAAGTAATACACAAGCCTATCTTGTGATTGCGCAGCCCCATTCTGGGCATGCCAATGGGCAAGTATATTTACCGTTGCGTCAGTTTCTATGGTTTGGTCCACTTCGCTCGCCACCACAAAAAATGGTGTATTGCGCAGCCCTTTTAACTTTTCCGGTTCAATTCGCTTCATAAGCGCATGCACTTGTGCGCCCGCATTCGCAGGAAACGACTCATACTTAGCAAAATCAATATCAGCGGCCTCATCTAAATAATCACTAAACCAACTAACGTATTTCGCCGCCCACGCCATCCCCGCTTTGGCTTCGCTTGCTGGCGACCATAACATTACCCCTTTAAGTTTTTGCTGCTCAGTTTCGTTCAAGGTATTGCGGTTCAAGTAATCAACAACCAAAGCACCGCCTGTTGAAAAGCCACCTAAATACACATTGTCGAAATCGTTTAACATACTTTTAATGGCATACGATGCCGCCTGTCGCCAATCAGCTTGGTCTATATCAACCAATGCTTCTGCGGCCGTACCGTGCCCAGGTAATAACAGAGTTCGCACCGAGATACCCTGATCTACAAATGAATTGGCTAAATCATGAAATAAATACGGCGAATCAGTTAAACCATGAATAAGTAATACCGCGGCTTTTTCGTTATCGGCTTTAAGTTCAAACGGAGTGATTAAGTCTACGACCTTAAGTGGCTTATCTGCATACAAGCGCTTGCTGGTTGACGTTGATATTGGGCAAGGCATACTTGCTTTAGGATTTTGCGCATTAATATGCGCACGCGCCGCAACCAAATAATCTGTATAAGGTTGGTCTGATGAAAAGTCGAAGTTAATGCGCTTAACGCCGCCTTTGGCGAATCGATATGTGCCTGCTTGTTTATATTTTTCGATTTGCGCAAGGTCATTGTTAATCGTAATACAGTTAAGCGAACTCGCCGCTTTAGCTGCAAAAACACTCGCAGATAAAGCAACAGCACTCAACATCGCCTTTTTAAAAGTAGTATTAACTGACATGTAAAGACTCCTTCTAATCTTGTAATTTATTGCGTCTAAATTGCTCGAATAAAGTCGGCTCCCATGCTCGCATCGCAAACAAAAGCCCCATATGTTTACGTTTGGCAATTGGCAGCGCCGAATCTTCTTGGTTTAAAATCGCCGCTTCTTTAGTGAGCTGATTCAATTTACGCTGAATGATCTCAATCGAAGAATTGGAATAACGACCTCGTAAATAAAAACGAAAGCTATCTTCTTCATCAAACTTACTCGCCATAAAACGATGCAACACTTCTTGTTCCATAAAACGCTCAAGCGGACCGTTTTTGATCCATCTGAAATCTTGAGCGATGAGGAGTTTATAGTGGTTGTTAGGCAGTAATTGAATTAGCTTGATCTTATCGAGCCGCGCAAATAAGCGAATAAGCTCAAACTGGTCGATATCATATTGTTCAATAATATCGTCAAACTGCCATGCATCTCTTACACACACCGCCACCAGCAACAGTTTAGGGTTATCAATAAGCTCTTGCTCTTGATCTAACGTTAGCTCTGTTAGTTGGTCTTGTTGCTTCTCAGTGATGGTAAATAGATCAGACAAGCTAATCTGCAATAAATGACAGATCTCTTCTAAGCGCTGCAAAGTAAAGCTTTGCTGAGCAAAAATACGTTTAATATTTGCCTCGCTCATATCGAGCTTTTCAGCAATGTCTTTGTACGTTAGCTTTTGCTGTTTAAGCAGCATTTTTAGTGTATCGCTCACTTGCGAAATTTGGCTCATAGTGTTCCTTAAATTTATTACCAACAGCTTTCAAAAGCATTTAAACGGCATAAAAGTCATTGCTGCCAACAGCCAAGCAAATTGAATTAGCCTGAGCAAAAAGCCAGATAGTTTAGGATTAATATACTTAGAGTTTCTTAAATTGCTACATCTAATAACTGAGTTTACGTAATTAATCCTCTGGTCTAACTTGTAGTCAACGCAAACAAACACAGTATGTTGAATTTTAAAGGACACCACTATGAAACGCATTTCTCAACTTTTCACATTAGGTTTAATTGCATTGACGTCATTTGCATCACACGCAGAATCAGCGTCTGAACATGCCAGCAAAGGCAGCCGCCACTCAGCACTTGCTAGTGCACACAGCACAACAGCTAGCGCCCAAGTAGCCAGCGGCGTGGTCGTAGTGCCATTATTAGTTGTTGGCAGCACCGCATCAGCTAGCCAAGCCGTTGGCGAGTCGCTAATCGATACCGCATCAGGCAAACATAAAATCGATAAACATGAACCGCTCGAAATTACCGAAATCACCATCACAGTTGACCGCTCACCCGCAGAGCAAATGAAGAAGTCAGAAAAGAAAGGCTAATTAACTAAAATACCTAACAAAAGCTGTAAAGCCCCTTTACGGCTTTTAATTAAGGAGCACGTCATGCGCTACTTTAAATCTCTAATCTTCTTATTTATTTTACTGCTTTCTCTAAACACCTTTGCAGGCAGCCAGCAAAACAGCGAATCTAAATTTGCAGCTGAGGAAGTCGCAAGCTTTGCTAAATCAGTCGAAAAGTACGCAGCGAAGCAAGGCGCACGGGCGTTTATTATTGCGCGTTTGGGTCAACCCGAAAAAGACTTACCTCATGGCTTTCAATTCACCCACACTGCTATTGCCATTTACTCTCAGATTACGTTAGACAATGGCGACAAAGCTAAAGGCTATGCCATTTATAACCTCTATCAAAATGCCGAGAACCCAGCAAAGAGTGCGTTAATGACCGACTACCCCGTCGATTTTTTCTGGGGCGTAGAAAGTCTAAAAGCCGGGATTATTATTCCCTCACCTGACTTGCAAATTCGTTTAATTGAAGCCATCTCATCAGGTAAAAACAAAACACTGCATAACCCTAATTACTCGTTAATCGCCAACCCGTTTAACAACCAATTTCAAAACTGTACAGAGCACACGCTGAATGTGATCAATGCTGCGATATACGAAACCGATGACATGGCGCGCATTAAAGCCAATACCGAAGCCTACTTCACACCGCAACTTGTGAAAGTGAGCCGCTTTAAATTGGCATTAGGGAATTGGTTTGCCAAAGGTGTAAGTACAGAAGACCATGGGCGAAAGATTCAAACGACCAGCTTTACGAGTATTGCCCAGTATTTACATGAGTTTGGCTTGATGGAAGAAGCGGTGGTCTTTGAGGAAGGAGAGGTGAGTAGATTATTTTAGTTTTGCATAGTTCTTCTTTAGCGCAATAGGTTTGAAGCTTGCTTTCAATTTGACTCTTTGTCGCATTGGCGACGACAACCAAGGGGAGGCTGCCGCCGGTCTCCCCTTGGAACCCCTCGGCGCCCTTCATCACACTAGATCCTTCAAACAGTAAATTGATATGAACGTACACGCCATGAAGGTACTTCCATGTACAAGCATGGCTTGGCTCGCATCCATGCGAGCACATTACTCATCAATTCATTATTTTCAGGGTGTGATAAAAGGGAATTGGAGTTGTCTGTAAATCTTCAAAAAAGCCAAATTCTTGTTAAGAAAAAGAGACAGAAATTCAAATTAAGAAAAAGAGACAGAAATTCAAATTAAGAAATATTCGCAGCTAATTCAACATAGTTGAAATACTCATCGAAACTCAGATAATCAACCTGATGCGGAAAACGCTTCATTTCCTTTTGAAAATCAATATAGATTTTTTCTTTTAAAGAATATGGGTTGTTTGTGCCACTTCTGCCGAAATTTATTTTGGTTACTTCTCCATCAATTAAGTTTTTTAATTGCGAGTTAAATTCAAAACCTTTTGAATTCAAACCTTTTAATATTTTCAAAATATTAAACAAGTACTCATCCATATCATTGGCACTATCATCTAACGACTCGTTGATCATAGCAGCAAAAAGCAAGGACGAGTTTTTATTACCATTGTAATTTTTGTATTTGTCTCTTAGTTCAAGAGAGTATGTATTTTTCCCTTCTCTCTTCTTTGAATATGAGAAGGTAAAATCGGGGTGCGAAAACTCACATAAAAGCTGAATCAAAAGCACCGATTCAAACTTTTTATTTTTATCTAACGTCAGTACTATGGATTCATACTTTTCAAATAACTGTTTTAACCTTCTAAGTGTTAAGCCGTAATAATTCGAGATATTGCAAAGAATAGCTGCTAAATATTCTTTAGCCTCTTTCCCTTCATCTTTCATTGGGAAAAATAAATCATCTAAATAGCTTTCAATATTCGAGTTTTCTATTAAAAAGAGCGCAAACATAAATTTATCAGGTTCGGGAAGCTTGGCACTTCTTTCAAAGAATCTAGACAAATACTCAGCTCCATCAAATGATTCTCCATAGATTGCATTAACAGAGTGGCTAAGTTGTTCTGTATCTGTGGCAACAATAAAAATCATACCTTCGACATCAAAAATGTGTTTAATTGTTTCCAATAACTCTATGGCATAGTTTGGCCTGCACCTGTCTAATTCATCGACGTAAATCAAAACTTGTTTATGTTCAGTTGCCAGAACAACCTCAGCCAAAATTGCTCTTAATTCATTTACAGCTTTTTTTTGCTCTAGATATAATGACGATAAATCACTAGAATTATCCTTTTCTTTGAACTGTAAATCTTTGGCAACTGTGTAAAAAGCTCCTTTTTGAGTGGCTAATGACGCTACACCACCTATTAATTTCACCGACTTATTCGTTAGCCATTTGAATTTTTCAAATGCATAATTAATCAAGCCTTTTAAATGTTGGCTTGAATCAACTAATTTAACTTGTTCTAGAAACTCTGAAACGATAACTAAAAGAGGGTCTTTAGAAAAATCAGATTCCCATGCATTAATATAAATTGACGGGACCTTATCTTGAAAACGAGTTTGACTATAAAGCTGCCGCAAAAAGTGTGTCTTCCCAACTCCCCATTGACCATTAATATTGACAGTTAAAGACTGCTTTTGGGACTTTATATATGAAGCTAAAAATTGACCATATTTTTTGTTACCTAACTTACAGTTTTCCCAACAATAATATTCTTCCCAACTTTCAAATGGATCTTTTAAAATTAGCCCCATAATTACACTACCTATTATTATTTTCTTTCAATTATTATACAAAATAGTATTTTAAAACAAACTTTTAGCATAAGCAGAATCAAAAGGCTTACTCTTTATGAATCTAGCAAAGTTAGCTTTGTATTACACAGCTCATCCACAAAACCCACAGGCAACTCCCTTTTCCCTTCTATCTCGCCTGAAAATAAGCAATTGATGAGTAATGTCAGCGCATGGTTGCGCTACAAGGCTGATTAAGTACATGGATGAAAAGGTAAACAGCCATACAAAAGTTAAGATGGTTCATTTCACCTTGCGCAAAAATAATCTTGCTTCGCAACTTATGCTTTGCACCTACATCGATTTTTTATCTTAAAAAACAGCAAGGCAGAGGGGCGCCATGGGAGTCCTGAGAGAAGGTCGAACCCGATTGACCAGCGACACCCGCCCTTTGGTTGCCGTCGCCAACGCGACAAAGAGAAAAATTGAAGGCAAATTTCAATTGTCTCAACTTCAGTCAAAACAGTTCATTTCACCTTGCGCAAAAGTAACCTTGCTTCGCAACATATATTTCGCACCTTAACCCTGACACGCAGCCAATAACTTCTCCACCAACTTGTTATCAGTCAACGACTCCGACAAGGCGACTGCACCAATCATAGTCGCAGCTTCTTTAAGCGCTTCTGCTTCTGTTAGTCCTTGCGATTCTATAAATTTCACAAAACCTTTAAACACTTTTTCGTAGGTTTCTCTGACTAATGGCTCCCTTTGCCTTATGTCAGAAATCAACAAAGCCATCGGGCATTGCTGGTTATCTTTTAGAGTTGAGTCTTGCCCTTGCTGTAAGTAATTATGTTGCAAGCTTGCAAAACCTTGATCGCAACCTTGAGTGATGTTTTCTCTGGCTTCAAATGCAGCAACCACCAGCGCTTGGTTGTATAAGTCAGCCTTCGACTTAAAGTGTGCATAAAATGCACCGCGCGTCATGTTTGCTGATTTCATCACATCATTGATACCCACAGCATCAAAGCCCTTTTCGACAAAAAGCTTGGCGGCGCAGAGCAAAATCTTTTCTTTACTTTTAGTTTTGTGCGTAACATCCCAAGGCATGGGCATTCCTTAAAATATGATCTTGAACATATTGTCGTTGCAAATAATATCGAGTGCAACCATTCAGAAAAGGAAAGTAAAAATGAAAAACCTCAAGATTGTAGGCCCTGATTTTTCAACGTTTGTTCGCTCTATTGAGATGATCTGTCAATTAAAGTCATTACCCTATTCGTTGCAAAGCCAGTGGCAAGATGAAGATGTCACTTTGGGCTCTAAAGGACTATTAAAGCTTCACCCTTATGGCAAGGTGCCGGTATTAATTGATGGTGATTTTATCTTGCCTGAATCTAACGCTATTGCTCGTTATCTAGATACACTTACAGGTCCAAGCGTGTTTGCAAGTGACAAGAAGCAAGCTGCCTTAATAGATGCTTGGAGTAGCATGCTGTCGATATATGGTTATCGTGATTTGATCTCTTTGTATGTTTTAACCCTTAAGTTTCCAGCAAATCAAGATGGAACACCTTGTTTAGAAGCCTTGGAAAAAGGAAAGCAAGCAGCACATTCAACATTAAAAATATTGGCTGAAAAATATAAATCACAAAATAAAAAAACTAATTGGTTTTTAGGGGAGCAATTCACTTTAGTTGACGCAATTTTACTGCCTATGCTTGATTACGTTCATGGTTTAGAGGGCGATTTAAACTTGCTAAACCAATATCCTGATCTTAAGCGGTATTATCAAGCTGCCCTTGAATATCCTCATTGCGCTGAAGTGTTGAGTTTTAATAGTTAGCAAATAAACGGGGGAAGGTCTGCACCATATAACCTATTCTCAAAACCAGCAGGCAACTATCCTTCCCCTACTATCATGCCTGAAATTATGCAATTGATAAGTAATGTCAGCGCATGGCGGAATTTTTGTTCTCGACAAATCCCAAGTAGCTAAATCCATTTAGGCAATGCGCTGCAAGGCTGATTTAGCCCATGGGTGGGTGACGAGTGAATGAAGCGAAGCATCGCAACGCGAGGAAGTGGAGGTATGGATGACGACAGGCTGATACTTCAGGGAAGAATTTCGTAGCAATTTCAAATGAAATGATTAAGCTCCCTTTGGTTGCCGTCGCCAGTGCGACAAGAAATGAAATTGAAGATTAATTTAAAATGCCGCCATAAATGACGTGATGCAAATAAGTTTTGAGAGCAATGTTGTTGTACATCCATGTAGCTACGCCCATCGGGTATCCATACCCTCACCTCCTCGCACTGCGAAACTTCGTTTCGGTCACTCGTCGCCCTTGCGCAAAATAACCTTACTTCGTAAGGTGTATTTTGCACGGCATTTAACAAAATATATACAAATGAATAATCTCATGATAGCCTGTCTCGGTTTTTATCTATTAATTTTTAAAACACGGATAGGGGTTGAATGAAGGAAATCGAAAGAAAGCGCAGTGCAGAAAGCTTTAAGCTTCATGTGCAACGTTCACTACGGCAAATGCGGCAAAGTAAAGGCATGTCACAAGCGCAATTGGCTAAAAAAATGATATCCAATGTTGATCAATCTACGATAAGTAATTGGGAGTCTGGTAAAAGTGAAATGACCATGACACAGCTATTAGATGTGTTATTCATTTTTGGTGTCGACCTAGACTCTTATTTTTCGTTTTTAAGGAGAGATTAAATGGAAGCATTATTAGAATATTTAAATTACTTCACATACGCTCCATTGCCAATTTTTTTATTTGCTTTAGTTAGATGTTGGAAGAATATTGGGGCTAGATGGCTTTTAATTCTACTCGTTACTATTGAATGCATTGACCTATACAGTTACCAATACACTATCAAATGGACAACGCATTATTATGGTTGGGTGATGTTCATGAATAGTTTATTTTTACTGCCCTCACTATATAGGAACTCTTTAGCTACTTATCTTCATAATATTACAAATTTAAAGTTTTTTGAACGAGCTAAAACGCTTGAGTTTAGCCAACAAGAAGCTGCGTTAATAATATTGTTTTTGATATCCATGCTGGCTAATTTAATATCTTACAGCGAAGTTTTTTTATATAAATCATTTGTAATTGACGATATGTATTTCAAAAGTTACATCTTAGGTAAACTTCAGTTAGTATTACATATCTTTAGTTGTCTAGCGGCTTTGTCATTATCAACAAATAATAAAGGATATAATTATGAAACAGCTGAATCTTAGAGAAGTTAAAATAATAAAAGGTGGTGTTGGTGGTGGCGTTAAACAACCAGAAAACCCTCCTCGCGGTGATGAAAAAACAGAACAATCAACCAACACCGACGGTAGCTACCAACCAGCGACTTTACCTGTCGAACCTGACGAAGGTTAATTTAGTCTTCACTAATTAACTCAATCACCTAAATAAACCCTGATTTTCAGGGTTTATTTTTATCCAATCAAAAAAATCTCAAAAGTTAAATTATCACCTTCTAAAACACTCGCATTGCTTGTACCTAATATTGACTTTGCATGTAAAGCGCTACATAGTATTTAGCAGTACAATTTTCATTCATTACACATAAAAGGGCATAACAATGAAACAGCTAGAATTTAATGAACTAAAAAAAGTAACGGGTGGGGCTCCAGGTGGTCCAGTTGTCGGTCCAAAGCTTCCTCCTCGCGCAGGTGAAAAAGAAGAACAATCAACCAACACCGACGGAAGCTACCAACCTGCAACTTAACCTGTCGAATCTGACGAAGGTTAATTTAGTCTTCACTAACTAACTGAATCACCTAAATAAACCCTGATTTTCAGGGTTTATTTGTTTTAATCCCATCAAAAAGCCCCTACACTACATAACCTATTCAGCAGATGTGCACCCTGCGCGATTAAAATGCCTGAACAGATAAAAATCTAACGACAAAAATAAAATGAAAATACATTCGTTCAACAGCGGTGTTTCAAGGAAGTAATATGGCTTTAAAAAGACTGTTATTGTTAAGCGCTTTTCTAGTTGGCTGCAATGACAATAGTGAACAAGCAAAACAACCTAATGAACCTCTTGCAGCGCAGACAACCACTGATACAGCTGTAACTGACAGCGACAAAGATGCTGCCAATACTGAATCACTAGCAGAAATTATCACTGAGCCTGAGCCGCTTGAGGTTCTACCTCAAGTCACAACATATACGTTAAAACGTGGTCAAACCATTACCCATGTTTTAAAAGAAGCCGGATTCAGTTTGTCGCAAATTTATGCTCTTGCAAATGACATAAAGCCTCATTTTGATTTTAAGAAAATTAAATCAGGCGCTCAGTTCGATGTTGTCACATACACAGTAAATACGCCTGTTATTAACACTGAAACAATGTCTGATGCCAACAGAAACAGCAACGACACAGTAAGCACTGGCACAGTAAAAGAACAAAAACACCTTCGCTTTGCCACCAGCTATGGCGAATTAATTGAAGCCACATTAATTGATAACAATTGGCAGTTGTCGCCTATTTCAATAGAAGTGAGGCAGCGTCGATTCAGTAAATCGTTTGAAATCAGTCAAAGCCTTTATAAAGCTGCGAGTCAGGCAGAGATCCCTGCCAATGTGATCAACAGTGCGATTTTAGCCATGTCTCATTTTGTCGACTTTCAACGTGAGATCAGAACGGGCGATAAGATCACATTAAACTTCAGCCAATCAAAGGTGCAACAAGACGCGCATTTATTCGAACAGTTTAGTGCCCCGCAAAAGCTCGTTGCCATAGAATTTGTGAACAACAAAGACGTTTATCAGCTCTACCAGTTTGAAGATGCCTATTACTTTGCTGATGGCAAGCTCGCACAAAACTTTTTAATGAAAACACCGCTCAATGGTGCGCGACTCTCATCGTCTTTTGGTAAGCGAAAACACCCAGTTTTAGGCTACACTCGCCAACATAAAGGCATTGATTTCAGTGCTCCAACTGGTACACCCATTATGGCGGCGGGAAAAGGTAAAGTACTCAAAGCCAGTTACAGTAAAAGCTTCGGCTATCGCGTGTTATTAGAGCATCATGGCGGCTATCGCACCTTGTATGCGCATTTAAAGGGGTTCGCAAAAGGCATTAAAAAAGGC
>Ga0209992_10000944_pt1 | contig 34411 bp, 32 predicted proteins | sample 2SBtaG_2_FD_182564 | JGI IMG/M metagenome (GOLD analysis project Ga0209992, IMG submission 182564) | Deep subsurface microbial communities from Kolumbo volcano to uncover new lineages of life (NeLLi) - 2SBTROV12_ACTIVE470 metaG (SPAdes)... | ecosystem: Environmental > Aquatic > Marine >...
AATGTGAAATTTGTTTGAGGTGAGAAGATTCCATCAGAAAGTAGTAATGTGAAAGTTGTTCGTGGTGATTAGATTTCATCAGGAAGTAGTAATGTGAAATTTGTTTGAGGTGAGAAGATTCCGTCCGCATCTAGTCCTTGGCATCCAGATTTAGAAGCAGCATTACTCAAATCAGATTTCGGTCTTCCGGATGATTATGAATTACAATGGACTCCACTACAACCCTTTGATGATTGGATAATCTATGTCTCAATAGATGGACATAATGCCGCGGTTGTGGTAACCGCACATCAAATGTCAATGAGTGAACATCTGATTTCGTTGGTAAATGAGAATGCTTCTGGGAGATTAATCAAAATTATTGCCACTCCAAACCAGCGAGAATTAGATTCTGAATTACAATCAAGTCTTGACGCATCTGATATTCATCTTCTTCAGTATTGAACCCACTTCCTACGGGGGTTTGATATTTGGGCACTGTAGTTGAGTACTTGATGGCGGTGGATGAGGCGGCACAATCTGCGATTTCCCAAGCCACATCCGACACTTCTGATGACGGCATAAACCGCAAAGTAACAGTTGAAGTCGTGCATAAGCAAGAAGGCTTTGGAACTGCAGCATGGACGGTAGTTGGAATGCTCCTAGTTGTTGCCGCCGTAGGCTCTTGGTTCATGCTTTCAGGTGGTAGTTCAGATGGCGCCGGTGGCGGATTATTCGGCGGTGGCGGCAATTGTGGAGATGGCATTGACAATGACAATGATGGCAGGATTGACCGGGCTGATGGCGACTGTTATGACCAAGTAAATCCCGAGTGGAAGGGCTACAAGTCTGGACATATGGAAGATGGTAGAAATGACCCACCTAGTGGCGAAACTTGATTCCCAGTAATTTCATTGACAGAGCCGGTGGCAACAAAAGGTAGAGGCTACCCCGCGTTTGTGTAGGTGAGGCCATGAGCACTGACAGCGTTCACATTGTCTCGCCTTGTAAAGAAGGTGACCACGGTAAATTCGAGGTCAAGTCAAGTGATGGCTGGGCTCGTCTAGGATTGTTTCATACTAACACACACAAACTGTCAACTCCAACCCTGCTGCCGGTAGTGAATCCGAATATTCAGGCGATATCCCCAAGTGAAATGTGGGACATTGGGTTTGAAGCATTAATTACTAACTCATACATAATTTGGAAAGGAGAAGAGCTCAAGCAAAAGGCTCTCAAAATGGGCGTGCATGAACTACTCAATTATCCAGGCGTGGTAATGACTGACTCAGGGGTTTTCCAGCAATATGTGTATGGCGATGTTGAAATTGGTGAGGTGGAAGTAGTTGAGTTTCAACGTGATATCGGGGTTGACATTGCCACCATGATGGATGTGTTTGGCCGCCCTGACATGACCCGGGAAGAACTTGAAGATGCGGTTCTGGTGACTGCAGAAAGAGGTCCTGCGGCTCTAGAAGCGGCAAAAGGGACTTTGTTAAACGGCCCTGTTCAAGGTGGGACTTACTCTGATTTACGCGAAAAATCAGCCTTTTTAATGTCTGAAATGGACTTTGCAGTTCATCCAATCGGAGGCGTTGTACCATTAATGGAAAACCAACGTTATCGTGAATTAGTTGAATTAATAGTTGCTAGTAAGTCACAACTTACTCCTGAAAGGCCTGTTCATTTATTTGGTTGTGGCCATCCTATTTTGTTCCCAATATGTATCGCACTTGGGATTGATTTATTTGATTCCGCAGCATATGCATTATTCGCTAAGGATGACCGCCTTCTAACTCCAACTGGAACAATCAAACTTGGCGAAATCCAAGAATGGCCCCATATGTCTCCAGCTCTTTTTTCAATAACTCCCGCTGAGGTAAGAAAACTACCAAAAGAAGAAAAAATTGAATTGTTAGCACGTCATAATTTACAAGTCACTAAAGCAGAACTTTCACGCTGCCGTGAAGCAATTCGAAATGACACAATATGGGATTTAGTTGAGCAAAGAAGCCATGCCAACCCTGAACTGAGAGAAGCGACTCTCTGGTTGTACGAAAACATGCCTGCTGACTTGGTGTTGAACACTCCACCATGCCGTGCCGGAGGGATTCAATGGTCAACTGATATTGACATGCACCCACGCATTGTCCACGCATCACACTGGTTGGACTGGGCTCCACCACCTTGTGACCATCTTGGTAATTCAATTAATATTGAAGATCGATTTGTAGTCGTAATTCACGGCAGTTCTGGACCTTGGCGAGAATCAGATGGTGCGATAATCTCCAAATTGGTGCGTAATTGGCCACAAATTGTACCCTTGATTTACACTCCAATTGGATTAATTCCTTTCCAACTTGAAGACATTAATCCGTTTGCCCACGTGCTGGGTCCTGCTATTCTTTGGGATGCCTCATTGCCTGAATTTGCTGGGCTAGATGAAGTTGAAGAGTATTTTTTGGCTCTAGTGGAAGAATTGCTTGATTTTGATTGTGAGGGAATTGTACTTCATAACTCGGCGGATGAAGAGGAAGAATTGTTTGAGCGTTTGACAACTTTACTTGGTGACAAAATGCCATCGGGTGAAGGAAAGCGGTCTGATGTACGCAGCCATCACCAACGATATGCAATATGTGACAAAATCAATATGTTTTCTGGATTAGGCTATGATGTAACTCACTCTATAGCAAACAACTTGACATTTGTAATGAGTCGAACTAGGCGAGTCAACAATGTTTTACTAGATGGTGTTCATATCTTCAGTCAGAGGCTAACTGATGGCGGTTTGAGTTTGACAACTGACGGAGCAAAGTGGATTCATCAATTGATGGTTGAAAAATCTGAAAATGTCGGCCTCCCGGAAGTTGTAATTGATTCAGATGCTGAACCTTTTGTTCGTGATGGCCGCAATGTCATGCATGGATTCATTCTAGGCCATCAAGGATTGCTGCGTGCTGGTATGCCATGCTTAATCGTCAATCAATCAGGAGAGTTAGTTGCGCATGGTATAGCCCAATGCGGAGAACGGGAATTATTGGCTTTCGGGAAAGGAATTGCAGTAAAAACACGCGGCGGCATCAAATTAGATTGAATTTTTCAATAAAAACCATCCTCTCGTTCATTCATCCAATCGTTGGATACTAGTAGGGGATTGATTCAAGGGCTATGTTCCCCTCACGGAGTGAGGGGGACTTAGATTGCAGACAATTATTGCAACTGAGAAACTCACCAAGATGTATGGCCCTCATGTGGCATTAGACGAAATGAGTCTCAAAATCAATAGTGGTGCGACTGCCCTTTTAGGTCCAAACGGTGCTGGTAAAAGCACTATGATCAAAACATTACTTGGATTAATTCAACTCACATCTGGAGATGGAGAAGTCCTTGGTTATAACATCAGAACAGAAGGAGATAGTATACGCCAAAGAATTGGTTACATGCCTGAATACGATTGTTTGACTCCTGAGATGAATGCGATACATCAAGTGAAGTATTGTGGGGAATTAACCGGGATGAACACAAAAGTTGCGATGCAAAGGGCCCACGAGGTTCTCGAATATGTGGGTCTGAGAGACCAACGTTATCGTGAAATTTCAAGTTTTTCAACCGGAATGATGCAAGCTACAAAGTTGGCATGCGCAATTATTCATGACCCTGAACTTTTGATTTGTGACGAGCCTACAAATGGCCTTGATACCAAGGCTCGAGGTTTCATGCTTGATACATTATTTCAGGTTGTTAAGCAAGGAAATAGATCAATTTTGATGTGCAGTCATCTGATGGATGATGTGGAAAAAATATGCGACAGAATTGTCATGATTCACAAGGGAAAACTGATTGCTCAAGGGAAAATTGAGGATTTGAAAGCAATTGACCGTGAAATCGAGATTTGGGTTTGGGGTGGTGCTTCTCGAATGGAGGAGGCATTGAATGATGCTGGATTAACTCCCCGAAGAACTGGTAGAGTGATGCGAGTTGTTCGTCAGGATGAATCAACATATGACTTGGTTCTAGAATTAGCAGCCAAGGCGAAGGTTCAGATTCGCAGAATGGAAGATTATGAACCCTCATTAGAAGACCTATTCCTTGTCATCATGGACCGACTTGGGTATGGAGTAAAGTCCTCCTCAGATTTGTTGCAATCCCAACCACCGACCACTTCAGTTGCACCTGCGCCTTCACGACCGGGGGGTAATTTCTGATGGTGGATGAAATTCCCGGTGTTGATGATTTGTTTGCAGACGATGATTTAGCGTCTTCCCAGCCAATTTCTGTTGAACCCGCGCCAATCACAGAGCCGGTTCAAGAACCTCAAGTTGAAGTTCATGAGATAGAATCTCAGGCGCCTGTAGAATCACCACCCCAATCTTTAGTTGCCAGGCAGGCTGATGCTGAATTCTTGGGTGAAAAGGGCGGTGTCGTCACTGGAAGGGGTAGAATGGAAGCCGCTTTTGGAACTGGAGACGGAGATGAAATAGCAACTGCACAAGTTGCTCAAGTATCCTCAGAAGTGGCAGCAGGTACAATATTCCACCAAGTATATCGCCCTTGGCGTGGAAAATTGAATAGTCGTTGGGTTAGAAATTGGTCAATTTTGCGATACCATATTTACGGCCTATTTTCTAAGGGGCATAAACCATGGCCGATGATGACAAAACTGGTTGTTTTTGGCGTTTTGATACTTTCAATCGGCGATTTACTGATGCTAACCGTTGGTGCTGCAACAGGTGTGGAAGCAATTGAACGGCTAGCAGGTATTTCCCGCGGCAACTTGTATGGCCACGTCCTATCTTTTTGGTTTAGAAACGCCTGTACTTACCCAATAGTCACGGCCTTAATTATTGGGGGAATGATTAGTGAAGATAGAAGAAATGGGACATCTGCACTGTACTTTTCTCGCCCTGTTAATAGGCGGGATTATGCAGCCATGAAATTCCTTTCAGTTGCTATCATACTATCAGTTGTTGTATTATTCACTCTCTCTGCCTATTATTTGGGAGCAATCTTAGTTGGTGGTGAAGGTTGGTCATACGTTATGGACACCGGATTATTATTCCTAGGTGCCTTCCTTGCGGGTGCTCTCTTAGTGTTCACTTACACTAGTATTGGGCTGGCACTATCTTCGGTTAGTTCTGGTAAATTCTTCCCTGCAGTTGCATTTATTGGGTTAATTTTGGGAACAAAAATGGTGGCATTTTTGATTTGGGCATTATTTGATAGCAGTGCAATATACCTAATTTCACCCTATGATAACTTGGCTCATGTTGGGCAATGGATGCTCGGCTTGAATCATACATACGAGCATCCAGCATCTTGGAGTCTAGTGATGTTGATTACAATGAATGCAATTTCTCTATACATTCTCTCGGCTAGAGTTTCTTCCTTGGAGGTGACGCGCGAGTGATTCCAGATTTATCTCAGGTTGGAACTGCAGAGACCCAGGAATGGGCTCCAGTTGCAGAGGCCCCTCACATCATGCTTGACCACGTAACCAAAACCTATGGTTCAGTGATGGGATTGAACGATGTGTCTATAGCAATCAAAGGAGGTGTAACAGGAATTCTTGGACAGAATGGGGCAGGGAAATCAACTCTGTTCAAATTGATTGTTGGCCGATTACAACCGTCGTCTGGGAATGTGCATTTGTTTGGAACAAATCCATTCAAAAATCCTGCACCATATTCGAGAATTGGATATGTTTCCGAATCAGAACATCTGTATGATTGGATGACAGGTCTTGACTTCGTAGCGACTCTCGCTAGGCTTTATGGTTACACTAGAGATGAAGCAAAAGAGAAGGCATTGCATGTTCTTGATTTCGTTGGTTTGAGTGATGTAGCCAACAAAGAAATAGGCAAGTATTCCAAAGGGATGAGACAAAGAGTGAAAATCGCTCATGCTTTAGTGAATGAGCCAGATCTAATTATTCTTGACGAGCCTTTAGCCGGGTGTGACCCATTGGCGCGCACAACTATCATGAACGTTGTAAGAGAACTAGGTGCAACTGGAAAAACAGTCCTTGTAAGTAGTCACATACTTTCGGAAATTGAGAGAATAACAGAACAGATTATGATTCTACATAATGGCCGTCTATTGGCATTAGGGAACCTGCATGCTATTCGCGAATTACTCGATAAACACCCACATAGGATATTACTACGGACTGACGACCCTCGAGGTTTGGGTACCGCGTTCCTCCCTCACAAAGATGTGTATGGTGTACGTTTCCCGAATAGTGATGAGTTAGTTGTTGAGACCAATAATCTCTCTTCTGTGCATCAAGCGCTTCCAAGTATTTGTCATCAAAGTGGAATCAGAGTTACCGCGATTGAGAATCCAGATGATAACTTAGAGTCGTTGTTAGGATATTTGATTGAAGGGAGGTCCTGAATATGGAGGATGACCCGACTGATTTCAGTAGAGAACCAAAGGTTCCTGCCGATGACGTGATTGCCGAACAACCCAATATTGCTTCAAATCCGCCAACTTTTGAGAATCAAGTTGAGCAAGCAGTGCAGGCTCAAGCATCAGCAGTTGCGAACCAACACCAAGTCGCGACCCAAAGCCAACATTCTCCCATGGCAGAGGCTGCAGTAAGCCAATTCCAGAGGGTTCAAACTCAGGCTGCGCAAGCATTCCGACCTCTTACTAATTCAGTTTGGAGCAAATTAGACCGTAAAGCAACAGCAGTTACTGAATTCACATTGCGTCAGTACAGAACCAAGAATTCGACATGGGTTGTGTTAGGAATCGGAATGGTATTCGTTGCAATGATATTGATGTTTTATGGTGAAGCAATGTCATCAGGTTTTGATTCAGTAGACAATGATGGTGATTCACATGATTATGATGGTGATGGCTATCCAACAGGTCAAGAGAGGATTTATGGAACAAATCCGTGGGACGAAAATAGTCACCCTGACCCTGAATTAGTTGCACCTGACCCACCTGAAAAATGGATTGATGAGGATGGAATCGATTGGGATGGCGATTATTCAAACCCAAATCAAGGATATGATGACGATGGAGACTGCACAGGTGCAGGATGGGTTGATTCTCAATCATTTGAACTCCCTGTCAATCAAGATACAAACCGGGATGGAATTGACTGTAATGTTCGATACACGATGAATTCGACTACAAAAACAATCTATTTGATCAAAGCAGACCCTAGTGTTGATGAGGACCCAGATGATGAAGAATTTCTCAAAGAATCGTTACATAGGGCCTTTGTCCTCGGTTTTGGGAAAATAGGATTCGCCTTTTTGATTGGAATCTTTGTTCCGCTATTCCTTGCAACCGGATTGGTTCGAGATGAAATGGAAAGAGGAACGCTACACTACATTATGGGCAAACCGATTGCCCGAGCTGAAATCCTTGCTTACCGCCTACTTGGATACATTGCACTTGTTTGGCCTTACGCAACGGTGTTAATCTTACTAACAGCCACAGTTACAGGGTTCCTCGCGCCCTCAGATTCAATATTCAGATTCCATGACTTGTCTGCCTGGTTAGGGGTATTGTTAGCGTCTTGGTTGATGATGTTAGCATATGGTACGATATTCTGTACACTCGGCGTAATTAGTCCGAGATTTGGATTGTGGATTGCAATTGGATTTGGAGTTTGGGAATTTGCTATGGCGATGATATCTCTAGGTGCACCAAATTTCCCTCTCACGTGGTTATCTGTTTCTCACTGGGGTATTGAAATTATCAATTGTACATCAGTATTAGCCTATCCTGACCAAAGTTACTTGATAGAAATTGCGAGTATGAATGATGATTGGGGTAGTGAGGCTGCGTTAGCAGGATTCTATAGTCCGCCGAGTGTGGTCGCTGGAAGTCCCTTTGCGTCTCTTCTTATCTCAATTTTTGTGTTGGCTCTGTTCACAATTTTTGCACTCTTTATTGGCCAGTCTAGCCTAAAGAGAAAAGAACTCAATTGAGGTTTTGCGATGCTTGAAACTGACCGAAAAGGCACTTCAAGAAATTGGAACTCATTAGAGAAATTTGAAGGTGATTTCTCATCATTTTGGCATCTAGATACTTTGCCCCCATTGCGACGATTATCATGGTGGTGGTGGTGGTGGTTAGTGATTATACCAGACCCAGATAGGCCAGGACGCAGTAAACAGTTGATGGTGCTCTGGTCAACAAGGGATTGTGAGCGAATTGACGTCAGTGGATTCGATTGGTGGGGTGGGGGTAGAACTCATACTGATGAGAACGGTGGAATCGTTTTCCCTGGAATGGTTGCCTCTTGGTGGTTTGATGGAGAAAAAGTGTTTGAACCACTTGTGCTTAGAGAAGCGAGGATGGCATCTATTGGTGCAGACCATCCATTATGGGGTGCTGAAGAAACTGACGGGGGGGGTGCTGTAATCCCCATCCTCAAAGATGATTTATCAATGGGGTTAGCAGCGGATAGAAGCAAATTTTGGCTTAAATTAACATCTGATGAAGAGGCAATATCGGATGGCTCTCCTGAAAAATTTGATTTGAAAATGACACCTTGGAATAGTGAGATATCAGCCCTTGAATACAAGCATAATGTATACGCTGGAAATATGGGTTACGATATTTTGAGAATTCACGGCACTAAATGCAGCGGGACGATTGATGGTAAGGAAGTAGAAGGAACAGCATATTTTCAAAAAGTAACGGTACAAGCACCATCAATTCCTTGGTTTTGGGGAATGTTACACTTTGATGATGGCTCATATTTAGATTGGTGGTTACCACACATTTCGCTTTCAGTAACTGCGAAAGATTCCGATCCTTGGAAGTTAAGGGATTTCACTCGTCTACCTTTGACAGGGGCTGGAATGTTCAAAGATGCCGGACGGCAAAGAACTGAAAAATTTGAGCGCTGTGAAGTAAAATTAATTCAGCCTAAAGGGAAAGATGCTGAATACGATTCGGATGGTCAGGCTCTGCCTAAATTCCATATCAGAATGTGGAATGGTCGCACTCAGGTAGGATTGGTTGTAAAGGCGGTTGGGCGCGCACATTGGTCATTTAATCAGCCAACTAGGGCTCACTTGACTAGTCACTTCACCTACAATGAGTATCCACTGCAGGTTGAGAAAATATCTGTGCTTGATGAAAAAGGAGTTAGAACCCTGGGGGATTGGGGTTGGGTCCACGGGAATGCTGAGCATAGTTGGGGCATACTACACTGAGAATTCGTCTCTTGCATAGAATGATATATGGCGGGGTGTATCCCACCCTTAGATACTGGGGTCTTGTAATGTCAGGTGAAAGTTTATTATCAAAAATGAAATCTAAAATTGATGCTGAAAATGTCCATAAGCAATTTGATATGACTTCCTATGAAACTGCTTACTATGCATGTAGGCCAACATTCTTTGCATTCTTAGCCAAATATATGCTATGTGTGGCAGTTCTTCTCGTCCACCTTCTCTTTTGGTGGGTCAATACTTCATCAGGTCTGGATGCTGAGGCTAATGGTGTTGCAAAATTCAGTTTTTGGTTGGTTGATTTCCTAGGAATGACCGGTTTTGTCTTTTTCATGTTGATTTTAACTTGGATTAATCGTTTTATGAATTGGTCTTCAAGTGGTGGCTGGTACACCACATCGCTACTTATAGTCACATTCACACCTGCACTCTTCACTTTAGATAACATAATTGCAACTGTTTCTGGATGGTTTGGAAGTGAATTTAGTGGAGTAATTCCCTTTGATTGGAATGACGCTTGGTACCTGTTTTTGGGTATTGGTTACTTTGCAATTCTGTTCAGTTTGACTACCTGGTACTGTCGTTCATTCAACTATGCAGTTTCTGACCGAGCATTATACCTCAAGAAAGACTTCATGTTGAACCACACAATGCACAAAATTGACATGGTTGATATTGATAACATGAAGTTAAATCAACCATGGTATGGGAAAATACTAGGTTTTGGGACGCTCAATTTGCTTACGGGTAGCGGTTTTGGAGTAAGAGAACACACCTCATCAGTGTCTGCTGGAACCATATCTGATGCTGCGTCCACAGTTGCTGAGGATGTAGGCTTCATTCGTAAATTTATTCGAGGATTTATCTTTGTAATCAGTCTCCAAAGAACTAGAGAAGAAATGAATACTTCAGAGCCTGAAGATTGTATGTACGGAATTAAAAAACCATCTGAAGTATACAAATTAATTAGCGAGTTGAAGGAAGCTATCAGAAGCAAGAGTTCAACAGGACAAGGGACAGGGCAACGAATTCCAGCCCCTGAACAAGAGGCTCATGCTGCTGAACCAACAGCAACAGAGGACTCTTTAGATGGTCTTGATGTTGACATGGATTTGAATTGATTTCTGAAATTCTAAAAGCGTTTGATTCATAGATGAGTTGCCTTCAGCGTAGGCTATCCCGAGGGGCTTAGCATGAGTAGTGAATTGATGGAATCAGCAATTGAGATGTTCAGAGATGGAAATTTGGAAGGCGCTGTAGGTGAACTTGACGAGCAAATTAAGTCAAACCCCGGCGTTGCTGAATTACATCACACCTATGCTGAATTTGCAAATATGCTTAACATGGAAGCACAAGATGATGTTGTCCCTGGAGGCAAAATCATGATGAATTACAAGAAAGCCATGGAATTAGATGAAGACAATGATGAATACATCGCAGACTTCGCTGGATTTGCTTTAGAATGCAGGCGAGTTCCAATCGCTGTAAAAGAATTCCAGCGCTATAGCCGCCGTCTCGAACTAGCAGATATTCCAGTTGACGACATTCTTTACAATGCGGCAAGAAATATTGTTGATACAATAGAAGTCATCGATCCTGACAAATCCAATCCAATGGTAATTCCTTGGTTGAAGCAAGCACTCATTTGGTCTGTTGGCGGCTTAGGATACAATGCTGAAGACGCCGCAGAATTGTTGACCCAAGAGTGAGGAATATGGCCGAGATGGTCGGAGTCGCATTTGCATTCTCCTACATTGGTGATGCATTTCATGGCAGCCAAATTCAACCAAAAGTTAGGACAGTCCAAAAGGACTTACAAATTGCCTTTCATAAAGCAAAATTTGCTGGTGAAAACCCATTATTGCGCCTTTCGAGTAGAACTGATGCTGGTGTCACTGCTCGAATGAATGTCGCGGTTTGTGTAATTGAGAAGTCTATTTGGCAGAAAATGGGTGACACCAGATTCCGCCGCGCATTAAACGACCACCTCGATGATGTAGTCGTGTGGGCCGCAGAAGAAACCACGCCAGATTGGAACCCAAGATTGGCTACACGCAGAATATACAGATTCCGTTTGGAAACTATGCGCCAATTCAACAAACCTCATGACGAGAATACAATTATAGAAGTGATGAAACTGTTCGAAGGAACTCATGATTTTACTGGTTACTGCAGACCAGAGGCAGGAAGGGCGACAACAAGGACAGTTGATTATTGCAAACCATGGCGTATTGCAGGAAGACTCGTGGGATTCGAAATAGGTGCACAGTCCTTTCTTTGGAATCAAGTGAGGAGAATGGCTTGGGCGATGAGCGAGGTGGCTGTTGGAACTAGTTCAATTGAAGTAATACGTGAAGCGTTAGAGAAGGGTGAACAACCCCCGTTTTTCGGATTAGGGCCTTCAAAATGGCTAACTCTTTGGGAGATTGAGTATGAGGACATCTCTTTTGACAACAAATTTGGTGAATTTTTCGACGGCCTTTCTGCACCCCCAGTCGGAATCAGTGGCAGACAATTTGAGGTCTGGCAACAATCTGCAGATCATGAACAAAAGCAATTGCTACTCAATAGTTGGCTGTCTTATCTCTAAAATGATAATAGAAGTTCATCTCCGTCAATAAGGTCGAATGCTTCTCTGAGGAAAGCCGATGCAATGACTTCTACAACATCTGTGTGCCGTGTTAGGTCTGGAATTAAGATTGCACAATCGATTGCATCGGTGGAACCATCTATTGTGTTCAGTGTTGCAATTATGGCTGTAGCGCCTCCAAAAGAACGTCCTTCACGCTCAAATCCTTGAATTCTGGAGATATCAATTCTAGACATGTCAATATTGTTGGCGGCTTGTCTAACACTTTCATCAATACCCGTCGTTTCAATTCCTGCTGCATTTCTCAATGCGAGATAACGAACAAAAGATTCTCCTTCAACTTTGATGTTTAGAGTTCCTGGCCACGCAGTGACTCCTAGCACCTGTTTGAATTGGTCTTGATAATGAGATTGAGCCATGAAGATGTGGGCTCTGCCAAGCCCACTACTCACGGTGCCGCACAACTCCATTGCCAAGCCTACTGCATTCACCTTATGCAATTTTCTAAACTTCGGGGTTGAAGAATTAGTGAAAATAGTTCAATCATTTAGTAAATCATTTAGCCATTCTTTAATTCTGACTAATTCATCCATAATCACTTCATGCCCCATTCTATAGCCATTCCACTCGCAGGGATTTCCTGCTTCTACCATGCTTTCAAGTGCTGCACGTCCCATCATAACTGGGACCATGTCATCATATACTCCGTGAGCAAAAAGAATCGGTGTTTCCCGGTTTTCCGCACTTGCTTCATCATCATAAGAATCTGCTAATACCTCATATGCTGAGAGTATCATCATCCCAGCCAATTTGTTTTCGAAACGAGAGCCAACATGCAGGGCAAGTGCTCCGCCTTGTGAAAATCCTGCAAGCACTATTTTTTCATACCCTATTCCTCTTTCATGTTCTTGTTCAAGTAACTTAACAATCAACTTGGCACTACTTCTGATTGAAGTCTCATCTTCTCTGTTTGGAGCCTCCCAGTCTAGCGTTTTAATGTCATACCAAGCAGGCATTTCCATACCCATGTTTATTGTCACACCCATTATTGGAGCATGAGGGAAAACGAATCTTGTATTGGGGCATTCAAGCATCGGGACTACTGGCTCAAAATCATTTCCAGATGCACCTAATCCATGTAGCCAAACTACCGTGGAAGTGTGTTCCATTTCTGGTTCTACTACCACCGTTTGTAGGTCATCCATCATTATCCCCAAATGGCATCGCCCCCGGCCTTTCTCTTATCCCTTTTTCGTGGGCAGATGTGGGTATCCCTTCGGTTGTTCCATCGAACCAATTTTCACTGTACAACCGATTTGCTCATGGGCTGACGTGATTACCGGTAGATAATGGCGGAGGTCAAGGTGGTTTTGCTTGGTACCGCTCAAGACGGAGGTGTACCACAAGCGGGTTGTGCAAAACCTTGTTGCATGAATGAGTTTGGTGGACCAACCAGGCATCGAAACCCGGTTGCACTTGGAGTTACAGCAGAAGATGGAAGCCGACATTTAATTGAGGCAAGTAGGACTTTAGCTGACCAACTGATTCTTTGGTCTACATTTGATGGCCAGCCAGTCAACAAGTTAGATTCCATTTGGCTTACCCATGGTCATCTTGGCCACATAGATGGTTTGGGACTGTTTGGTTGTGAAGCATGGGGCACCGAAAATATACCTCTTCACGCATCAGAATCAATGATTGGAGTGGTACAATCAAGCCCTCCTCTTGCCCCACTTTTTGACAATGACCATCTTACTCCTAATCCTTTTATTTCAGGTAAAAAGGTTGAGTTAACAACTGATTTGAGCGTGACACCATTGAGAGTTCCACATCGTGATGAGCATACAGACACCTATGCATTCCTCTTTGAGGGTGCATCAAAACGGCTGCTATTTTTACCCGACCACGACTCTTGGAAAGAGACATTAGAACAGCATTCTGTTGATAATCCACTTTCTTGGTTTCATTCCCTTTTCGTTGATATTGTTCTTTTAGACGGAACTTTTTGGTCAAGTGAAGAATTAGGCGGGAAAGCAGAGAAAATCGGTCATCCACCTGTAGAAGAGACCCTCGAATTACTTGGGGTAAAAGGCGTAAGCGACCCGCGCGTTGTGTTCATTCATCTGAATCATACAAATCCTCTTCATGTGGAATCATCTGCAGAAACAGCCCGAGTTAGGGCTATGGGTTGGGAAGTTGCTCGCCAGCCGATGTCTTTCAATCTCTAACTTGAACTGTCACAGCATCCGAAGTACTGGCTCGATCATTATCAGTGACTGTAAGAGTAAAAGTGTGGTTTCCGATTGGTAATTTGACTTTGATAACCGGGGCCTCGCCAATTACCCGATTACTGACATCTCTCCATGTGTGAGATACAATTACCCCATCCTCATCAAAAGAGCGTGAACCATCAAGGGTTACCACTGCTGTCCGGGAATCATCGGCTTGGACAATCAAATCTTCACCAGCATCTGCAACAGGTGGGACATTCATTCTATCAGGTTCTGCAGATAACGCCGAGTCAAAATCAAATTCTTCTACTTGGGTTTCATCTGTGAGAGTTATCTCAGCCTCTAGCAAACCCATCAAATCGTCAGAACCGATTTCAGTTGCATCTCCACTTGAAAGTTGAGCCATTTCATCCTCAGTAAGCAATTCTGAGTAATCATCATCTTCCCCATACAATGCTTCTACTGTGTTTGCACCGCGTTCACTTGGTGACGCAGTTGAGTATTCTTGTAAATCTGAGTCTATATCGTCTCCAGATTGCATCAAATACGTTTCAGCCGCTGAATTAAGAATCAATATTTGATTATCTCTTGTGTAATCATTCTGGTTATCTCCTGCAACAACAATGTATTGACCACTCTCACTAACCATAACCATCTCTGTTAGGCCAGTGTGTTCAACTTGCCATTTTTCCATGCCTTCCTTGTCAATAAGGTGCACTTGGAACCAGGTAGCGATAAGTAATTCTTCACCGATTGGAACTAGGTCGTTAATGCTATACTGTGACTTGAATCTTGTGTTTGGAGAGCGGTCTGAGTTAAACTCGATGACTTCTCCATCAAACATCCCACAAACAACTCCTGTAGTAGTGGGCCGCAAAACTTCACACCGCTGCCTAAGAGGTACTCGCTCAATTTCTTGACCCATGGGAGTCCACCATTCAAGGACAATTTCCTCTTCGTCGCCCATGGTCACATCTAGTGCTTCTCGGGCTATACATATGTGGCCATCTTCCAAGTAACATATCGCAGTGACTCTCTCACCTTGTTCACCGCGTGAATCTCGCTTGAATCGTACGTTTCCGTTTCTGTCAAGAACAGTTACATTTCCAACATCATCGACAATTGCAGCAGTATCACCTTTGGGTGAAACTGCAAGTAGAGTCAATTCTCCTGATTCATAATGAGTGAGGAGGCGACCACTGGATGAAAGTAAATGGAGTAAACGAGCCCCATCAATAACGGCTACTAAATCACCTGAGCGAGAAACAGCAAGATGGTCACAACCACCTCCAAGGTGGTGACTCCAGCGGTGGCCGCCCAGTCTTTCATGGCCGTGTAATTCGCCGGAGTGGCTACCGACAATTACGGTGCCATCGGGAGCAAATGCCAATTTTGAGATGCCTCCTTCTATGGTTTTTGAGTCAGATTTGTTACCACCATCTACGTCACAAATAGTTAGTTCTCCACCTTCTTCCCCCCATGCAATGAACTTGCCATTTGAGGAAAAAGACACGTCGGTAACACGTGATTTTGGCTTTAGGATGTTGGCGGGGTCAATGGTGAGTGGCATCGCTATCAAAATTGAGAGGTAATCAATTCGCTTTCATGCTATCGCCGTTACAATTCCTGCTCTTTGGCGTAGTTCATCCATGTTTTCCTCAGCCCAACCCATGAGAGGTTCTAGTGTTGCCATTGGCACATTCCCGTCAGCCTCGTATGTCTTTTCGTGTAGGTCATCACCTACTACAGCCCAAACATTTCCAATATGTCCCGGGCCAGGAGCGGTTGCCAAATATGATTTCATCTCTTCATTAATTTGGGATGGGTCCCAATTTTTCACTAGCTCAAGAAGTTCGGGGTTAGAGTTAGGAGAAACGATCAATCGGCATCCACGTCTCATGACTAACCATGATGCTAAGTAATCTCGCTCGTTGTTTAATTCAGTGATTACAGAACCCTGTACACCTGTTGGCAACCCGCCCTGACAAACGATTCTTTCTCCAAGTATGCCTACTTCTTCTGGCATTAGAGAAATTCTCACTGGCCACTCCGGGTCTGATAAATTGACTTTCAAATGCGGGGCTCGCTCTAAGATTGCAGCACCCACTGCTCCAGCGAAGGTCTGACTTGTCCAATCTTGTTTTTCTCCATGGCGTTTGCACTGTACTGCAAAGGTTGCGCCTTCTTCTTTGGGTGCAAGATGGATTACAGCATCTGCAACTTCGGCCACGTCAACGCCAACAGATGTTAAGGGGTCAACTGAGGTTAATCCAAAGGTATGGCGCATAGCATCCTCCGCGGCCTCAACCTCACCTTCTAACAATTCAAGAAATAGCATTCCTTGCCATTGCGTGACTTTGACTTTAGCCCCGCGAACTTGTGCTTGCATAACGAGGTGTCTTCGCAATGCTTTAACCATAAATCTTCTAACTTGGCGGGATTTTAGAATAATTTCTCCCATTCTCATTATCCAGCGCATCATCTCACCCCGTGAATCGACTCTAACATTCCCACATTAATCTTCATTGTGGATGTCCATGGAGTCAATTTCTTCAGGTTCTGAATCACCATTTCCGAGCTTAGCAGCGTCGTTGCGTTGCAATTCAAGCATCTGAAGATACTCTTCTGTGATATCTCCTGTGCAGTATTCACCGGTGAAACAAGAGGTGTCAAAGTCATGTGCATTTTCTTCTGAAATTGTGCAAGAAGCAATGAGGTCTTCTAAGTCTTGGTAGACTAGGAAGTCTGCACCAATTTCTTTTTCAATTTCTTTGATTGATTGTCCGTGAGCAATATATTCGTTTCTGGCTGGCATATCAATTCCGTACACATTTGGATGCAAAAGTGGCGGAGCAGAGGAAGCGAAATACACTTTCTTAGCGCCAACCTGTCGCGCCATCTCAACAATTTTTCTTGAGGTATTTCCCCGGACAATTGAATCATCGACAAGCAAAACGGTTTTGCCCTCAAATTCATCTGGAAGCGGATTTAACTTTTTACGAACTGAATCTTTGCGTTGGGCTTGTCCGGGCATGATGAAAGTGCGACCAACATAGCGGTTTTTCACAAACCCTTCTCTGAATTCCACGCCAAGCCTAGCAGCTGTTTGAATTGCTGCATAACGTCCCGAATCAGGGATTGGCATCACAACATCAATTCCGTGGCCTGGCTTCAATCGCATAATTTTGTCCGCCAAGCGCTCACCCATGTTCAATCTCGCTTGATGGACCGACATTCCATCTATTACGGAATCAGGACGAGAGAAGTAAACGTATTCAAAAATGCAATTTTGTAGTTTAGGAGATGAGTGGCATTGCTCAAGATACATTTTTCCATCAACTGAGATGAAAATACATTCGCCAGGTGCAACGTCTTGAATATCCTCGAATCCTAGAGTGTCAAGAGCAACACTTTCTGATGCGACTGCCCATTCAGTGACACCATTCTCATTCACGCTTTTCCCGTATACAAGGGGTCGAATCCCGAAGGGGTCTCGAAAAGCAAAGAGGCCATACCCGTTGATCATCCCTACTACAGAATAACCTCCACTTAACCGATAGTGGACCTCACGTACAGCTTTGAAAACTTGATGCACATCCAAATATAGTCCATCTTCAATTTTTAACTGTCTTTTACCCAGTTTTTGTAACTCATGTGCGATTACATTCAGAAGAACTTCAGAATCTGAGGTGGTGTTGACATGTCGCAAGTCATCAAGATAGAGTTGTCTAGCCTGTTGCTTTGCATTGACTAAATTGCCGTTGTGGGCGATGGTTATTCCGTATGGTGAATTAACGTACAATGGTTGTGCTTCAGCCGATGAGCAGGTGCCAGCAGTTGGATATCGAACGTGGCCAATTCCCATCGAACCTTGGAGTCGCTCCATATGGCGCTCATGGAATACATCTCGGACCAATCCATTAGATTTCCTTAGGTGAAGATGGTCATCATCACAGGTTACAATTCCAGCGGCATCTTGGCCTCGATGTTGTAGAACAAGAAGTCCGTCGTATAGCATCTTATTGACGTGCGAGCCGGGCTGGCCAGCAATGCCGATGATGCCACACATCTCGGTTCCCTGTTTGTGCCCCATCGCGGTAGGTATTTGGTAATGTCCCCACGAGTAGGGCTTGGTTCAACTCATTTTTTGTCAAACTATGACAAATTAAGATGCTCAGTTTTTTGGTCGGCGGTTTTTCTTAGCCCAGCCGAATCCTCGGCGCTTAGCAGTAGCCCCATATCCACATGAAGAGCAGACGCTTTTCTGCTTGTGATACGAGTGCTTTCCGCAACGACGACAAAGAATGTGTGTGCTCTTCTGGCGTTTACCCATGCTTGGTGTACCCTTACTCATTCACTCACCACCTGCTATTTGCAGGCCGCCCGACCGACCCACCCATTATGAGGCTTGCTCATTCCTCTTCACTCTCAAAAGAGGTCGATTCCAACTCAAGTAATGGGTCAGACGGTGTTTCTCGACCTGTTACAAGGGTCAAAAGAATACCAAAACTAGCACTCAATGAAAGGAGAATAGCAAACTCCGCAGTTAACATCCGAATTGCGCCGATAGAAAATTGCGACCAGACATCAGTTGCTACGCCGGTTACAGTCATCCCGGAGTCAACTAGCAATCCGTACAGTAAGGCGCCGACTACAGCAGCCAGAAGTGTTCCAAGCGCCTGCTCTACCAATTTTGCGTGTTTATGTGATAATGCTAGGGTAATCATGAATAGAGCGCCGTTGACGAAAATGAAACTAATAATTGCAGAGTGGGCGAATCTTGACAAGATATCGACATCCTCTACTTCACCGCGAACTTCTAAGTGAATATTTGCAATGAAAATTAACACTGTCAGGGTTAAAACAACTAGTGTGAGGGCCCGCCAATCTCGGACAACATCACCTTCATTCTTCATTTATCCACCCCCGAGTTGGTTGAGATAATATCACGGATTGTAGCCGATTCTTCCTCACTTAATGGTTCAACAGATTCTGGTACACCCATTCTTTTTTCGCCAAGCCAAACAAATGTGATGAAAATCATTAGTGCTAGGCCACTGCCAAACAACATTCCTCCAAGATCTCCTAATGCTCCCCAAGAAGCACTTCTCCAAAACACCGGGTCATCTGAGTTTGTTCCTTGTGCTAAAAGATAGATTAATAGTAGGAATGAAGCAATTGAAATAAAGGCCATGACGGATGCTTCTTTGAACCTTGAATCACCCATGATTAGTGCGAAGGCAGCAGCAAATCCTGCAACTACAACTTGTGCGGTTAGGAAACTAGTCACGAAGTGTTGCCACCAAGGGTTTGCGACCCCGTCTATTGTGGGCCGAGCTTCAAACACCATCCATGCAAACCATGCGGCTGATAAAATCATCAATGCAAATCCAAATGGTCGAACTTTGCGTGGTAATGGGGCTACTGGAATCGGTCCTGAAAACAAAGTAAACCAAATGCCGAACAACATTGCAATTATTGGTCCGATAAGTGAAATCAATAGGTGTAAAGACCACCCTTCAGGGTTAGAATCTAAAGGACTAGGTTGAGCGATTATTGCTATCGTTAATAGAACCAAGAGGACTTTACCTGTGAATCTACGCTGAGATTCGTTGGAAACCACCAATCCGATTCCCAGCGGAAGTAGAAAGACAGGTAGCCAATACTGCCAGATGAGTGTTAGTCCAAGCATCTCAAACAAGCACCGCGAGCAGGCTCATCACCTTGAAGATTGACTTTATGTACCTCAATTCTGCCTGTTCAAAATAGTGGGCTTAACACGACACTCTCAAATAGGGGTCGTCAGTGGGCGAGTCGCCCTAAGGGCATAGGTGATACATTCCATGGTCAATCGTCCACGAAAAGTAAAGCGATACAGCCCTGCTGCTGGACGCCATACCGTGCATACGATTGAGCGCGTGAAAAAGCGCCGTGCGAGTGAATTGAAGTGGGGTCAACGCCGATTCCGTAGGGTTACTGCCGGTTACCGTGGTTTCCCACGCCCGAAGCCAGAAGGACGAGAGAAGCCAACTCGCCGAGTTAACATTCTATACCGGTGCACAGAAACCGGTAAGGCACACACACCAAAGTGCTACAGAGCAAAGAAGTTCAACCTAACTGATGATTGAGGTGAATACAATGACAGGAAAATTTGTACGTGTATCTTGCCGTGATTGCGGAAATGAACAAGTTATCTTTGAGCGCGCTTGCACAAAGATTTCCTGTAATATCTGTGGGGCTACTCTAACTCAACCAGCAGGCGGCAAGGCAAAACTTGTCAGCGCTGCAGTGGTTGAAATTCTTGAGTAAACTCCGAGTGTGAATAACAAATGACAGCAGATAATGATGATTGGCCTGAGGAAGGCGAAATTGTTGTTTGTGTGATTACCGAAGTCAAAAAGAATGGTGCATATGCCTCACTTGACAGTTATGGTGACAAAGAGGGTTTCATCTTCGTTGGTGAAATTGCTGCAGGATGGGTCAAGAATATTCGTGGATTTGTCCGCAAAGGACAGAGAATGGCTGCTAAAGTCATGAAGGTCAAGAAAGACCGCAAAACCGTTGAATTGTCTCTCAAATCTGTAAGTGAAGAACGTCGTCGTGAGGCGATGCAGAAGTGGAAGAACGAGAATCGAGCTACTCAACTCTTAGGGATTGTGGGAGAACGCGTAAAGTGGCCTGAGTCAGAAACTTCCGAGATGTCAAAAGAACTGGTGGAAGCGTTTGGCGACCTTTATACCGCATTTGAGGAATGTGCAATCGATGAATCAGCACTCAAAGATTTAGGATTCGAGGGCGACTGGTGTAAGATTTTCATTGAACTAGCAGTTGAGAATATCATACCGCCATTTGTCAATATTCGTGGATTTCTAGAAATCGAAGTTGTGGCAGAGGATGGCATCGAAGTCATACGAGAAGCACTGTCTGCAGCCGAAGAAGCAGGAACCGACACCGAAGATGAGACAGTTGTGACTTGTCACTATGATGGCGCTCCAAGATATCGAATCGAAATAAGAGCGCCTGATTACAAAACAGCAGAAAATGCGTGGCGAGCAGCAGAATCAACTGCAATCCCTGTAATCAAGAGTGCTGGCGGCACTGCAGTCGCGCAGAGAGTCTGAAACCGAGGTTCGTTGGGCAATCGCTTTGAACCGTGTCCACTACAATTGGATGTAGGGTGGTGAAAATGGCTCGCTCAAGAATTCAGAAATGCCGAGATTGTGGCAGTTATGGTCTTAGCACTACGTGCAAGAAGTGTGGAGGGGTTGCACAGGTCGCAGCCCCCCTCAAGTTTTCACCACAAGACCCACAAGCAAAGCGCCGACGAGAATATGAAAATTTCACCGACCCAAAATGGGTGGAAAACCTCCCTAGTCCCAAGGAGGAAGAGGAGTGAGTAGGTCGAGAATAGTTTGGTATGGTGGGGCAAAAAAACTCCCCAAAAGTGAACTAATGCTTCACGCTGTTCCCGGTGTTGGAAATGTGGGTAAATTAGTGACGGACAGTCTCGTAAATACCCATGATAGCACTTTAGTCGCACGAATACTCCACCCTGACCTACCACCTCACGCAACTCTAAGTGAGAACGGAATTTTGACTCCACCTTCTCTTGAAATCCACTCTGTGAGTTTGCCAAGTGGAAGCAATATCATGACACTTTCAAGTAATTTTCAGCCTTTGACTCCGGCTGGTCAGTATGAAGTCGCTTCTTCATTTCTAGAATGCTGCAAGGATGCAAAAATCGGCCGTGTGTTGATTTTAGCAGGACTTTCGGCCGAGCCAGGCGATGAATCAGTTCATGTTGTATGTGCGAGTGAAGATGATGTTAAAGAAATCACAGATATTGGTGTTGAAGTTTCCAAAGAGCATCCCGCTGCCGGAATTATTGGGATGACCGGGATGGTTTCATCTTTAGCACCCACGTTCGATCAGGCTTCAGCATGTGTAATCGCTGAAACGGTCGGCACCAGTGCTGATTCTGTAGCGGCCGACCGGATGGTCAATTTTCTCAAGGATTCATTCAAATTAGACCTTGGTCTTGAACTCAATAACACAAAAGAAACTGCTGAAAAGTTGAAGGCATTTTTTGACCTTGATGAAATCGCAGAAATGCCACTTGACTTTGATGTTGCAGAACAAGATGCAGGATTTTACGCCTGACTTTGGTTCGTTTGGCATCTTTATTGTGCGACAAATGTGTAGTTAGCCACCTGATGAGACTATTACAAGTTCAAGGGAAACATCGCTGTTGAGTTGGCTATCATGTGGTACAATAATACCGTCATGTACTGCTAACACGGTACTTGGATGAATGTCCAGTTTGACTAGCAATTCTCGAATTCTGATGCCTTCATCACACTCAACCGAATGTGTCTTGTCATCATGAGTTAGGGATACGTGCATAATCCTCGGAAGTGATTGCCCATTTTGATTGTTCACATCTGGTAATAATAATTAATTATTATTTGACAAACCCTCTAACAAACGGGGTTTCGCTACCCATGGTGAATTTTTGTAGAACCTATCGTTTAATAGAGCCGGGTATTTCAGAATGAATATGTCAGACAATCTCATCTGCTTAACATGTGGAAATAATCTTGTGGTAGATGAATTATTTGATGTCTATTCGTCAATCTGTTTTTCCTGCGGGGATGTGGGGAAATTCACTAAGACAAGAAGAATTACTTCTTCAGCAACTAGCATCGTTCTTGAGGCTTTGAAGGATGGGCTCAAACCCAACCCAAGAGCCGCTAGCCACAAAGTGTACCGGCACAAACTAGCGGATGAAAAGAAGATTGCGAAAGCCTTCCGTAGTACATTTCGTACTTTGATAAATCACAAGGATGGAATGAGAGATTGGGCTCCCCCAAAAGTTATGAGAACTCAAGAGCAATTTCTTGATGGTACAAGAAAAGAATATAATATGCCCAAAAGGATGACAAAAACACAGATTGAAGGGGATTCTATAGGTGAATTGTATGAACATTATTTTTGCCATCTTGTTGCAGATCATCCACGGATGACGAGTCTAAATATGGAACAGAGAGTATATCTTGCGAATGGTGAAATGTTGCTGAGAGGTAAACCAGATTTTGCTTATCTATACCAAGGAAAGGATGAGACAATGACTATTCCGGTGGAGTTGAAAACGGTAAAAGAAGATGTATTTGACCATGGAAAGTTGAGAGATGATACTCTAAAACAAGTTTCGAGATATGCTTATCTTGGCCAAAAAATTGGGTGGTCAAATCGACCAATTTGCGCGTTAATATTGGTCGCAAGAGATAGTGGCCGTTGTACAACGATGATAATTGATGACAGATATTATTCAGAAAAGGACCATAAAAACAAATTAATTGAAAAAATTGGAGTTCTTGATGCAAGATTAAAGAATCATGATTCTGGTAAAGTGCCTCTTGCTAGAGCTTGGAATCTGCTTTCAGAAAAAGAGGATTTTGAGTCATTAGATGAAGGTGATGGCCTCTTAAGCATTGATAAATGGGTCATCAATGCAGTGCAAGCAAGAATTGATAGAGTGAATAAACGTACAAAAAAAGTTGATTCATAAAGATGTCAAGCTATTGTGAAGGACAGAGAGATAGAATATTTTTGATTCTAAAAATTCCTTCACCATGATCAGTCCAATTCTACAACTATACGAGTTTTCAGTTGAAACTTTAATTTTGGAAAACTCGCGTGGTTCAATTCTCTTTCCATTATATTGAAAATGCTGGGAAAGCCGAGAGGGAGATTTGCTCAGTGTCAGAATGGTGGAATTGTTGAGTTATGTCCAGTTCTGACTTGTTGCAAACTCCCCTCGCTTCGCTCAGTCCAGTTTGCAACCATCGCGTGTGCGGCCGAATTGTTGAGAATTGTACAGCACACGCTTGGTTCAAACTCCCTTCGGCACCTTCTTTGCAGTCATGTGCTATGAGCGAAGGCGCCGAGAGGGAGATTTGAACTCCCGCGTCACGAGGACAGTGGATTTCGAATCCACCGCGATACCGGGCTATGCGATCTCGGCTGTTGGACCGCCCACCTGACATTTTGGCATAAGCCTAATCATTGGCAATTGTAGGATGTCGAAACCATCCATTTGGAATCAGTGTTGTTAGGGTGCTGGGCGAAGCCTAGTTGCAAAAGTTTTCGTTACTCTCGCTTGAAGTACAATTTGGCCGTATTGATCCTTTGCCTGGGCCCCCACAATTACAACTTCGTCACCCCTTTCAGGGTCATATCCTTCAAGGACAAAGCGTGATTTTTCATCTCCTCCCCAGACTTGAAATGATGCCGAACCAGTATCATCAATCAATTTAGCAGCCCATTTTCCTTCTTGATGATTAAAGTTGAATAAGCGGGCGTGAACGTTGTACTCCTGTGGAATTAATTTCTCAAACAACACATCGTCCGGTGATCCAGTTGGTGCTAGTTCGATGGTCCCGCTTGATGAAACGTCAAGTCGTTTGTGGGCACCTAGAGATTTCTTCCACCCAGAAGCAATAATCCCATTTCTAATTCGAATAGTTGCGCCGTGTTCGAAACCAAATGGAATGTTTGGGCTATCTTGTCTGATAACAACAGCCAACCATTCCCCTTGACCTAAATCAAGAAAGAACTCAAGATATTCTTTCTCAAACTTTGGCCATTGTTTTACCATATTTGGTTCGCGAACGGTTCCCCTTACAGTTACGAATGGGTCAATCTCTACAATTGGTGTGCAATTTACTTGTGCCTCTGATGTTGGAGAAAATTTAGTTGAGCCTCCCTTCAATAATTCTTCCTTATGTGGTGAAGCACTACAAACAAGTTGATACTCACATGAATCACATCTTGCCATTCCTGTAAACGGTGGTGAGTCTGTAAGGACCCCACCTGGTGCAAAAGTCCTGACTGGAGCTGGATTTCCTGGGTAATCACTTTCAAGATTTTGTTCCGACATTTTGAGTTTCTCATGAAGTGGCTTGAGACGATTTTCAAGCCTAAGTAATGATTTTTCATCAGGCAGATGGATCTTTTTTCTAACTGGTACTCCTAGATACCAAATTTCTAATTCTGAAACCAACTCTTTTCTGTCGTGCGTACTCCACCAAAGGTAAGCATAAGTGGCTAATTGTTCAGGATAGCCGAAGGAGAAATCCGAAGTTCCAACACTTGCTTTCACATCATGGATTCTAGGGCTGCCTGTCCATCTATAGACTAAATCATACTCCCCCTGTAACCAGCCTTCTGGATGTATTGCTGCTAAAGCAAAAAGCCCGGCATCAGGGTCGCAGAACCATGGCCTTGCGACCTCCCATGCTTCAACTAGAGTGATTTCACCATCCGATTCAGCACATGGGTGAGCAATTGAATGGTCATAAGGAAAGCCATCTGGTGCTGGCCATTTTGGTCGATTCTTACCTGCCCGCCAATCCTTGAATGTTGGGCCACCATTTGCTTTCATGCAATCTTCCACTTCGTCAAGATGGAATTCAATTCCAGCAAACACCATTTGGCATGCTTCTTCCTTTCGTTTTTCTTCAAAAACATCCCAATCTCCTACCCTGTTAGGGTCTTCCAACCATTCCTTTTTCGCCTGTGCCCATTCCCTTTCAAAGTGAATCCTGGCCCTTGCGCCAGCCCATGTTGTAATCTGTAGTCGTTCTTTTGGCCATTCTGATGTGTCTAGAGTTGGAAGATTTTGTCCAGGCCAAATGGCATCTGACTGAGTTGAAGGACGCGCAACTAAATTCCCAGTGCCTGAAATATCAACCTCTTCTAAAGGTGAATCAAAAATTTCAGATGGCGAGTCATGCGGGACTAATACTGGAGAATCTCGCATAACTCGATTTAATGCGCCTTCAACAGCATGACCCATTGCAAAAATTGGTGGAGAGCCACCTAGTAATCCAAGAATATAGCGATTATACCACATTTTTGGACAGCGGCGATGCATATCGGCTTGTGTGTGTGAAAGCCTAGCGTAAGGACCAACAGGGTCATCACTTGGTGGGTCCAAGACCGGCATCGTTCCCTCTTAGCGGCCAAGGTTCTTCAAGAGTTCGCCAATTATTGCTCTTTGACTTCAAGTCGAGTATTGCGTTGGTCAATTCTTACTTGGGGAACTCCATCTCTCCATCCTAATTCAGCGGCTAGAATCCGTACAATATCGCCAACTTTTAATTTTTGAAAAGTTCTAGTGATTGCTGAACCAAAGGCTACAACTTCGACAACTGATTCTCCGTCCCATATGTGGCAGGTTGACATTGACCAAGGCTTCCCTCTAGCGTTTACCCCACTGTGACCACCTCTGCTAACAACCTGCCCAGATAAGTTAGCCTTGGTGGGAATTAATCCTAATCTAGTAAATTCAACATCTGCTACTTCGTCGGCTGGTTTGATTGAACTGTGTTCATCAAGATATAATCTAGTCATTCTTCGCCACACACCTGGGGCTACGTCGAGTAACGCTAATTCTGTACCTGAAGGAATTTCTCCGAATGATTCAGCACCCATCTCTTCAATAGTCACATTTGTACTACCTACCGCAATTGTTGCTCCTCGTACTTCTTCGCCATAGTGGTTTGAGAGTGGACCCCATTGTCCCTTCACCTCACCCTTTACATTGAGTCGTTGAGGTATTTCAGAAATCATCGTGCAAGGTGGTTTTTGTGTCAATGCCGCAACCAAATTCTCAGAATTTCCGAGTTCAGGTGGCGTTAATGCCCCAAGCGCTATCGCTTGCATTTTTTCTGGTGCTCCATCACAAAATGCGGCCGCAGTACATCGTTTACAGGTCAAGGCTTTTGCCTCTTTTTCATCATCAACAGGTAATGCTTTTCCTCCCGGGGAGTGGGTTAACCAAGGTGCAGGGTCGGCTGGTGCGAGGTGAGTTGGATGCAGTCCAGAAAGAGTCATTTGTTGGTGAATATTTTTCCAACGAGCAGATTCTGATTTGAGAGTTTCATCGTCTAGTAAATCAATGATTTTTCGGTGTGGCCCATTCAAATACCATCCTTCAAGGCCTGAAAGTTCACCACCACTTTCGCCTTTATTCGGTCTTCCTGAGTGGGTGCGGGTAATTCCCCATAGCCATTGGTAAAACCGAAGTTGATTGGCTAATCCAGCAGAATATCCGCTAGTTCCTGCGCTTGCCTTAATGTCACAGATTCTTACAGTTCCATCCCATCGGTGAACTAAATCCATCTCACCAGCGGCCCAACCATCGGGATGGAAGAGCCTTTGAGGGGCGGTAATTCTTGGGTCTTTGACCCAAGGTCTAGCAATTTCCCAAGCCTCCCAGATAGTGACATCACCTGATTTTTCAAATCCCGAAGCAGCAACTCGATTAGCCTCTTCACCAGGTTTCACAGGTTCTTCATCCCAGCAAGGTGCTGGCACTGTGAAAGGGTCACCACCTTTTCTGTAAGAATTGAGATGTGGCCCACCTCCAGCGTTGAAGCAGTTTTCAACTTCCTCTAATTGTAATTTGATTCCTCCGCGTATTAGATTTTCAATTCGCTCATCTTTGACTTCGGCAATATCTCTGCCGGCGGCTTTCCACTGAGTTGCATCCCAACGCACTTGTAAGAGCCTCTGAACTTCCCCAACCAGTGAAGGAATAACCAATTCCATCCAATGTGAAATTGATTCTAGATCTGAGATAATGACTTCGTCATTGGGGCTAATTTTTCCCAATCCGTTTTCTTGGCGACTAAAGTTCACCCATTCTGCTAGCCCGGGCATCGCCGTACCGTTTTCAGGAAAACGTTGTATGAAAAGACCACAGAGAGCATCTTCAACAACCAATCCAATTATCATCTCAGGATTAGTGGCATCATTGAGTCCGATTCTTCTACGATAATGCCATTGACGAGGACAACGCTCCCATGTGACCAAGCCACTTGCTGAAATTCGGCGTCTACTCTTACCTAGATATCCTGCGCTTGGTGGTAGAACAACTGGCATTAATACTTGTGCGGCTATGAGTTAAGCATCAATCCATCGCTTCAATAAATTGCATTTTAACAAACTGAAAAGTTAAAATAATCATACAAATTGAACAAACCATGAATACATCTTGGTTATTGATAACAGTGATTTTTTTCCTTCCATCTCTGAGTTTAGTTTCTGCTTCGAGCGAAAATTACGCTGAATCTAATTCCGCCGACATTTTTACTGAGGACACCGATTCTACATCTGATATTGATTATGGCTGGGTAGCTGGGGCTTATCCAAGCGGAATAAATGTAATAGATTGTGCAAATGAACAATTTTCTGGTGTAGGTATGTCTTTCTGTCCTAAATATGGGCCAGTAATCGTGACTGCATCTCCATTCCTAAACCCCGACTGTAGTCAATCATATGTCTCTTCAACCATCCCAGGTGCTGAACCCTTAATTATCAACCCTTTAATTGGTGACAGAGGTTCACTATATAACTCTCAATCGCATGTTTATCGACTACAAGATTCTCAAATTTGGTTAAAACATTGTTTATTTCCTATATATCAAAATCTGAATGGAAATAATATAAATTATAACTTTATTATTTATGACGATAGGACAGGAGAATTGCCTCATGCAGGGATATTCCACCCAGAGGACTGGGCTGTAAATGTTGTACTTGATGCGGCAGAATATGATCAACCATCTCTTTTCGATCTGACATTTGAGAGTTTCATTCCTCACGACACAATATTAAACGAATCCGGTTATCAAAATGGCTCGAGCACTATACATATATCGAATACAAATTACTATGCTGGTTTTGGTACATACTTAGGTAGGTGGATGAGAGAAACCACATTATATGCATACGTGTATCATGATGAAAACTTAAATCAACAAATGAACCAGTATGCATTCTTTACAGCCTACTTTAAATCTAATGATTATCAAGGATATTATGATATATCACCCGATTTGAATAATCCAGCCCCTCAATCTAGTAATCCAGATGCATACAACGATATTCCAAAAAGGGCAATATCTGATTGGAATCTAAATATTCGAGATAAGAAGTTCGGGAAAGGAGATTGTGATAAAATTGGGACAGGAAATAAGACTTCGATGAAACAAAAGACATTATTGAGGGGGAAGAGTAGTTTGGCTGACGGCCCGATGTTTTATCCATACGGTTCACAAACTAAGGATTGGCGAACACATGGAGCGGGAGTTGAATTTTATTTATCAGTAAACTTTGATAAATACAATTGTGCATCAAAAAGCAGATCTTTACAGGTGGTATATTCAAATTCAATAGAATCATATAATGGTCAGTCATTTAATTCTAATCGGGGATCGTTCGTTCCTCCCACAACAGTTTACTGCAATAATTACGATGTAAATAATATTTACATTCCTTCCAAATCTTGTGAATTGAAAATCAAAATGGGATTAGGTGGCGGTAGGGAACAGTTTATTTTTCAAAGCGTATCTAGAAACTATACAAAATTTGATTCATCTGATGAGCCCATTATTCCAGTGGGTCAAGTGATGCTATATTCTGGTGCTTCAGGTTATTACAAAATTAATTTCATGGCCGAACTTGAACTCAAAGAAGGTTGGAAGATTATTGATAGAGAAACAATTGATAACACATTCTATGTTGTGGTGATATGAAAGTTATTGATTATAGAATCTTAGCGACAATTCTTGTTGTGACAATTTTTCTCGGTAGCAATCTTTCTCTATCTCAGGCTGAATACCGAGAACCAACACCTAATTTTAATGATAGTATCTTGGTTGGAGATGAATTAGCGGTCACCCTATGTACAAATTCGGTTATATGGCCAAATGAGACTGCTCAGAATTCTTCAAATAATCTCCCATACCGTTTTTTCTTGATTGACACCAAGGATTCTACTGAAACATCAATTCAGATAATCCCTACTCTACCAAATCACCTATTAGGCCAATCTTGTGCACCTTTTATTGAATATTTATCAGATTATGACAAGTATTTACTTCCAGTTACTTATGATTATTACCCTGATGGAGAGGGTTGTGGTCTAGATGTATTATTAATCAATCAGGATCATATTGAGATTGTTGCAGAAATAATAGTGGCAGAATCATATTTCTGTTTGCCTCCTTATCCATATGAATTTCAGTCAGGGAATAGTGTTGCGTTGTTACAAATATCGGGAGGAAACATAATTTTACATAGTGGTGAGAGAATAGAAACAACCAATTATTCACATTCAGGTGTGATGACAATCCTCTTTACACCATCGGCTAACGGTACTTTGGAAGCATCAATAATTACTATTCCGCGACCCGATTATTCTGAACAAGGGATAATTATTTCAGATATAATGGCATTAGAATTTGTGGGTGATAAACTTTACACTGTTTTCGCAACTACTGATGGATCGTTTCGTGATAATGAGAACAGGATTGTAGTTGCCAACTACCATGTCAATGGTACCATTCAGTACAACACATCAAGAATTGTGGAATTTGATAGCAATGTTTTTGGCGCTGATATAACGCACTTTGACAATAATATTTACATCATAGCACCATCAACTCGCGAAGAAAAAAATGTAAAAGGAGTTCCTATTCATTTGAAATCTTTAGAATGGTCCACTTTTCTAGCAAAGACGGATGTGAATCTTAGTAATGTTGAGATTTTGAATCTGGAGTTTCCAACTGATAGACAATTGAATACAATAGATATGTTGGATGAAGACACAATCTTTATTTCTTCAAATACTATTCATGAAAACTTTACTTCTGAATCTGACGGGTTGTTAATTACACTAGGGAAAGAGGGGTGTTTTTCGTTGCATCAAAACATTGATTTTTCAATTCTTAGAATTGCAAATATTGATGGACGAAAACTGGAATCAGGTGAATTTGTGTACCTAACGGAGTATGAATTATCCGGCTCAGATGTCATTAGACAATGGAACTTACCCCCAACAAATTTAACTGCAACATTAGTGAAAGAGCCAAAAATTAACAGTAACGGTGAATCTTCTTGCACAATTGTTGAGCAGACTAGAACCCCACTCGGTACGATAATTTTTCAATTAACCGTGCCCATTCTTGGGGTATTCGTAGTTAGTCTAATTTCAGGTCGAATAATTAGAACAAGTATTTCCCGGGTTCGTAAGTAATCTTCGGAATTAATTGATGGAATCACTCAACTGTAGTAGTAATCATCGTTCGCTTTCTGTTCACGGTCTTTTTGGCTGGATTCTTTATTGATACGTGGTCGCTTTGAATCATGATCTCTACGGAAAGTAACCCCCACTCCTTTCAAAAACCGGTTCATTCCCTTGCGAAGTGATAGTGGGCCAATAGCAGAACCTGCGGTTCCCCCTTCACCCTCAAACACAAGTAAAGAGTCACTTACGATATCAATGAAATATATGTCATGGTCAATCACCATCGCTGATTTTTCATTAGATTCCATGGTTCGCCTGATGGCCTTAGCGGCCTCCATTCTTGCATTAGCATCCAAATGAGCACTTGGTTCATCTAACAAATAAATGTCAGCATCTCTTCCAAGGCAGATTACAATCGAAACCGCTTGTAATTCCCCCCCAGAAAGACGAGATGCATCAAGTTCCAACAATTTGTCAACTTCTAGTGGTCTAACAACTCTAGTTTGAAATTCACCGACATGCCAAGAACTTCCAATTTCAGCATCTAGCCATTCACGTACAGAACCAGGGAATTCGGCAGTAATGTGTTGTGGCTTATAGGAAACCTTTGCCTCCATGGTGCACCATCCAGCGTCCATTTCTAATTCACCAGCAAATATCTTGGCTAGCGTAGTTTTCCCAGTTGCATTAGGTCCAACGACTCCAACCACTTCCGTTTCATGTAATGTGCCTGTACCAGTTGTGAGTTTGAAATCACCGAGTTTTTTCTCCAAATCTCCCCATTCTAGTATTGGTAATCCAACCGCCTCCTCACGGATTGAACCTCTTACGAAAGAGATTGGTTTATCGCGAATCCGTACATTCTCCTCAACCAAAAATCCGTCAAGATAAGCATTGATTGCTTTTCTAGTTGAACGGGCAGGCGTGAAGATTCCAAAAGCCGCCCGAGTTCCATAGACGATGTGGACAAGGTCGCACAGAACGTCGAGAATAGCCAAGTCGTGCTCAATCACGATGACTCTTTTTCCTTCGGAAAGATTTTGCAATATTTTGACGATTCTCATTCTCTCAAAAATGTCAAGATAAGAAGACGGCTCATCAAAGAAATATACATCCGCCTCTTTCAATAATGTAGCGGCGATTGCAACTCTCTGCAATTCGCCGCCAGAAAGTTGAGGCAAATTTCTCTCCATCAAATGGTCGATTCCTAAGTCAGATGTCACTTCAGCCAATGCGTCTCTCTCGTCAACAGTAGTCAACAATTCACCGACTTGACCCTTGAACGCTTTAGGAATATGGTCAACATATTGTGGTTTGAGAGCCACCCTAACCCCTGTGCCAGCCACTAGTTCAAGGTAATCTCGTAACTCTCCTTTTGGTAGGCTCCCTAGAATCTCGTCCCACTCAGCCGCTTCAATATGCCAATCTCCCAAGTTAGGCGTGATGCCTCCTGAGAGAATGTTGATCGCAGTTGATTTCCCCATCCCATTTTGACCTAGGATACCCACAACTTGTTCTTCACGCGGGGCTGGTAGGCGGAAAAGTCGGAATCCATTTCTTCCATAACGATGAATCATGTCAGATTTCAATTCTTCTGGCAGATTTTGAATTACTAATGCATCGAAAGGACATTTGTTAACACAAATTCCACAGCCAATGCAAAGTTGCTCTGAAATTATCGGCTTCTTTGTTTTCTCATGGAAAACGATGCATTCCTGACCGTTGCGAACTGGTGGGCAGAAGGCATGACATTGGTCGTCGCATTTCTTTGGTTGACATCTGTCATCAAGAAGAACTGCTACCCTCATTTACTCACCTCTATTCTTTTCGGCTTGGATTCATTGTTTCATGCTTACTGCTCCCATCCTATAAGATGGGCGTTTTCAATTACAGACGGAAAAACCGCTGCTTGGCATAGATGGCTGCTGCTAAGGTCACTTTCTCAACTTTTGAAAGTTTGATTTGACCGTGGAAGATATTGCCATCTCTTTTCTTAATTTTCTTCAATATTGAACCATAAAATGCCATCATCGCGGCTGGCGAATATCGGGCTTTGCGGTTAAGAAGTGGCAACAATTTGAGAGACCGCTTGTGATAAGTTTCAATCTTTTCAATGAATTCAGCAGAGAATGCGTGCCATCGCTTGTCATTTGCCAAGTCACCTGATAATTCACTTGGCTTTATTCCATGCCTTTCCAAGTCTTCCAAAGGCAAGTAGACTCGATTTCTACCAGCATCTTCAGCAACATCTCTCAAGATATTTGTCATCTGCATGAAAATCCCCCATGACTCAGCATATTTTACCGCCAATGGGTCATCATAATCGTATATCTCAATGCAAACAAGTCCGACAGTGGAAGCAACTCGGTAACAGTATTTGTACAGGTCATCAAATGTTCTGTAACGGTTAGTATAGAGGTCATCCTCCATTCCCGAAATCAAGTCATCAAGGTGTTCTCTTGGAACATCAAATCGTGAAACAGTGTCTTTGAGAGCCATGAAAATTGGGTCGGTAGATGCGTAGCAATTGTAGGCGGTGGACAACTTTTTGCGGAAAAAGAATAGTTGGGCTAATTTGTCTCGGTATGTTGGTGCGTCTAACACACTCTTGTCTCCAGTCAACAACTCGAGGCTTTCTCGGTACTCCTTCGCTTCTGGGTCTTGGGCGCCTTCACTACCTGGGAACACATCCACATAATCGCCATCAGCAATGTCATCTGCTCGGCGGCAAAATGCATAATATGCACACATTGCCTTACGTTGTTCATCTGGTAGATACTTGAAAGAGTGGTAGAAGTTACCCGCTTCTTTACGAGTTAGAAGTTCACAATAGGCATACGCCGCATCCATCATTTCTTGAGGTACATTTTCTTCTTCCCAAATGGGTGCTTCGATATGGGCAAATGGGTTAACTAATTCTGCTTCAAAATCAAGACCAGCCATAAAAGCTGGAATCTCTTTCAACATATCAACAGCCGTAATACTGACCGCTTTTACCGCTTCACGTGAGATTTCAACTGCTGAACGAATCTGTTCTAATCGCTCTTGTTGATTCGAGTTCAGACCGCTTTCAGATACACCATCAAAGATGTGCGAATCACCGAAGTTAGCGGTATCTGACATACGCCTCATTGAAAGTCTGTTTAACATCTCTTAATGAACCCAACGGCCCTAAGGGCCGAACGCAATGATTGGAGTGGGAAAGGGTGTATCTCCGTTTGAAAAGAGATTAATACCGGAGCAAGAACAGGTTACTCACAGGTCAAGTGGAGGTAGGGTCATGGCTAAATTAATCAGTCCAGAGATTGACTCT
>Ga0209992_10000945_pt1 | contig 34409 bp, 32 predicted proteins | sample 2SBtaG_2_FD_182564 | JGI IMG/M metagenome (GOLD analysis project Ga0209992, IMG submission 182564) | Deep subsurface microbial communities from Kolumbo volcano to uncover new lineages of life (NeLLi) - 2SBTROV12_ACTIVE470 metaG (SPAdes)... | ecosystem: Environmental > Aquatic > Marine >...
GAACGTCTCCACCAATACCTGAAACCTTAAAGATTTTATCGATTGATTTAGTCAGTTTATTATTTAGTTCGTCAGCACTGATCCCTGCCTGCGCTAATAATGCTCTAACACTTGAACCATTTTGCTGCAGCAGTGCATACATTAAATGCACAGGCATAATAAATTGATGGTCACGACCTAAAGCCAATGACTGCGCGTCAGAAAGCGCTGCTTGGAATTTACTTGTAAATCTATCTAAACGCATGACGTCTAAACCTTTATAAAAATAATCTAGTTACGTTATGGGTATTCAGCAGATAATGTTCAAGGTTATTTAAAGTTTTAAGTTGATTTATTTGCGCCAAATAATTGTTGCTAATCGACCTGTGATAGCATCTCTTCGATAAGAAAAATATTTTGATGGTGAAGAAAAAGTGCACTCATATTGGCTATATATTTGTGTTATTCCTAGCAAAGATAACTGCCGTTTGGCAATAGCGAATATATCGGCTAAGTACTTTTGATTTTGTAGCACTGTAAAGTCATCGATATGTGACGGATTAATACATGTAAAAGCATTTACAACATCTTGACCAACTTCGAATGCAGTAGGTCCAATTGATGGGCCTAACCATACCGATATTTGCTGATTCGGTGCGCTAAACAGCTCAGTAGTTTTCGCAATAATGTTGCCTGCGAGAGGCCGCCAACCACCATGGACAGCCGCTACTTCTTTACCATTATTACTCGCTAACAAAATTGACAAACAATCAGCTGTCATAATTGCCAGTGGCTGTGCTTTAAGCTTTGTATAAAGCGCATCCGCTTTTGGCCTATCAAATATCCTCTGCTCTGTAATAGATTCTGTTACCTCAACAACATTGGCACTATGAACCTGATCTAACCAATATGGTGAGATTGGTAAAAACTCATTTAATATTCGATGATTGGCCAGCACAGCGCCTTCGTCATCGCCAACATGATACCCAAGGTTAAAACTCGAATAAGGAGATGAAGAACTACCTCCTAAACGTGTAGTTTGGATAGCACCGACAACTTGATGTAATGGCCAATCAATTAACTGCATATTTTAGTAAACTAAATCGGGGTTAGCTTTCGTGTCTTCGCGTAACGCCTCGGTTAGAATCTGCATATCATCAGGCACAGGTGCTTCCCAAGTCATTTGCTCTCCCGTAATTGGGTGCGCAATACTTAACTTAATCGCATGAAGTGCCTGACGTTTAAAATCTCGCAGCTGTGCAAACAGCTCAGGTGTAGCATTACGAGGTGGACGAGGACGGCCACCATATAATTGATCACCAACAAGCGGATGTGTTAAGTAAGCCATGTGTACACGAATTTGGTGAGTACGACCCGTTTCTAGTCTCAATCGTAAACGAGTGTGTGCTCTGAACTTCTCTGCAACACGGTAATGCGTTACCGCAGGTTTACCCATTTCATGGATGGCCATATGCGTGCGTTTTGTTGCATGACGACCAATTGGCTTTTCAACCATCCCACCGGCTGTCATTGTACCATTACAAATCGCTTCATATTCACGGGTAAAGTTATCGCGTTTTTGTAGGGCTTTAACAAGATGTGTTTGTGCTTGAATGGTTTTTGCAACAACCATTAAACCTGTCGTGTCTTTATCTAAACGGTGCACGATGCCCGCCCGAGGCACATTAATGATATCTGGGTGATGATGTAATAAGGCGTTTAAAACAGTGCCATCAGGGTTACCTGCTCCTGGGTGTACAACTAATCCCATAGGCTTATTGATGACGAGAATATCATCATCTTCATAAACAATGTTTAGGTCGATGTCTTGTGCTTCGTATTCACGTGGCGCTTCTATTTGTGTCTCGATAGAAATTAACTCCCCACCTAACAGCTTTTCTCTTGGTGTCGATAAGACTTCACCATTGACAGCGACTTTTTCATCTAAAATCCAAGTTTTTATTCTTGAACGTGAAAAATCAGGGAACATTTGCGCCAAAATTTGGTCTAGACGTTTACCGCCTAATTCAGTTGGCACTTCGGCTTGAAGAGAAATTTGCTCAGACATCTGTTAGTTTACCTAAATTACCAGTGCAAGCTTAGCTCGACTGGGTTAGAATCGCATAAATGCATAGTTTACTCGGTTTTGCCATCTTGGCCTAGCCGAAGACACCAAAGGTAGTAAAATAAAATGATAACTAAATTAGGAAAACGCGCCTTTGCCATCCTAGTCAGCACTTCTTTTCTAGGTCTTGCGGCGTGCTCTTCTGCACCAGAGCAAGAGGACATCGAACGTGTGCCAAATAAATCTGCACAAGCACTCTATGAAGATGCGAAATCAACATTAGACTCTGGTTTATATGCTCGTTCTATTGAGCTACTAGGTGCATTAAACTCTCGTTATCCATTTGGCCCTCATGCACAACAAGTACAAATGGATCTCGTTTTTGCTTATTACAAAACAGGCAATACTGACCAAGCACTTGCGACAATCGACCGCTTTATTCGTTTGAACCCAAATCACAAAAATCTAGACTACATGTATTTTATGCGTGGCTTAGTCAATATTGAGGCTGATAAAAATGCCTTTCAAGAATACTTCGGTATAGATAGAGCTGACCGTGATGCAAGTCGTACTCGTGTTGCCTTCCAAGACCTTTCAACATTAGTAGATAGCTATCCTGAAAGCCCTTATGTGCCTGAAGCAAAAAAGCGCCTGGTATGGCTATTGAATAAAATGGCTCGTTACGAAGTTAAGGTAGCAGAATATTATTTTGAGCGTGAAGCCTACTTAGCCGCAGCAAATCGTGGTAAGTATGTTGTAGAACACTTCTCACAAAGCAGCTATTTAATCACTGCACTTGAGATAATGGAGAAAAGCTATACAAAGCTTGGACTTGATGAGTTAAGCAAGCATGCACAGCAAACTCGTTTATTAAACGAGCAACAACGACAAATTAATTAACTTGCATGATTAATATAAACGGCGCTTATGGAGCGCCGTTTATATTATAGTTAAATAGCTTCTTCGTCTTCTTCACCTGTTCGGATACGCACCACACGTTCAACTTCAGTTACGAAGATTTTACCATCACCTATCTTACCCGTTTGGGCTGTTTTAAGAATAACTTCGATCGCTCTATCAACATCTTCGTCAGCTAAAACAATATCTAGTTTCACTTTAGGCAAAAAATCGACCATATATTCAGCACCACGGTATAGCTCTGTATGGCCTTTTTGACGACCAAAGCCCTTCACTTCACAAACTGTCATACCTGTAATGCCTATTTCAGACAAAGCTTCACGAACATCATCTAGTTTAAAAGGTTTAATTATTGCTTCTATTTTTTTCATGGTGTTTTATTTCCTTAGCGAATGAGTCGATTTTAGACAATCCCACAATTCATAGCAAACAAACTCGTTGCAAACTATTAAGAAAAAGCCTCATAATGCAATATGCTACAATTGAATAATTGCTCTTTGCTAGGCGTTAATATGAAACACCATGGCTTCACGTTATTAGAACTGCTCATCACTATTGCTATATTAGCTATCTTGGTGACCTTGTCATTTGCTGGTAGTACAGATCTGAATGAAAAAACACGTGCAGAGTCTTTTATGCTGGAATTGAAAAGACACATCACATTTGCTCGAGCAAAAGCAACAACCAGCGATGAAATCGTTATCTTGTGCCCAGTCGATCCCACTAAACTAGCTGCAAACGAAAACCTCACATGCATAAATAATTGGAAAAACAACCAGATAATTTCATTTATTGATAAAGAGAACAATGGCACTTACGAAGCAGCAGATGATGATTTACTGCGCGTTATGGAGAAACTCGCTGTAAACGATAACCTAAAGGCCCCTGACACTCGTGTGAGATTTGATAGTAGTGGTCGAATTACGAACAGCAGTGGCGGAAAGTTTATCTACTGCCCACTAAATAAAACTGAACATGCCAAAGTAATGACACTTACTGTTGGAGGAACATCCCGTTATAACGGTGATGCAACAGATGCTGAAAATTGCTTATAAAAACTTTGACAAGTTGATGCTTTGTTCTAGATTAATTGAACATATTTAATATTTTAAGGTTGCAAGGATGGCAGCTCAAAACTCACCTAATCACACCCGAGGTTTAACTTTAATTGAGTTACTCGTCACCCTGACTTTAATCGTTGTTATTACTCTTTTAGCAGCGCCTTCTTTCAATGATGTTTTACACAAAAATAGACCTGAAGTGGCTCTTAAACAGATAAAGCGACAAATCTCTCTGTCACGAGGGTATGCCATAACCCACGATAAATACATTAGCTTTTGTGGCTTAGTTCATAATAAGTGCCACAAAGATCTTTGGCATGAGTCCTTAACCAGCTTTGTCGATACAAATAAGAATCATGTGCTTGATGCCGATGAAGAGGTACTCTATGTCATTAATCGTATTAATATCCAAGATGAATTATCGTATCCACGACATGCCATTACATTTAAGCCTGATGGTAGCTTGAAAGGATTAGCAAATGGTACTTTTGTCTATTGTGCGTTTGACCTGAAAGGTAAACCCACTGGGCTTGAAATGAGTATTAACAACGCAGGTAGAGCAAGGATGAGAGATACTAAAAAGTGTAAGGAGCGTATTTAACGCTCCCAGCAATCATCCGCATCACTTGTGCCCGAAGAGCCTTTAATTCCAGTGTCTGTAATTGTAAAAGTAGTACAAGCAGTGTCACCTGCCACAGCACCAGCAGCAGCTGTCGCAGTTATCGTGAATGAGGTGCCTGTGTCTGGCACCTCTACTGTAATATTAAAATAACCATTTTCACTCGTTGAAGGGACGTTAATTAAATTCAAATCATCCGCATAACTTCTATTATCTGCATAGTACTGCTCTTGTTTATTGGCAGCATCTAATAGTAAAACCATTGCATCTGAGCGTGCGGCTCTTTTAACGTATTCGGTGTACTGAGGATAGGCGACTGAGGCTAAAATGCCCGCTATTGCAACAACAATCAGCATTTCAAGCAAGGTAAAGCCCTTTATGCGATTACTTTTCATCATGATCTTCTCGCTTGTAAATATACATTTGCTTTGTCGTAATACCATGTACTTCATTGCTCAAAAATGTTGGCTTCCCCGCGTCATTAAGTTTTGGCAAGGGGCCTACTACTTTCGCACTTAAAAATGGCTCACTCGGTTTGCTACCATCAGGTCCTTTACCACCCGTAGAATCTACACTCTTTAATTCAATATTTAAACGACCTGTGCTGCGTTTTTCACCTCCTTCTGCTTCTGATTCTTTATGATAAAGGACCACTGGTGTACTGGGGACTTCTCTCTTTGTCTCATACCTAATCTTTTGGAAGACACGCGCACCATAATGCAAATGTAGAGCATATAAAGCCCCACCACCGCTGCCAACTGAGCATTGGTCTATTAATGTATCTAGATGTGGTGTAAACGAAGTAAAGTAAGCAATACCACCCACTACGGTTGCTTTAGCTAGCGACTTTTCTCCAACTCTAAGTTGATACTTCCACCCTTTAAGCGCACCCAACTCGGCTTCTTTTTCATAAAATGCTTGTTTAGACGCTGCTTGATAGAAAGGTTCATCTTTCACTTGCATAAGCTGACTATGGTAAATCGGATCAGGGACTTCATCGCCTTGATATGAGCGTGTAACCGTGTTTTCATCACGTATCACATATAGCTGATTGTTCACTATCTTTTCAAGCGGGCTAGCTCTATTTCCACTGCCTATAATAATCGCTTCATAAGGCACTTCTCTTCTAGTTGAATATGACCCATTACTAGTTATAGTCTTGGTAACCTTACTAAAGAAAGTGCGAGCAACTAAAGGCTGATAAAAGAAACGCCTATCATCTTTGTCTTTCGATCCTGCTAACTCTGCAAATTTAAAGTGTGTCCAAGGATTATCAGTATCATTTGGCTTGTCTCTAGGCATATCTACTCGCCAAATGCTTCCTCCCGTGTCAGCTGCATAAATTCGATCCGTAAAGCCATCATAATCAGAATCCATTAGGGAGAGATCTGCTGCTATGCTATGGATGCCTTTAAACTTGCTTGCTTTTTCAGTATTGCTAGCTGGTCCACCGGGTGTCAACGACCAAACCAAATTGCCACTCTCAGCATCGACAATAAATAAACCACGTCCCTTACTATCACTAGTTTTAGAAATATTATCTTTATTGGTATCGTAACCTGCACCAAAAATCACCACTGGCTTTTCTTTTTGCGAACGAATGTAAGTAACTAAAGGCTTTGACCATGACTGACCTAATTCTTTAAACCCTGTTTTATCTGGTGTTATGGGCGCGTTCCACAACATTTTTGGCGTATTTGGATTCGTTATATCTAACGCATAGTAAGCTGTGCCCCCTCTTCTAAGCCCAAAAAACAACCATACTTCATCCGAGCCATTAACAATGTTGTCTCGGTTAATGTCTTTATGGAATACCGTTATTGGACCATCAACACCATAAAGCTTGGTTCCATCCTGCTTATTCATTAGGGACTTTTGAATATCAAGCAACCGACCAGGTAAAAACGCCCAACTTTCATTTACTGTATTACCATTATCTTTGAAGGCATGCAAAACACCTGAATTAGTGCCAACAAACACACGGATATCATTGTTGCCATAGTCTATGGTAACTGGTTTTGAATGAAGCGGATCACCAAAGATGTCTTTTCTTATATTTGAATCACTGTTTTCATTCAATACATCTTTACCTGAAGCCCAATTCATTATTTGCTTGGCTTCAGTGTTATTTTCTGCACGAAATAACGCTCTTAATCTCTTTGCACCTACTTTATTCTTAGCTTTATTCCATTTGAAATCTATTAGAGTACCCTGACCAAAATCCGAGAATAATTTACGCGAAGTTTGCTTAGATAATTGATAATTAACGCCACCTTGCTCTATTTTATTACCGTCTTCTGAACCCGGAGCAGACCAGAAAGTAGTCGCACTTTTACTAATGATGCCATCTTCAGCATCAAGCGCAGGCTTATTCGACATATCGACAATTTCACCGTCTTTTACTTGAAGCTTTTTAAGGTTTCCTTGCCAACGGGTGTGTTTCTCAGGATAAAACATCGTGTAATAAAGAGAGTTACCACTTTGTGTTTGATCTGCACTATTCATTGATACAGAAGGTGACACAAAGCTCGAGTTTCGTTGGTTTATGGCGACCAATATTTTTTTAAAGTCATCTCTTAACTTTTCTGCAGTATCAGCTCGATAGTAATCACCACCACCTAGTAAGGCGGTTTTTTTTAGAATTTCTTCACCCGCACGGCTCATGCCATCCACGCCAAAACCAATTGTGTAAATATCAGCTTTATCTTTCAAATCAGATGTATCTTTGTAGAGATCCACCTCTACAGGATCTTCACCGTCTCTGCCGTGCATAGATGCTGCTAAAGCCGGCATATAACTATTTTCTACAACTGGCGCATCTTGTTTGAATGTACTTTTATAGAGTTTTGATATATTTGAATTCGAACTCGTATCTCCAGAAGGGTCACCATCGGTCATTAAAATTATATTCACAAGGCTACTACATCTTTGCTCACCTGCTATAGGGGTAAAAGGAGAGATGTATTTATCACCTAATTCTATATTTTGGTCCCTTCCAATAGATTGGTTATCAGAATAACCTTTCTTCTCACCAGTTAAATACAAATACGCTTCCCAAAGAGTTTCGCTCAGAGGAGTCCCCCCATTGGCCTCTAGAGTATTAATTTTACTTTTTACATTTGATTTACTTGAACCAATCCCAGAAAGTACATACCCTCCTTGATTATCTCTGTTAAATCGCATCAAGCCAAAGTCTACATTCTCATTCTCTTTATCTTCAATCAAACCGGTTATGGTGTCTTTTGCTATACCTAACCGATTATCTGGGCAAAGTATCCATCTTCTACGATAAGAATCATAACCACAGTCATCACCCGTTGTACTAGAGAAGGCCATACTTCCCGAGGTATCAAATACAATCATTACCCTAGGCTTTTCTTCAATATTGACATTATGTTTAACAAAAAGTTCGATATCTTCAGATTTTGCAGTTGATGCGAGCAATAAAGATACAAGACCAAAAAACACACTATATTTCATCTTAGCTGCCCTCATTGTGACTAATAATTTCTTGACCAATCCCAATAACCACAGTAATTGTATGCTTGTTTTTTGAGCCATAAGTTATAGTTGACTCCATTTCCGTTAGATTACATGTTAAGCCGCCTGTATAAGCAAACTGCCTCGGGCAATGTAGTTCCATTTCACCGTTATTTAAGTTTTTAAGTTTACTCGTCATATGAGAAGGGGTGGAAGGCGAACTCATATCCATACCCTCATCAGGCATTTGTTGACGCTTGAGTGTGAATCGATTGTTGGCACTAGTACCTTCTGCAACAATGAGTTTGTGGATCTCACCAATCAGTTCTGTTTCAGCTTCAGCACGCTCTTGAGCAGCATTAGTGATCTTTAAATCTATACTACTGCTACTCATTAAAGTTACTGCAACAGCTGTGACTGCGACTATCATTATCATGGCAGTAATGAGTACAACACCTTTTTGTTTTTTTACATTCGCCATGCTGTTGACCCCACATTATTTAAACGGATTGTCGTTGTAAAAACAGTTCGCCTATATTTATCGGTAAAAGTATGAACCCGCTTGTCATCGTCAAGTCCAAGAGTATAAGTTTGACTTTTAAGCTCTAAATCAGCATCTGCTTCTAAGGACCTGACGAGTAAAAACACTTGAACAGTTAAGATACCATCAGTGTTTTCCCAAAGTTCAGTGGTCATGTCCTGAGTACTGCGGTAGGTATCCACTTTATTATCGGCGTCACTATCTATACCAAATACCATTCGTATATCTTCAATTCCTTCCATAATAGGCTCTGTCGTTAATCCACCTTTAACAGTAAGGCGTTTACGCATGAGCACAGGCACGATAATGCGGCGATTATTGATAGTTATATCTTGTTCATTGATGTAATAAACATGATGACTATAAGGCCATAATGTCGCATTTACTGTCGGCAATGCATTATTTACATTCACACCTGAAATGAACTGGGCTTTCTCTTGTTCAGCAATAAAGTAATAACGGTTCTCATTATTTTTTTTTTCTACAGGATCTGGTGTAACTTGGCGTCCCTCTAAAAACTTTAGTTGTATGACATTTGTTTCTTCTTTGGAGTCATCAATACAGTCAAGCATTTTATTGCCGTCAGACACTTCCGCGAATATGGGTCTAAAATTTGTCGGCGTTTTGTCAGGAAAACTCCCATTATTTAATCCACCAAAACAATCTGGATCTGGGTTCGCAACACTGGTTGTATTATCAACTGAAAACTCCGCTTCATAAAATGTGCCCCAAAATCCAATCTGCTCTATATCTCTTCTTAGAATAGATAGAGTTAGGCGACCTGTTTCTTGCAACTCACCAATTGCCATCGTATCTCGAGTTGTCGCTTTCATACTGACATAAGTCGCGATTACCCCACCTAAAATTAAGAAACCGATAAACATAGAAATCAGAAACTCTAAAATAGTAAACCCTTTCTGCTTCATTTTATCCTCTGATCAATAAGTAACTATCTAGCTTTACTAAACGCCGCCTGTCATCTACATTGCCGCATTGTATTGCCTTAGTTGCATCGGACGCCTTAAAGTCTTGCCTACCTCGCCACGAAACTATTACGCTCACATCAAAGCCCATACCAGCAGTATTCGCTACTGATGTAATATTGATACAAACCGTCGCTTCGTCCAAAGACCCTGTATTTTCTCTTGCTCTGATAGCAGCTTTCCAGTTTTCTAGATCTGTTCGGGCTATATTCTGTGCACTACATACATCTGAGTAACAAGTATCTCTAGGTTGAAGGTCAGTCGTACTGCTAAAAGTTTGTTTATATAAAGACACAATATCTGCAGTATCGTTCGACCTTATACGTTGCATAATATCTTCACCCAGTGAAATTGCAGCAGCGCGTTGCATAGAGTCAAAACTGGCTTTTTTGGCTTGCGCCTGTAAAGCAACTGCTCCTAATAATCCAAAGCTCAACACCATAAATGAAATTAGCACTTCAAGAAGGGTAAACCCTGATTGTGTTCGATTAATAATTGGCATATACAGTCGAAAACGGTTTATGATTTTTGTATTGTTTAAGAGTTAAATACTAGAAGCAACTTTTGAAAGGATAAGCGGTTTTTAATTCTGACAAACGGTCCTATAAATAATTTTTTATTGCAGAATAAGCCCGGCGGCTTACAGAGAGTTTCTCAGGATAACTTTCTAGGCTAATTAAAACACCACTACTTGTGTGCTCAAGCTGCTTTATCGACTTCAGTTTAACTAAGGTATTGCGATGTATCTGTACAAAATGTTCAGGGTATAAGCTGAGTAACTTTTTAAGACTTAAATCAATTGTCGCATCACCTCCGAGGAAATAGATTTGAGTGAGTTTATCTTCTGCTTTTGCCACAATCACATCATCAACTTCGACCCAACGGGTTTGGTTGCCCACTTGGTACTGAATACGAGGTTTAAACAAGCGCTCTAAAAGTGAAAACAAATCCGATTGGCTCACAGGTTTAACCAAGAAACCGGCTGCAAACACATTAAAGGCTTGTAAAGCAAATTCGCTGTGGGCGGTGATAAAGATAATTTTTAAGTCACGGTATTTCTGATTTAGTAATTCAGCCGTTTTAATACCGTCAAGCCCTGGCATGTTGATATCAAGAAACAGCAACTGTACTGAGTGCTCACTTATAACTGACTCAACCTCATCACCAGAGCTTAATTGTGCAACACACTCATAATGTGACCAGGCAGATAGCAAACGAATAATTCTTGCTCTTGCCAAAGGTTCATCATCAGCAATGATGTACTTCATGCTTTAGCTCCAATGGGAATACGTAACTCTGCCATGAACTTATCGTGTTCAATTGTGGTTTGTAAACTTGCGCTATTTCCAAAATGAAGCTCAATCCGAGCTTTAATATTCGACAAGGCGATCCCCTGCCCTGAATGAACCTTGAGGTCATGGTGATTAATTGGATTAGTTATCTTAATAACAATTTGTTCTTCAACATCAATAATTAACACATCAATTTGACTTTTGTTGCCACTCGGCTCGATGCCATAATTCACTGCATTTTCAAGTAAAGGCTGAATCGATAAAATCGGCACTTGACTTGCCAAATGGCAAGAATCAATCTGCCATACAACCTCAAACTTATCACTAAAACGCCATGCCTCTATAGCCAAATATTGCTTTGATAAGTTTATTTCATCTTCCAAGGTGGTTAACTGTTGAGTACGCATGGCGGCTTGCGATAAACGCGCAAGATTTAACGTAGCTTGCTCCGCTGCTTGAGGATCAACATGAGTTAACTCAGCAATCGTATTCAGGCTGTTATTTAAAAAGTGCGGCCTTATTCGAGCATGTAGTGCGTCTAGCTCCACTTTTGAGAGTGTTTTAATCGTCTCTACTCGTTCAGCATAAATGCTCATCAAATAAATAAAGAACAACTGCATACCTAAACCCAGTACACAATGCTGAGTTGCCATAGTCCATTCAATTTGGCCTGCAATGTAATACTGTGACAATAAACTTAGAATTAAAGTATTAGTTTGAAAAATAGCTAAAATTATAAGGATTTCTGAATTGGAACTGAGTTTTGATAGCTGCGTTTTTAAGCCATAAACAATAGCCAAGCTCGTTGTACTGACAAGATGAATAAATAAACTAATCAGGCCTAGACGCTCCCAAGCTGAGCCTATACTCATAGGGGAAAAAGCTAGCATAGTTGCAAGTAATTGTGCGATAACAAGCATGGCAAGAGCGCCACGCTCAGTGACCATAATTGGCAGCAATGCAGATGTTAAATCGGGCGATTTAAACCTTGCTGCCATGTAGTTATCTCAACTCGGCAGGCACCGCAAATACAATGCTTTCTTCAATACCAGGGTTTTCGACCACAGTTTTACCACCTAACTCTTTTAGGCGCGTGATAACCTGTTGTACGAGTACTTCAGGCGCTGATGCACCTGCTGTAACACCGACGGAGTTGATACTTTCAAACCAACTGGCATCAACACAACTCGCATCATCGATTAAGTAAGCAGTTGTGCCCATCTTCTCTGCAAGCTCACGTAAACGATTTGAGTTTGAGCTGTTTTTAGCCCCCACCACTAATAACACATCGGCTTTATCAGCAAGGTCACGCACAGCATCTTGACGGTTTTGCGTTGCATAACAAATGTCGTCTTTGCGTGGGCCGTCGATCTCTGGGAATTTTGCACGTAATGCATCAATCACATCGGCAGTGTCGTCAACTGATAATGTAGTTTGACTACAATAGAATAAGTTGCTTGAGTCCTTTACTTCAAGGGCTGCAACATCCTCAGGCGTTTCTACTAAGTAGATCCCTCCTTCTGGGTTGTCATATTGACCCATGGTGCCTTCAACTTCAGGATGGCCTTGGTGACCAATTAAAATACATTCAGTGCCACGACGACTTGCGCGTGTAACTTCCATATGTACTTTAGTAACCAATGGACAGGTAGCATCAAATACTTTTAATTCACGACGCTTCGCTTCAGCTCTTACAGCTTGAGATACACCATGGGCACTAAAAATGACTATGCTATCATCAGGTACTTGGTGTAGCTCTTCAACAAAGACAGCACCACGGCCTTTTAAGCCACTAACAACATACTTGTTATGAACAACTTCATGACGCACATAGATAGGTGGGTTAAAAATATCTAACGCACGCTCAACAATTGAAATAGCGCGATCAACACCAGCACAAAAGCCGCGAGGGTTAGCTAACAAAATATCCATTAGCCAGTTACCTCTAGAATATCAACTTCAAAAGTCACCTTCTGACCTGCTAAAGGATGGTTAAAATCGATAGTCACAGAATCACCAGCCACTTCACGAACAAGGCCAGGTAGCTCAGTGCCATCAGGCTGAGTGAAAGCAATAATACTGCCCACTTCAGCTGGCGCATCAGGACCAAATTTACTGCGTTCAACATAATAAATGTTGTCTGGGTTTGGCTGACCAAATGCATCTTCAGGTTCTAAATTAAAAGATTTACTCTCACCCGCTTTTAAGCCTAAAAGGCATTTTTCAAAGTTTTCAGTCAGGCTACCATCACCCATAAATAGCTTTGCAGGTTTGTTATGTACTTTTGTTGAATCAGCTGCCGATCCGTCTTCTAGCTTGATCGAAAAATGAAAAAGGACTTCTGATTTTTCGCCAATGACGTGTTCGCTCATGCTTTTTTCTCCTGAGAACCATCTGCACCTTCACCTGTGAAGGCATCTAAAAGAAGTAGACCCGCACCACAAACAATTGCGATGTCAGCCACATTGAATGCTGGATAGTGCCAATCTTGATAATAAAAATGTAGAAAATCTACAACATAACCATGCACTAAACGGTCAACTAGGTTGCCAATCGCACCACCAATGATCATTGAGTAAGCGCTGCATAACACCCAGCTCTTAGCGGGTAGCTTTTTCAGCCAATAAGTCAGTAATAAACTGATCACCACCGCAATGCCGCTGAAAAACCAACGTTGCCAACCGCCTGCATCACTTAAAAAACTAAATGCAGCGCCATAGTTGTGCATGTAAGTGAAGTTAAAAATTGGCAAAATCTCTATCGATTCATAGAGCTTCATATTTGCCACGACTACAGCTTTGGTTATGTAGTCTACTGCAAAGAGCAGTAGACTCAGTCCTAACCAAATTAAACCCGATTTTTGTTTAACTTCGGTCACTCGTTGCTCCTACGCAAACTGTCGTTGTTCGCCATCACCGTCAACGTTGCTCACACAACGGCCACAGATCTCTTCATGGCCTTCGTGCGCACCAACGTCTTCACAATAGTGCCAACAGCGGTCGCATTTCTTCGCATCCGTTGAAGCGACTTTAATGAATAAGCCATCAATGTCTGAAGACTCCGCACCTTCAGGTTTCGCACTTACTACTTCAACATTTGCTTTTGACGTCAATAGTACGAAGCGTAACTCATCACCGATCTTATTCAGCGTCTCAGCTAAATCACCACCAGTGTATAGCGTCACTTCAGCTTGAAGTGTTGCACCAATAACTTCATCTTTACGCGCAGCTTCTAATACCTTGTTAACTGCATCACGTACTTCAAGCACTTGCTGCCAGTATGTATTGTCAAGCTGACCTTCAGTCACATTTGCTAGGCCTTCGTACCACACATCAGTAAATACAAAGTCACCACGCTCACCTGGTAATACATCCCAAATTTCTTGTGCTGTGAAGCTCATGATTGGTGCCATCCAACGCGTCATTGCCTCTGCAATGTGGTAAAGCGCAGATTGACAAGAGCGACGTGCATGACTGTCAGCTTTAGCTGTGTATTGACGGTCTTTAATTACGTCTAGGTAGAATGAACCTAGCTCACCTGTACAGAAGTTCATAAGCTTTTGAGTCACAACTAACATCTGATAATTGTCGTAAGCACTGATGATTTCTTTTTGTAACTCAGCAGCACGTGCCACAATCCAGCGATCTAACTCAACCATATCCTCAACAGCAACAAGATCAGTTACTGGGTTGAAACCACTTAAGTTTGCAAGTAAGTAACGGCTGGTGTTACGAATACGACGGTAACGATCAGCTGAACGCTTAAAGATTTCATCCGATACTGTCATTTCTGCCGTGTAATCTGTTGATGCAACCCATAGACGTAAAATGTCAGCACCTAACTTATTCATAACATTCTGTGGAGAAATCACGTTACCCAAAGATTTTGACATCTTGCGACCGTTTTCATCTACAGTGAAACCATGAGTTAGTACTTGCTTATATGGAGCGTGTCCGTTAATCGCTACCGAAGTCATCATAGAAGACATAAACCAACCACGGTGTTGGTCAGAACCTTCTAGGTATAAATCTGCAGGACCAGTTAAATCTTCACGCGCATCAACCACACAAGCGTGTGTTACACCTGAATCGAACCATACGTCTAGCGTATCTTGTACTTTTACATACTGCTCGGCATCAGCACCGATTAAATCAGCTGCGTCTAAGTCATACCAAGCTTGAATGCCTTTTTCTTCAACTAGCTTTGCAACGTCTTCGATTAGGCTCTCAGTATTTGGGTGTAATGCACCAGTGTCTTTATCAACGAATAAAGAAATTGGCACACCCCATGTACGTTGACGTGAAATACACCAATCTGGGCGACCTTCTACCATGTTTGCAATACGGCTCTCGCCCCACTCAGGTAACCACTGCGTTTTTTCGATTTCACTCAGTGAATCTTTACGTAGGTCTGCTTGATCCATGCTTACGAACCATTGCGGTGTCGCTCGGAAGATAATTGGTGTCTTATGACGCCAGCAATGAGGATAGCTATGTTGAAGTGCATGGTGATGCATTAACGCGCCTTTTTCGGTTAGCACTTCAATAACACTCGCATTGGCTTTAAATACGTGCTGACCTGCAAATAACTCAGTATCAGGCAGGTAAACACCGTTTGCGCCAACAGGGTTTGCCACTTCTAGGCCATATGCTTGACCTGCCACGAAGTCTTCTTGACCGTGACCTGGTGCGGTGTGAACAATACCCGTACCAGAGTCAGTTGTTACGTGCTCACCTAATATTACAGGTACGTCAAAGTCATAGAATGGGTGTGCAACACGTAAGTTATCTAACGCTACGCCTTTTGCATAACCTAGTACATGGAAATGATTGAAACCGAAACGGTCCATACAATCTTTGACAAGCTCAGAGCCAAGGATTAAGCGCTGTACTTTGCCTTCGTCTTCAACTTGTACAAGGGCGTATTCTAGGTTTTCGTGAACCGCTACCGCACGGTTTGCAGGCAGTGTCCAAGGCGTTGTAGTCCAAATAACTGTACCTACAGTGCCATTACCTTCATGACCTTCTGCTAATCCAAATGCAGCAACAACCGCTTGTTGGTCAACAAAGTCAAAACGTACATCAATCGCAGGTGATTGCTTGTCTTGGTATTCAACTTCCGCTTCAGCTAGTGCCGAACCACAGTCTGTACACCAATGAACAGGCTTAGCACCTTTGTGTAAGTGACCATTTTTAATGATGCGACCTAAAACACGGATTGCGTTTGCTTCAAAGTCGAAGTTCATTGTTAAGTAAGGCTTGTCCCAGTCACCAAATACACCTAAGCGTTTGAAGTCAGCTTTTTGGCCTTCTACTTGCTTTTTAGCATATGCACGACATTTCTCTCTAAACTCTGCTGCAGATACTTTATGACCAGGCTTGCCTACTTTTTTCTCAACTTGTAGCTCGATAGGTAAACCATGACAGTCCCAACCAGGTACATAAGGCGCATCAAAATCAGAAAGCGTTTTAGACTTAATAATAATGTCTTTTAAAATCTTATTAACTGAGTGACCTAAGTGAATATCGCCATTTGCGTATGGAGGACCATCATGCAAAATAAATGGCTTCTTACCTTTTTTCGCGTTACGAATTTGGCCGTATAGGTCAGCTTCGTACCAAGCTTTCAGCATTTTTGGTTCGCGTTGCGCAAGATTACCGCGCATTGGAAACTCAGTTTCCGGTAGGTTCAAAGTATGTTTGTAGTCGCTCATTTATCCTAGTTTCCGTATCGGCTACTTAATAGTAAAACATTGTTGTGCGTCAGCCACATCACTTGCTATTTGCTCAGTCAACTGGGCCAATGTCTCGAATTTTTTTTCATCTCGGAGCTTTTTAACCAGCTCCACTTTTAGAAAACGTCCGTAAACATTTTCATCAAAATCAAATATATGCACTTCTAATAGTGCTTTCGTGCCGTTTAACGTTGGCTTTGTGCCTATATTTGCCACCCCGTTAAATACACGGTTGTCTAAATAGACTTTAACAGCAAACACGCCTTGGACAGGGATCACTTGGCGTTTGAGTGCAATATTCGCAGTTCTAAAACCCAGCTCTCGGCCTTTTTTCCAGCCATGGATCACACGACCTGAAATCGCATAGGTATGACCTAGCATCTGGTGCGCCGAATCTAAATCACCTTGCGCAAGTGCCGCTCTTATTAAAGTACTACTTACACGGCAATCATCACGGCGTAAGCTGGCTGTGCTTTTGACATGCATATTTAATTCAGCGCCAATTGTGCTCAACATATCAAAATCACCTTGGCGGTTTTTGCCAAATTTAAAGTCATCACCCACTGTGAGTGCTTTAACACCTAGCTTTTTGAATAACACTTGTCGAATAAACTGTTCGGCATCCATCGCAGCAAACTCTTTGTCAAACTTGACGCAGATCACTCTATCAATGCCGAGTTTATCTAGTAGAGCAAGTTTATCTCTCAGTCGTGTTAACCGTGCTGGCGCTTTGTCTTTAGCAAAAAACTCTTGCGGTTGCGGCTCAAACAACATCACGGTACTGGGTAACCCATACTGTTCAGCATCTTGCATTAAACCTTTTAAAACAGCAACATGACCTAGATGCACACCATCAAAATTACCTATCGTCAGCACACACCCAGCGTGTTCTGCTCTAATATTATGGATGCCTCTAATTAATTGCATGAAATAAAAGCCTTCACCACCAATTTATTCAAAGTGCCAGATTATACCCAAGTTGCTTGAAAATGCGAATAATCAGATAACCTTAACCTAAGGCTCATACTATGCCTTAGGTTAGGTATTAAGCCGAGGCTTCTTTTATGGTCTTCAATCGTACCCCAAATGCAAAAAGGGCTCCGAAGTAACTTACCATAGCCACAGCCAGTAAAGCGCAAAGTAATGTGATTTGCTCTATCAGGCTCCAGCTTTGCCAAGTGTATTGCTGGGCAATAAAGTAAACCAACACAGCCATCAGTATTGCGCTCACAATACATTTCAATGCAAACCATAGACTAAAAGAAGAGAATTGATACACACCTTGCTGGTTCAGCTTTCTATAAAGTAAAAACGCATTACAACTTGCTGATAAGGAGGTTGCTAAAGCTAAACCCAAATAGCCAATGAATGGGGCAAGCATGATATTAAATACCATGTTCAAAACAAGCGTGATAATACCGATCTTGACCGGTGTTTTTGTATCCTGGCGGGCATAGAAACCAGGCGCTAATACCTTAATTAACATAAAACTGACTAAGCCCACCGAATAGGCGGCAACGCCCATACTCACCGCTTTAACGTGATCGACTTCACTTTCGGAAAAGGCTCCATGATCAAATAAAACAGAGATAATAAGCGGGCTAATCACCATCAACCCCGCCATAGCAGGAAAGCCTAAAAACAGAACAAAACGTACACCCCAGTCTAATGTGCTCTGAAAATCTTCTGACTTTTCTGTGGCATGTAGTTTAGACAATGCGGGTAAAATAACCGTGGCAATACCAATACCAAACAAGCCTAATGGGAACTCGATCAGCCTGTCAGAGTAATAAAGCCAAGCAATAGAGCCCGTCACTAATAATGAAGCAATGATGGTATCAAGCAATAAGTTTATTTGCGAAATCGACACCCCAAACATGGCGGGTAACATTAACTTGCGTACTTTCGTCACCTCAGGTGAGCGCCAAGCAAACAATGGCTTATGCACCATACCGATACGCAAAAGGAAAGGAATTTGAAATAAAAGCTGTACAACACCACCAACGAATACCCCAATAGCCAGTGCGTAAGCGCTCACATCAAAAGCATCATGTAATAAAATCGCACAACTGATAATAGAGATGTTTAACAAAACAGGCGTAAAAGCTGCTGCTGCAAAACGATTATAAACATTTAACACAGCACCGCTGAGCGCAACCAAGCTAACAAAGAACAAATATGGAAAGGTAAATTTTAATAAACCACTCGCCAATTCAAACTTTTCTGCATTTTCACCTCCTTGCCACCAATCTATAAACCAACCTGTACCAAATAACGCTGCGATGACGGGGGAGCCAATCACACCAAGAATAGTAACTATCAGTAAAATTGTTCCCAATGTGCCTGCAGCTTGAGCAACAAACAATCTAACTTTGTCATCGCCATGCGTTTCTTTTATTTCGGATAGCACAGGTACAAATGCTTGAGCAAATGCGCCTTCGGCAAATAATCGCCTTAAAAAGTTTGGGATGCGGTTCGCAAATAAAAATACATCAGCAGCAAGTCCCGCTCCAAGTAAATTTGCAACTACAGCATCCCTGACTAGCCCCATCACGCGTGAAATCATCGTCATGGCACTGACTATCATGCCTGATTTAAATAACCCTTTCGCCACAAATTTACTCCCAAAAACATATAACTGGCAGATTATGCCACAGACTTGTACTGTCCTTGAACGCCAACCCTCGACTATTTATAAATATCTTTCGTTTAACACTAGGTGTCGAGTTATAGATTTGATACAATCGCCATAATAATCACAAAACCATGAGGTGTTACGGTTTTGATGATTCTAAGCCTGTTGCAACTAGCGCTATGCAACTTAAAACCATGGTTTTAGTACATTCAGGCCAATATGACCCAAATGGAAAAGGCTGGGTGGTCATTTTTTATTGACTTTTGAGAATAAAACAGGCATATTCCTCGGCCTTTAAATTAAGCTTATTTTAAGATTGTTAGGAGCAAACCTTGGCTAACATCAAGTCTGCAAAAAAACGCGCTATTACTAGCGAAAAGCGTCGTAAGCACAACGCAAGCCGTCGTTCTATGATGCGTACTTTATTCAAGAAAACTTTAGCTGCTATTGAAGCTGGCGACAAAGAAACTGCAACTGCAGCTTTCGCCGCTGTAACTCCAGTTTTAGACCGTTACGCAACTAAAGGTCTTATTCACAAAAACAAAGCTGCTCGTCATAAGAGCCGTTTAGCTGCTAAAATAAAAGCACTATAATTTGTTTTTGAATGAAAAAACCGACTTTAAAGTCGGTTTTTTTTTGCCTTTAAGAAAGGAAGAAGCTGCTCTTTATTAGTAAAGCTCCAATTCAGGATAAAATTTCTTTAACATCGCTGCAATTTTCTTTGGTGAAAATGGTTTTACCACAAACCCTTTGGCACCTCTTTCAATCGCATCTTTGACGTTATCAACCGTTGAATGGGCTGATACCATCACGACATTAATATTTTCGTTAATTTTATTAATCTCAGCGATCAACTCTTTACCGTCACCATCAGGCAGTTCAATATCCAAAAACACAATATCAAAATGTTGCTCTTCGCATGCGGTAATACATTGTGTCGCAGTAGAGGCTTCTCTCACATGGTCTATCCCCAAGTGCATCAATGTTTGATGTAAGAAACTACGAACTGTACCCACGTCGTCCACTATCAGTACTGAGATCTGTTGATCCATAATCATCCTTTCAATATGCTGCCGAATAAATTTAGGCTATGATTAAATCATAGAACCATTATAGAGACATGCAAATAAAAGGCTACAAAACGAATGTCTAATCAATCAAAAAAACAATCTCTATTAGGGCAAATACAACCTCAGAAAAAAAAGCGCCCAAGCAACCAAAAGAAAAAACGTCCTTCTCCTCAACAACAAAGGGCAGCTCAGGCTCAGGCTCAGGCTCAGGCTCAACAGAGCGTGTCTGAGAAACCCAAGGGTATTAAACGTTGGATAATTTTAAGTATTATTGCCCTAATTTTTATAGTCTTCCCAAAGCCTCAGCTAATCACATACGAAAAAGTAGGCGTAGTAGCTACGAGTGTCTATTGGTCTGCACTACCTGGTCTTGATCCGGTTATCTTTGATTCATCGTTACATCCAAGGCCAGCTCTGGATAAGAATACACTCTACTTATGTATGGATAAGCTCGACCCGGATACTTGCCAGAAATATCAAATAATCAAGAAAGAAGGTTTCTTTGGCGCCTTAAGAGCGCTCATTTCGAATTAAAAAAACTAATCTGAAAATTAGAAAAATACTCGTTTGAAGCATGGTCAAACTAACACCATAATGTCGCTCCTTTAACCAATCACAGGAACCCAAACAGACCATGCCAAACGAGCTCGACTTGTTGTTAAATATTGTGCTTCTACTTTTAGGTGCTGGAGCCTTTTTTATCAACCACTTAACTACTTTGCGCGTTGCCGCATTGGCCGCTTGTAGCTTATTATTTTTGTCGTTTAGTTTTGATCTGATGAGTACCAGTGTGGTGTCAAATTTAAGCCTAATTATGATCAATACATTTTATCTATTTAAAGTGTATACATTCGGACAACTAAAATTAAGTCATACCGACTAACATATTATTAACCTTGTCTTTGAATTGTCTTGGTAGCCAATTCCTTAAGGCTAGGCTAAAATCATCGCCATATCTTCAATCCTACAGCTGAGGTGACGTATGGCGATGACAGATGAAGAATTGTTTATGGCTTCGATGGGTGATGTCACCCCGCTTGCCAAAAACAATCACATAGAACTACAAAAGAAAAAAAACTCTCCGACTCTAAGTCAACTTGAGAAGCGTAAAGCCGCTGAACAAGAGTTAGAGTTCGACGCAAATTACCTCTCCACCGAGTATGTAGACTTACTTGATCCACACGATTTATTGAGCTTTAAAAAAAGTGGTGTGCAACATGGTGTTTTTAAAAATCTACGTTTGGGTAAATATCAAGTCGACGCCACATTAGACTTACATGGCAAAACATTTCGAGAGGCAAGAAAAACACTCTTTGATTTTGTTACCGATTGTCAGCAAAGAAGCATTCGTGTCTTGCTGATAAGACATGGTATTGGCCTAAACAGCAAACCGCACCCGGCCATTTTAAAAAGTTATACTAATAAATGGTTACAAGAAATGCCAATCGTTTTAGCGTTTCACAGCGCGCTGAAATGCCACGGAGGCTCAGGCTCCACCTATGTGTTGTTGACTAAAAGTAATGAGAAAAAGCTAGAAAATCGAGAGCAACACGCTAAGCGTTGATCTCTTCATGAGCGACGCAGCTACCGTGATCAGGAAGCTCTGTCGCCTTAGCTTGGGTAAACCATGCCGATATTGCCAAAAGAATAACCGATATAAAAACGAAAGAAAACTTTACTCCACCTTGGCTGTCACGCATTGTATTACCCTGTTTATTATTATTTTTTTACTAAATTACTGAAAGTATAAAATTCACACAAGGTGTTTTTTTATACAGTAAGTGAAAGGCATGAATAAGCCCCTCAACTCAACAACTTCCAATACTTATGTACTATAACGTTGCGGAATAAAACTTAATCATTTCGCTTTTAATACCCTTTTTGTTTGCACACCAGGTTATTTAGTCGTCTGTTTGCTTGTTGTGCTTTGACATTTTCTGCAATTTGTTCACAGACTGTTTTGAGCTGAGTCAAAGCCGCACAATGTGGTGTAATGGTTATTTTGGGGTGAGACCAAAAAGAATGCATTTTAGGTAGAGGCTCTTCGGTAAATACGTCCAATACTGCAGCGGCGAGTTCGTCTTGCTCAAGGGCTACTAATAAATCAGATTCATTTAAATGTTTACCTCGAGCAACATTAATTAGTAGACAATGATCTGGTAACTGCTTAAACACCTCTAAATTCAAAATCTCTTCTGTATCTGACGTCAATGGCAATAAACAAACCAATACATCAAGCTCTTTTAGAAAATCAGATAACTGAGCCTCACCATGAAAATGCTTAATGTGCTTTAATTGCTTTTCAGAGCGAGACCAACCGCTTACTTTAAAGTTATTGCTAATCAGCTTGTTCGCAACATTTAACCCTAGCTCTCCCATACCTAAAATACCCACATTTTGAGTCGCATGTGCTCGTTTTGGCTTCCACTGCCCTTTTTGCTGTTTTACTAGGTACTCTTTAATACGAAGTTTATGCGTTAAAATGTGTGCTAAGACATATTCAGCCATATCTTCTGCCAGCTGCGTATCTACAATGCGAGTGACTTGAACATGTTCAGGAATAATACTTAGATCAATCGCATCAACCCCAGCACCATAACTCTGCACCACTTGCAAGTTAGGTAACTGCGCCCAAATTGTTTCGGGTGCTTTCCACGCCAATACAAATTCGATTTCAGCTAAGTTTTCGCAGTGCGGCCACTCAGAAATTTTAACATTGGGTAACTGTGCGCTGAGTTCAGCAAGGAGTTTGTCGTTATTACGACCTGTGACACAGACTAAAACTGACATTTGTGATTCCTAATAAAGCAACTTGTTGATAATCATATTGGTCATGTAATTAAGACTCAAGCGAGGGTTTCATTAAAACCATAAAACAATGTCGGCTGTCATAAAAGCACCGTAAATTTGCAACAGCCTTGTCACACAGTGTTTTTAATCTACAAAAAACACTTAGAGTTGAGATTTACTATGATCAGTGTCGATAAGGTTATCGAAGCAAATTTACCCCAGCTAGAAAAGTCCCCAAAAGTAAAAGGACTAGTAAAAAAAGGCTTGGGTTATTTACTTCATGAGCAAGAATTTGTGGCATTTGCAGATACCTACCCGCATTTACAAGGATTAGAGTTTGTTGAGCAAGTGCTAGACGAACTTGAGTTTGATGCCCGTTACACCACTAAGCAACTCGAGCATATTCCAAGCGAAGGCTCTGTTGTGATCGTCGCAAATCACCCTATCGGCTCTTTAGATGCACTCGCTCTAGTAAAACTTATTAGTAAGGTACGAGGAGACTTAAAAGTCGTAGCAAATCGCATGCTGATGTCGCTAACACCGATGCATTCACTATTGCTTCCAGTTGATAATTTATCGGGGACTAGCCGAAAGCAAGAGCTCAGCAATATTCATAAGCACCTCAAACAAGGTGGCGCTATGCTTATATTTCCTGCAGGTGAAGTATCACGTCTCAGCCCAACAGGGATCAAAGACTGTAAATGGAACAGTGGCTTTCTAAGAATGGCAAAACGCGCCAACTGCCCTATTTTGCCCATTCACATTAAAGCCAAAAATAGCCCTTTGTTTTATGGTACTTCCATGCTCTATAAACCACTAGCAAGCTTGCTATTGGTTAAGGAAATGTTTAAGCAACGCCAAAAATTTTTAGAGTTCGAAATTGGTGCATGCATTCCACCTGAGTCTTATTTGCACAACAATGTGAAAGACAAAGAAATGGTCTCTCTGATCCGTAAGCAGCTCTATCGCATTGGCTCAAAAAAAACGTTGCCGCTCACAACACAAACACCTGTTGCACCTCCCGAGTGTAAAAAAGCTTTAAAGAACGCCCTTGAAGCGTGTGAGCGTATTGGCGAAACGCAAGATGGTATGCAAATTTATCTTTATCATTACACAGGTAGCTCGGTCATTTTCAGAGAGTTAGGCCGATTACGTGAACATGCATTTAGAGCAGTTGGTGAAGGTACAGGTAAGCGCCGAGACATAGATAAATACGATATGCATTACACGCACCTTATTTTATGGGACCCTAATCAACTTGAACTCGTTGGTGCCTACCGTCTTGCCAGCGCCAAGAAAGTACTTCAGCAACAAGGCCGTGAAGGCTTGTACACGGATACACTAGTCGATTACAGTGACAAAATGACGCCATATTTTGAACACGGCTTAGAACTTGGCCGTAGTTTTGTGCAACCAAAATACTGGGGGCGAAAAAGCTTAGATTATCTTTGGTATGGTATAGGTGCATTCGTAAAACGTTACCCTGAGCACCGTTATTTATTTGGTGCCGTAAGCCTATCGAATGCCTTACCTGAAGAAGCCAAAGCCATGCTGGTGTATCACTATCAGCATTATTTTGGTCATTTGCCCGAGCATGCCATTGCCAAACATAAATATCGCTTAGATAGTGCTCAGCAAGAGAATTATAAGAATCTATTTTTGGGTAATAATATCAAGACAGATTTTAGTGAACTAAAGCACATACTCGCAAATATGAACGCTCAAGTACCGACTTTATTTAAGCAATATACAGAATTGTGCGAAGACGGTGGCGTGAACTTCCTGTGTTTTAGCGTCGACCCCGACTTTAGTAATTGTATTGACGGGCTCGTGTTGGTTGACTTAGAGAAAATTAAGCCCCAAAAGGCCAAACGTTATTTAGGTGAGTAGTATTCTGTAAAAATGAAATATGCGAGATCTTAGCAATTGAAACAGATAGAAACATGTTTTTAGTTTCTATCTGTAATTTTCGGTGTTAACGTCGGGTCTATTAAAATATAAAGGACCCAATACGTTTCAAAGATGATCAAAAAAGTACTTCAATTAGCCATTTTTACGGTGATATTTATCGCAGTAACCGCTTACCAAGAGCTAGGTATGTTAGCTGATAACGGTGAGCAACCTGCACCTTACTTCTCATTACCGACACTTGAAAATGAGCATAAAAAAGTCAGTTTAAGCGAATTTGAAGGGCAGCAAACCGTTGTGTACTTCTTTGCACCTTGGTGCAGTATTTGTAAGTTCAGCATGCCAAATTTAGATAAGCTTCATGAACAACAAAAACTTAGTGCCGTTGCTATTGCATTAGATTATAACTCAATAGAGGCGGTTGAAGCCTTCACACAAGATTTAGACCTTAGCATGCCTGTGCTCATGGGTAATCATCAAATCGCTGCTAACTTTAAGGTGAAAGCCTACCCAACTTATTATGTGATTGATGAGAACCTTATAATAACTGAGCGTTCTGTTGGGTATTCGACAGAGCTTGGATTAAGAGCCCGCTTATAAGCTGTGTTAATTAAATAAGAAAGCCTTAGTCAGAAAACATTTGTAAACATGCCTTTATGAACAACTTTTGTAATAAAGTGTAGACGCACCTCTACACTTTCTTACTTAAACCCGCAACACACTTACAACTTATCTCCTTAAACTAGTCGCCAACATATACAAACTCAGCTTGCAACAAGGACTCCAAATGAACAAGCTCGGCGCATTTTCAACAACCCTATTTAAGTTTTCACCGCTATTTTTAGCCATTTCACTATCTGTTCATGCTGATGAGCAAAAGCCACAGAACAAAGAAATGGAGCACATTGAAGTACTTTATAAACGCAGCAGTATCACCAGTGAAATAACCGAAGACACTGAAAAGTTGATTGAAATGCCCGGTGCCCTTGGCGATCCGTTAAGAGCCGTTTATGCACTACCTGGCGTGGTTGCTGCTGGCGGCTCAATGAGCGAGCCAGCTGTACGTGGTTCATCACCCAGTGATAATATCTTTGAAGTAGACTTTATGCCAGCAGGCTACATATTCCATGACTTTGGCAGCTCTATTTTCAATCGTCATATTATTCAAGATTTCCAGCTTTATTCAGCAGGCTATGGCGCAGGCTATAGCAACGCCACTGGCGCCGTGTTTGACGTAACATTACGCAACCCTAAATATCAACCTATAACCACTACCCTAGATTTTTCGATGTTTAATGCCGGTGTATTTGTTGAAGGTCAAGCCACAGAGAATACCGCATTTTACTTTTCAGCCCGTAAAAGCACTTTGCCGCTATTTTTCTCGGAAGGAGAAGAACTTGAAGATGATGATGGCGAATTAACAGGGGTGATCATAAACGATGCACCGGACGATCACGATTATCAAGGGAAATGGCTTTGGGATATCAATGCGAATAATACTCTAACGTTTAACTTTACTGGCGCGCAAGACTCTGCCGCAGCAGGCTTTAATGAACGTGCTGAACTTGCACAAAAGACACCTGAATTTCAGGGCGATGCACGATTTATCCGTGAGTTCACCAGCCAAAATATCTTATGGGATCACTACAACAAAAATTATCACTTTAGAGTCGGATTAGGGGTGTTAGATCATTCTGGTCGACTTGAATATGGTAAACGAGCCACATTAACGGAAGGATATTTCGAAGAAGAGTCAGAAAAGCAAACCACCCTAAAAGCGCAGTTGAATTACCGTTTAAATAACCAACACAGACTCGTGACCGACGTCGGCTTTTACGACAACGAAACCACTTATAAATATGATTCCTTCCAGTACCTATGTACGGAGCTTGACCCTGATTGCGACCTGAAAAAAGGGGAACGTATTTCAGGTAAACAAACTGCTGGCGCTGATAGTGGTTTTGTGGGTGTCACTCATATTTGGCAGATCAACGACAAGCTACAAACAGAAACTGGCGTGCAATTTCAGCATAACAAGCTCACCGAAGAAAACTTTGTAAAGCCTCGCCTTGCTTTAAACTATTACTTATCTGACTCAAGCACTATAACTGCTAAGTTTGGTCAGTATAACCGTCAACAAGACATCGACTACATTTTACCTGAGGTCGGCAATCCAAAACTAAAATCGCAATCAGCAAATCACACGACTCTAGGGTTCGCACAAGAACTTGAAAATGAGTGGTCTTGGTCTGTTGAAGCTTATTACAAAACCATGGACGACTTACCACTTGCCATTGCGGAAGACGCACCTGATGCGCAAAACCTATATGCCAATGATGTTGAAGGCCGAGCCTATGGTATTGACTTTCTGATCAATAAAAACAAAACCGATAACTGGTATGGGTGGCTAGCATTTAGTTATGCCAAAAGTGAGCGTACGGACTTAAGAAATAATGTCACGCGTGACTACTATGCCGATACCCCATTTGTGTTCAATGCAGTATTTAACTACGAAATCAATGAACTCTGGCAAGGCGGCTTTAATTTTACGGCACGCAGCGGTCAAGCTTATACACCGATTGTTGGTGTGAGAGAAAACCCTGACTTCGATAATCGCTTTTTACCTGTCTATGGCGAACCATTCTCAGAGCGTCACGATCTGTACCACAGACTCGACATACGTTTTGAACGTAAAACACGCGTGTTTGGCCTAGACGGTAAGCTTATTCTGGAACTGATGAACGCATACGGCCAAGACAATGTGAGTAGCATTGATCTAGATTACAAAAAAGTGAAGTCAGTAAATGACTTATATATTGAAGAAGAAACCGATGACTTTGAAATGCGCCCGTCTATTGGGTTTAGCGTAACTTTCTAATATCGCTTTTAAATTAGTTTTCGGCCCTCCTAGGGCTTGCCATATCTGGGGAAGCCCTATCTGAGAACATTTTCAAATCTAAAGCTTGGGCATACTTTATTCAAGAACGTGTTTAAAAAGCCTCTGTTTGAAGTACATGGTCCTGTGAAAACGAAGTTTGGCTACCACCTCATCAAGACCGTTTATAGAACCTAACTCTTAATAAACCCTCTGTTTAGGAATAATCATTTTTATTGATGAATCCGATTCAATTAATCAACTTTTACTTCTTATAAATTCTTCTAAACTTAATTGCAGTTAAACAAAATCATCAACGAGGAATTCAATATGTTTACAGTTATTTTTGGTCGTGAAGGCTGTCCTTTCTGTGTTCGTGCAAAAGAACTTGCTGAGCGTTTAAAAACAGAGCGTGACGATTTTAACTATCGCTACGTAGACATCATTAAAGAAGATGTGAGCAAAGCAGATTTAGAAAAGTCAGCAGGCAAACCTTGCCCGACTGTGCCACAGATTTTCTTAGATCAATCTCACATTGGTGGATTTACCGATTTTGAAGCCTATGCAAAAGAAAATTTAGGTTTGTACAGTAATTAAGCAATACATGTTTGCAGAAAAGTAAAAAGCCCTAAAAGCCTTGAATTTGTTACTTTGCTGTAAATTTGCACAAAACACACTGATTAAATTTCGTACAACATCAGTCACATATAAATTAGTTCTAATTTATACAAGCAATTGCTGGGCTTTTCCTATACAATGCGCGCCTCTTTAAATTCGTTGAGGCGCATTAATGTCAGAACCAGTCACGTTTGAATCTTTAGATCTTTCACCTGCAATTTTAAAAGCAGTCGAAGAGCAAGGATATAAGACACCATCTGAGATCCAAGCTCAATGTATACCGTTATTGCTAGAAAGAAAGGACGTACTGGGACTAGCGCAGACGGGTACAGGTAAAACAGCAGCATTTGCATTACCACTATTAAACAATATTGACCCGGCTACGAAGCAGCCACAAATTTTGGTGTTAACACCAACACGCGAACTTGCTATTCAGGTAGCAGAAGCATTTGAACAATATGCTAAATACACTAAAGGCGTTGAAGTACTAGCGCTTTATGGTGGTCAAAGCTACGGCATCCAGCTTAGTGCTTTACGCCGCGGTGCACAAATCATTGTTGCGACACCGGGTCGTCTTATCGACCACATCAACCGTAAAACAATTGATTTATCGCAGCTTAATGCACTTGTTCTTGATGAAGCTGACGAAATGCTTCGCATGGGCTTCATTGAAGATGTTGAAAACATCATGGAAAAAACACCTGAAGACAAGCAAACTTGTTTGTTCTCAGCAACTATGCCTAAGCAAATTCAGTCTATTTGTACTAAGTACTTAGACAACGCTGAGCAAGTTCGAATCGCAGCACGTAACTCAACTGTATCAACAGTTGAACAAGTTTTCTGGCGCTCTACTGTTCATAAGAACAAAGCAATCGTTCGCTTCCTAGAAGCTGAAGATTACGATGGCGCAATCGTATTCGTACGTACACGTAACGATACTGTTCAACTTGCAGAACTACTTGAGCGTGAAGGTTTCTCTGCTGCACCATTAAATGGTGACATGAACCAACAAGCACGTGAACGTACAGTTGACCGTTTAAAAAGCGGCTTAGTGGACATCGTAATCGCAACTGACGTTGCAGCACGAGGTCTTGACGTTGAGCGTTTAAGTTTAGTTATCAACTACGATATCCCGCAAGACAGCGAAGCATACGTTCACCGTATTGGTCGTACTGGCCGTGCTGGTCGTACTGGTAAAGCAATCCTATTCGTGAAAGGCAATGAGCGTTACTTACTACGTAACATCATGCGTCACACTAAGTCTGAGATTGCAGAAGTTGAATTACCAGATGCGAAAACAGTTGAGCAAAAACGTATCGCAGCATTACAAGCTAAGCTTACTAATGCACTAGAGCACAAAGACATTACTTTCTTTAATGAAGTTGCTGTAGATCTTGCTCAAAAGCTTGAACTAAGCCCTGAAGACTTAGCGGGTGCGTTACTAGCGCTTGCACAAGAATCTTCACCGTTAAAAGTTGAAGAAATTAAGCGTGAACGTCGTGAACGTGATGATCGCCGTGGCCGTGATGGCCAGCGTAATGAACGTGGTGGTGAGCGTCGTGGTCGTGAACGTGGTGACCGTGGCAATCGCAATAGCAGCCAAACACCAATGGATACATATCGTATCGATGTTGGTCGTGATCACGGTGTACAAGTTAAGAACATCGTTGGTGCAATTGCGAATGAAGCTGATATCTCAAGCAAGTTCATCGGTGATATTCGTTTATTCAACGAGCACAGCACGGTCCAGCTTCCGAAAGATATGCCAGCTGACGTATTAGGTCATTTCAAGAACGTATTTATCTGTAAGCGTCCTATGAACATGACTAAGAGCACACATCCAGCTGATCAAGCCGGTGGTGGTCAAGAGCGTGGCTTCCGTGGTGAGCGTAACGATCGTGGTAACCGTGGTGAAGGTAAGCGTAGCTTCCGTGATAACCGTGGTGGCGACCGTAAGCCTCGTCGTGATGGAGAGCGTGGTGAACGCAAAGAGCGTCGCCCAGTAAGCTTCACTGCTTAATAGCAAAGATATAAAAAAACCCGCACATGTTGCGGGTTTTTTATTTCTTAAACCAACGCTCATAAATAAACTTTTTATTTTGAGGCAAGGAAAACTTGAAGAGAACTAGGCGAGAAAGAGAAAACTAAATCGCTTTAGGATCGATTTAGTTTTTTTAATACATTTTCAACTTCAAATTCAGCACCACAGATCAAACCACTTGCGCGATTATGTTGCCAAGGCCGCCCTATTTGAAAAATTCCCATCGTTTCAGCTGTACTTACATCAAACTCATTATTGTCCTTATGTAACTGAGGAATTTGAATAAAGCTAAAGTCATCTTTATAGCCAATCGCGCTAATCAAAATGTCTGGCACAAACTTTTCTCCATCATCAAAAGTAACACAATCATCACCCACCGAAATAACTCTAGGTTTTAATTCAACGCCTAAAGCTACAAGTGCTTCGTTATTAATACTCGTATCAGGGAAAGGGTCTCTACTTTTTAAAAACTGAGCGATTTTGCAGTCTTTAGAAAGCCTTAAAAAACCAAACAATTTCAGCAACGAAAAAGTTTTAACTCCCCAAATATGTTCCGGAAACAGATAGCGCTTTTTACCTTGTGCCAAGTAAACCTTGTTTTTATCGTTGAGCTTTTTGGCAATTTGCCGACCCGAAGCGCCATCACCCACAACTAGAATTTTCTGACCTTTAAAGTCCATTTTCTGTAACTGCCCTAGACCTAACTGCAAGAACTGAGTATCTCCATTAGAAAGTTTCACGGGCATATTAAAAGCTCCTGTGGCAAGTACAATTTGCTTCGCTTTAATCACCCCATACTCGGTAAGAACAGAAAAATCATTAATTCCATCATGAGTTATCTTCAATACATGACAATTTGTTTTAACTGCCAGCTTATGATGCAAGGCAAACTCTGATAAATAGTCAGCAAACTCGTCTTTAGTTAAATAATCTCCTTGAGAATGAGGGATATAAAAACTAGGGAGCCGATTTAACTTATTTGGGGTGAATAGGGTTAAGCCCTGATAACGTTTCCTCCACTGGTCGCCAACACGCTTGTGTTTATCAAGGATCAAATAATCAATATTTAAAGTTGATAAGCGACTTCCTAGTACTAAGCCCATTTGACCTGCACCGATAATTAACACATTCATTTTTATTTTCATAACCACTCCTAAATAAGAGGCGGTTATCTTAAGATGTCTATATGGTTAAAGATTGAATAAACTGGTTATCGATTAATTGAGCTGTGAAGAGCTTAACTTTGGAGAGTTTGAGTTCGAGGCTATTAACTTAGCGAGTCTCTTATAGGTTTCATGATAGCCATGAGAAAGATCACCAAAGTTTATTCTTGGCATAAGGTGCGTCAATTTATCAAGATCATTCAGTTGTTCATATACTTCAGCCGTTCGAATAAGTATTACCGCTAAAAGCCTTGGATTATTTTGCGCTAATAATAACTCTTCTGTGCGTTTAAAATGCTCAAGCGCCAACTCATGTTTATTCATCAATTGATAAGTTCTGGCAATATTAGAGTAAGCCACTACTTTTTTAGCATCATGCTCAGTGTCTTTAATCCAATCTAGTGCTAGTTTGTAAAATTTCGCTGCACGTTCATAATTTTGCCAAATAAAAAAGATATGACCTTTGTTGGTATGTAATTCAAGGTGAAATACAGGATCGCCTCGCTTGCCAAACTTGTTTTCGGCCAATAGCAATAATTGATAGGCTTTTTGTCTATCACCAAACACATACTCCAAATTTGCAATTTCTACCATCCGCATAGGGTCTTCAAAGATATGGTAGATTTTCTCTAATTTAGAAATAGCTAACTGCGCATAGTGTTTTGCTTCTTCTCTCTTACCAAAATAAGCCAATGTTTTTGAGTAGTAATAATTAAGCTGTAGCTCAAAAACATCTGGCATACTTTCTATTGAAAACAGCGGAGTAATTGTTTGTTCTAATTTTTTAAACTCTCGTTTATCGTAGTAGTAATCGAGCTTATAAGAGATAAGCTTAAACCAGGCTTTAGAATAAATGGGCACAGCGTCACTCTGCTTCTTTAACAAATCTAAACAAGCTTGCTCATCTTTCTGTAGGCAATAAGACTCGTGATCACTAAAGTGCTCTGAAGCATTTGCAGTAAAAGAAGAAAACAAGAGAAAAAGCAGCAACAAGAAAATCATAAATTTAGCGTATCAGCTAACACAACAGCATTAGTCTAGACTAAGCAAAGTATAAAACTGATAAGAAAAAACTATTAAATATTTAATTCATTTACACGTCATTACAATAAAGAAACACTAAAGAACTAACCAAAAATAAAAAGCTAATCCTTTATAATCAAACAAAGTCAAACTCATCAAATGAGTCAAGGTTAATTTGGCAGCAAACAATTTCATTTATTGCCAATAAGAAAAGTAAACAATTGTAAACAAACACCTGCTTTTATTTCAAAAAAGTGCTTAAATAGCTGCCCTCTAAATACAGAGGCTATTGTTAATAAAAGGAAAATAACAATGTTTAATTATTCTAAAGTTGCGTTAGGTATCACAGCATGTATCGCACTGTCAGGTTGTTTAGAAGTTGAAGATAACAATAACAACAATAACGATGCACTAGTACAGCAGCTAGAGCAGCAAAATCAAATCTTACAAAATCAGCTAGACTACACAAAACAACAAGCTGAAGCATGGAAAACAGCCATCACACTAGTAGGCTCAGTAGAGCTTGCAACTGAGGGAGATACGCTTCCAAGCGATTTATCTATTGCTTTTTACTACAACAACCAATGGTACGATGCCGTTTCTCTTGCTGCAGATGGCTCGTTTGAAGTATCTGAACTTCCAGCAAACACTGACCTAATAGCAAAAGTAAGCAGTGCATCAAATGCTATTGTTATGCGTCATTTTTTCTTTAGAACAGCATATAAAACAGATAAGTTTGTCCAAAACCTAGTGGCTTTTGAAGTCGGTCAGCCGAAAACTATCGAGTTCACTGTTTTAGATGAAAAAACCAACTTACCTTTCACAGATCTGCACCTAGAAGCTGATCTAGATGCAGACAGCAACGGTTTCAGTGCTCTTAAACAAGTCGCAGGAGACAACTTATCTAAAGCAATTTTTAATTCTGAAACAGGTATGTATGAGCTAATGGTGCCTAAGGGTATTAACCTATTTTTAGAGCAAGACCGTGATCTAGATAACGATGGTACTAATGACGTAACTTATTTTGATGCTGGGTACACCAATCAGTTAGAAAACAATCAGTTATTTTATTTAGATAAGCAAAAAGCCGAAGAGTTTAAGTTAGAACTTAATTTTATCAATGCAAATGGTGAAGCGATAAAGCCTGAACATGTCTTTGCAACGAACAATGATTTTGGTTCATCTAACTTTACTTATGATGAAGCTCTAGGAACTCACTCTGTTGATGCTAACTATCTTGGAACACTGAGAGTTTATATTCCTGAGTTCACTCTTAATGATATTCAATATAAATCAAGATATCTGACTGTTCGTAGCTACGATGAGCAAACAGAATCTTATAATGTTGAAGGGGCTTCAAACAGCTGGCGTGATCATGACATTGCAGTTGAAAACAATGTACTTAGCGTTGTCGTTGTACTTGAGGAAAATACAGAACAGAACCTTTCTCTTCAAGTTGTAACTAGAACTGAAGAGCTTAACCAAGAGCAAGCATTCACTTACTTCTTTAATGCCCCTATTGCTATCAATGAAGAAACAGTAGTTACAATACAACAAGAAAACGTATTAGTTGCCACCCCAGGTAATGCATCTAAGGATGATTCAGTCGAGCCA
>Ga0209992_10000947_pt1 | contig 34377 bp, 54 predicted proteins | sample 2SBtaG_2_FD_182564 | JGI IMG/M metagenome (GOLD analysis project Ga0209992, IMG submission 182564) | Deep subsurface microbial communities from Kolumbo volcano to uncover new lineages of life (NeLLi) - 2SBTROV12_ACTIVE470 metaG (SPAdes)... | ecosystem: Environmental > Aquatic > Marine >...
TTCTTGCAAGTTCTTTCCATCCCCCTACAGAACCTCCTCCTGAAGAAGGTTTTCCCATTAATCCTGTATTAAATAATGAAGGAATCAATTAAAGGAACTCCTAAGAAGAAGTTCCATCATCTAAAGTAAGTTCCATCAACAATCCGACTATTTCTACATCTACTCCAAGATCATCAGATACTACATCTCTTGCTAATTCAAAATAATGTAAATCAAAATCTGTTGGAGTTCCTTGAATAGTTAGTGCTGAACTCCAAGATGTTAAATGAAGATCATCATCAGCAATCCAAGTATCAGTAATATTCTGAGTTCCTCCAAGTGCCGTTTGTAATGAATCATTATCTGAGAAAGCTCTTGCTGATAAATCAAAATCTATTGTTTGAGAAGCAGAACCACCTGTACAAGTCCATACTAATCTATATCTTACAGTTCCATTATCATAATTTGGAGGAAATAACATTGGAGGAAGTTGAGCATATTCCTGTGTTGTTGTATCAAAATTTTGTGTTGATAATTCAATATTAGATGTAGTAATAGTTCTATCAGTTAAAGCAGAACCATTTGTTGCTCTTGGTTTGAAAGATTGTGCAGGAAACCAAAGAGTTTGAGTTCCTATAACAGTTGATAATGTAATATTTTTATCAGGAACTGTTAAAATTCTAGTATTTCCTGTAGTAATAGATCCTGCATCTATTCTTACTTTCTTTGTAGTATCAGTAGGATCAGTTAAGAAAAAATCATCATCAAAAATATTAGCAATTTCAGAACCTCCTCCGTTTAGAAAATCAGAAATCTTTTGAGTTGCATTACCTCCAAATGTGGAAGCTGTACTAGAGGAAGGAGTAGAAATAGTATCAAAAACCATAAAACAATTTGAAAATTAGAAATAAAGGGAAGTAAACCTAGTACAAGTCTAGAGTATCATTTCCTGATTCCCCTTCAAAGGAAATAGCTGATAACTGATTATTACTATGAAAAATATTATTACTATGAAAATCAGTAATTTGAGAGCTTGTTTGTTCTCCTGCTTCCCAAAAGAACCAAGCTACAGAGCCATATAATTTCTGATCAAATGTTCCTCCGTTATCTCTAGCTCCAAAGTAAGCAGCTCTTGTATTAGTAATTGAAGCAGTAATTGATGTATTAGATGTAGAACCAATACTACTTCCATCAACAAATATCTCTATAGTTTCATTTGCTGTAGTAATGTAATCAGTATCATAATCTCCTGAATCATAATCAGCTCCAATATCTCCTATGTTTATCGTTATACAATGCCAACTTCCATCATCCAAAGCAGAGAAATCATGAGAAGCAGTTACAACATTAGATCCATCAGCTATTCTACAGTTTACAGTAGCAGCTACTACTGATGAAGAATAATCAGAATCATAAGCTCCTGTTCCTGATTGATAATCTGCAGTTAATCCTGATTCTATCCAGATATGAACTCCTGCGTTTGTTGATGTTGATTCATCTTTCTTACAAAATAGAGTTCTGATTCCTGAATTAGTTTCAGTAAACTTATACCAAAATGAAAAACTTTGTGATAATCCTAAAGCTAAACCTGAATCATTTGGAATGGTTACATATTGAGATCCTGTAAATCTACCTATAGCTCCTAACTTTGTTCCATCTCTTACATCATATCCTATAGTTCCATTCTCTACATGAGTTACAGGATAAGCAGAATGAGAAGATACTGCTGATTTGATTATCAGATTTCCATTTCTTAAATATCCACTTTCAGAAATATCAATATCGGGATCTCCTGTAGTCCATGTATCAGTTAGAATAAGTTTCTCTCTTACTTTTGTAATTCTAGCTTTTCTATCAACTCCTTTCTGTTCAGGAACTTCTTCTAAAAATGCATGTTTGATTGCATTGACTTCTGATTGTGTAGTAGTAGATGATTTTCTTAAAAGGTTTGCAATAGATCCTAAAGTATCAGCCATTTTAAATCGTAACCTCTTGTAAACTAATTGTAAATTTGTTTATTCCAATATTGGAAGTATCTATTACATCCATTGTAAAATCTAATCCAATGATCAAGGCTTTTCTATCAAACTTGTTTTTTATTCTAACTCTACAATACTTTCCTAAATCTATTCTAACATCAGGAGGAAAAATATTAATTGGTTGATATTCTCTTTTCTTTACACATACAATATCACTAATAGAATCCAAAGCTTCTACAACATGATCAAATTCTGAAGCTTGAGGAAACACTAAAGTTTTTTCTCTAGTTTTAAATTTTCTTTTGGCTCTTACATCTTCATAAATAACAGTAATAGGATTAGATGAATAACATCTGAAAGCAAAATCTCCTGTTTGTGAAGTCCATGTTAAGCCATCTGATGAATCAAAATAAGTTCCTGTAGCTGTTTGATATGACATAGCAAAAGAATCAGTAGCAGTTCCATACAGTTTAACCATTAAAAATATCTGAGTATTTGGAGTTACAGGAGTAGTTCCAAATGATATCTCTGTCCATTGTAGAGTTCCATCCAATCCTCTAAGAGTTTCTTGAGATAGTTCTGCTTCTTTGAGAATAGTATCTTCATCAGGATCTGTTCCGTTATCAGTTACTAGGAAAAATTTAGCACTCCCTGCTGAAGGGTTTCCTGTTTTACCCATCTTAATAGATACTTTAGAAACATTATCTTTTGTAGGAGTAAATGGAATAGCATACCATTTTACATCAGAATTTAATGTAGCATCTTCAGAAGTTTGTTCTATATCCTTTTGAATTACGTTTGAGTTTAATCCCTCTAATATTGAGTAACCTGAATCTAATGTTGTATTTCTCCATCCTATAGGCTCACGCCCAATTAATCCTACTTTAGTTACATCCCATCCTGTAACTTTAGAATGTTCATCATCATTAGTTAGCATAATTCCAGAAGATATAGTATCTCCTAATCTAAAGAAAAAATCCTTATCAGCATCTACTCCATAAACAGCTCCTGCAGAAGCAGCTAAACTAGCAATAGCAGCAGCCCATGTTTGATTATTTTGCTGAAAGTCAATTAATTGATTATTGATATTTGTAGTATCTACTCCGTTGGTAGTAATTCCTGATTCTCCTACAAGTTCAGAATCTACTAAATGATCAGTTTCTGTAATTATTTCCTTTGCAATCTGTGAAGGATAAACATCAGTATCTGAAGCATCTGCTGTTTCTCCATCTGATTCTTTTTTCTGGAATCGTTTGATGTTTGTATTTCTATCATTAAAGATAATTCCGTAACCTCCTGCATTGATACGAATCTGTGTAAAGTTTGTATCTACTTCCCAAACTTCAGTATCTTTTACTTTACCATAAAATAAATTATAGAGTCCTCCAACTGTTTTTCCAACTTGTAATTTGATTTCCCATTCTTCCTGAATTAGACAATTTCCATCTGAATCTACCAAATCAGAATTTGTATCATCTATTACAAATGAGAGAGATCCTGTATCATCATTGATTCCTAAATGCCCTGCTACTGTTCTTAAATGAAAATCTCTTACAGCATTAGAATCCAATAAAGTAGATGTAAATGAGTAACGTTCTACTCCGTCTAAATCATAGATAATTAATTTAGGCATTAAAGGAGTAGGATCAAAATTTGAAAGCATTATGTAACTCCTCCTCCTATCAATCCCATTCTCTCTCTAAAGTCTAACATTCCGTTAAGCTGAATATTTCCTTGTTGAGTTGATTGTAATGATATGATCTGAGTTTGTGGAACTCCTAATAATGATGAATTAGTATTAATCTCTGCTTGTTCTTCTGCTAAAATTCCTCTCAAAAATGTAGATGAATTTCTAGGAGAAGAATCATTTCTAAAAGGATCTAATGCTCTAATCTGATTTGATAAGGAAACTCTAGCTCTTGCTTCTGATATTCTTAAACCTAAACCATGAAAATCAAATGTTCTAGCTTCTGAATATCCTGCATATTGTATTCTTGGATTTGCCTTTAATGATAAATCCATTCCTGTTAATTCGGATAATGATTTTTGTGCATTTCTATTTCCCCCCCATAAAGCATCTTCAGCTTTTAATGCCTGATAATTATTATGACGATTAGCAGAACCTCCTCCTGAGTTTACACTCTTAGCAGTTCCAATAGAAGAAGCAGAACTTTGAGGAGAACCTCCTAATGATGAAGTAAAGTTTGATGCTCCTGTTTCTTTACCATAATTTATAAATCTATTATTGGTTACTGCTGCTGTCAATCCTGTAGATATTGCTGAAGCTGAAGATGTGATATTTCTACCTACATTAAATTGTCTAGTGATAGCATTACCTCCTGATAACCCTGCTTGATTCATAGCGATAATTAATGATGAAGCTGCTTGAATTCTACCTAAAGCAAGAGGAATTCCTTTCTCTCCGTTTTCGCCTCCTGTAATGGAGGCTAACCTAAAACCTGACGAACTTGCAAATCTATTTGAAGCTGCTGTTAATTTAGTAATAGATGAAGTAGTATTATCTGCAGCTTTACCTAAACCTTCTACTGCAGGAGTTTGTTTATTATCAACTTGATCAGCAAATCTTTGTGCTGCTTCCATGTAATCTTCTAAAGAATCTGCAGCATCATCTGTTTTAGTTTCTGTTAATCCTAATGCTCCTGATAGAGTAGGTAGTGATCCTCTTTCCTGTCCTGTTAAATCTTCTATTCCATCTCTGAAACCTCCAAGATTCGATTCATAAGCTACTACTGCTGCTGTACTTGCTATCAAAGCTGCTGCTGTAACTGGATTTGATAACATGAAAGTTTTCATAGCTATAGCTGCTGCTCTTAATGATGCTGCTAAACTAAAATTAGCTCCTGTTTGTGCTACAGTAACTCCTACGCTTGATGCTTGAACAGGAACTGATGCTGCTGTAACTCCTGTTTTTGCTACTATTGATCTAGTAACTGCATCTGTAGTTTTTTTCTGAGCAATTAAAGCTAAAATCATAATACCTGATTGAACTGCTGCTGCTGCTGTGTTGATTCCTATAGTTACCATCTGTCCATCTAAAGCCCTAGTATCAGCAGCTAATTGTTTAGTTTCTAATTGAGCTTCCTTCATCATGAAACCTAATTCTTCAGTAGCTCTTGCTTTATCACGTTCTGATATTGTGCCTTCTTGAATTGCTGTTGTTAAATCCTCCTGAGCTTTTCTAATGTTTACTGTCATTCTTTCTATTCCTAATCCTGTTTTTTCTAATCCAACAAGAGAAGCCTGTAATCCGAAAACTGCATCTGTAACTCCTGTAACTGCTTGACCTAATCCTAATGCTGATGTAGCTAATGTATTTAATTGACCATCTGCAGAATTAGCAGCAGAACCCATTTTGTTTAAACCTGTAGAACCTTCGTTTCCTGCTTGAGCTACTTTAGTTCCTGTTTGTTTTGCAGTAGATCCTAACTTGTTTAACCCTCCTGCAGCTTTAACTGATGCTTGATCAATATCTGTTCCTGCTTTCTTTCCTTTAGTTCCTGTATCTTTGAGTTCCTTTCCTACTTTCTTGGCTGTTTGAACTGCCTTATCTCCTTCAGCAGTAATTACTACCTTAGCTTTCAAATCCTTAGCCATAATCTAAAAAATAGTTTAGAGAAGTAAATGGAAGTAAACTAACTCATGAAGAAAGCTAATGCTCCTGCTATAGGTAATCCTATAGAGAGTATTGTTAGAATTTTAATATCTCTGTCCATGCTTAAGTTAAGAGGTTCATCCTAATAAGGACTATCAAATACTTTTATCTGTAACTTCTTTAGCCTGACCTTCAAAAGGTTTCCAATGTTTAGATATTTTTCCTGCTACAATATCAGGGAGTAACTTTTCAAACCTAGCTAAAGCAGGGCGAAGATGAGGTTGAGGTTTTGTAGCCTTTGATAACATTACAAAAACATCTTCTCCTGATTTAGGATCTATCCAATGTAATACTTTCTTCTTTGTTGGTCTTACTACTCCTCTACCATATTCTAAGATGAGAAATATCTTCTCCTTTGATGATCCGATAGTAATTGATTCTGCTGAGGTTCTTTGAATAACCCATGATTTAGCATACTCTCCTGATTGTCTAGGAGCTTGTTTCTGTATTAGTTTGATTAGAATATTAGCTGCAGTAAACATGATATCCTGAGTTAGTTTGTCAATGGATTTCTCAAAGTCTAAATCTTTGATAACCTTACTCAATCCTTCAATCTTAATTACCATTTTGTTTCTTCTCCATATCTGAACTCTGCTTCTGTTGAATTTCTACAAACATTTGTTTAATTAGAACAAATTTATCTAAACCAAAATCCTTGATATAATTTTCAATCTCTGATAAGTTACCTAGTGAATTAATCGAACTAGCTATTATCCAAGCTTCTCTGAGTTGTTTATCTTCCCAGAGTTTCTTTGCATTTCCATAGACAGCGTCTTGGATAACTCGAACTCTTTCCTGTTCGTTCCTGCTATCAGTAAAAAACTGAAAACTGCTCCTGCTGTTTTTCTTAGAACTGTGATATCAAAATTCTCTACTTCTTTATCATAGTTAAAATCAAGATAAGTTTCTAAAACATCTTTAGTCCATAAATCCCATTTATCATTATACTCTATTTGATCTGCTAATCCTACAATATTATCTTCAGATTTTGATAATTCTGTAAATGCTTTAGAGAGTTCTTTAGGTTTTGTTCCCTTGACTTCTTTAACAGCCCATTTAGATTCTCCAATAAAATAGAAATCTAATTCTTCTGTAAAACCTCGATAAACTTCAGACATGATATTATAATTCTATAGATAGATTTAGTAGATTCGTGTAGCCTATGTTAATGCTCTATTCTCTGCTTCCCATGTAATATCTTCTTTGATAATATCTGTGTTTGATGCTGAAGGGTTTGAAGCATAAGATGTTATTCTAGCATCAGTATCTGAGAAAGCAGATGTTCCGTTTTCTACATCCATAGTTAAAGCTCGTTTAGTTAATGCTGAATGATCTCCTTGTATTGTTGTATTCTTTTGATAGATAGTAGCTGAACCTGTGTTTCTTCTATGTGAAACTCTTGAATGTTCTATCATTGTTTTACCCATTACTTCAACTAATCCTAATTCAAATGTAGTTGTAGCAGAAAATGATAATATATCATAAGCTGCTGAGTTCCATGTAAAAGGATCATCAGATGCTGAAGAGTGATCTAAAGCAGTAATTGAAGAAGCTGAAGTTAATAGAGTAGATCCTGCAGGAGCTGATGTACTCCAATCAGTAATTTCTCTACAAACAAAACTCATATCCAAAGTCCATAAACCTCTCTCTGCAGAGAGAGTAGTAGATATTGGTCTTGCTCCTTTCATTAATCTATAATTATCAGTTCCATCAAAGTCTTTACCTACAGCCCATGATTGAGATTCCTCAATAGTTCCAGAACCTGAAGGAGCATTGAATCCAGTTTTAGCTAAAACAGTATCTGTGATATTTGCTTTAATTGTAAATGCTCCTATCTCTCCTGTTTTAACTGCATTAATGATATCATAATTTCCTAATTCTAAAACATCTGCTTTTGTAATTGTATGATCAATAGTAAAATCTGTAATTATATTTGGTTGAATGTAAGTAGGAGAAGTAGGTGTAACTCCAAAAGTAGCAGCAGTAGTTCCCTCTACAATATATTGAGGAGGATTTGTATAATCTCTCATTGTTGCAGGAATGTATGAAGTAGGCATTTACAAATTATAATTCTAATTATATCATTAATGGAAGTAATTTATGATTTTGTTTTAAACCAATTTACAGTTAAAGTTCCTGCTGCTCTGATATTATCTTTAGAAACAGAGTTCTCTGTTTTTGGTATATTCCAATCTACAGAGTTTTCTTCAAAGGAATGAATATGTGAAGCTGTAGTATCTGATTTAGGAATTGTAGTATTTCCAGAAGGAAGTATTTCCCAAATGATTCTATCTACTTCTCTCATCATTAATTTTAATACAGTATAACTTTCTGCTTGAATATCGATATAGATTAACTGATTCATCTTCTGCCCATAATCTCCTATGAATCTTCCAGAAGGATCAGGAAATTCTGAATCTGAATTTACTACTATACCATTTACTCCAAATGATGTATTATCAAACCAAGCATGACTCACAGAAGATCCAGTAGCTGAACTAAAATCAGGAGTTAAGTTTTCTGAACCATTGTTTACATTTGTGTTAGTCCAATTAGTTTCTAAATTATATCTAATAACTTCATCAAGTTCTTCAAAAGTTCCAACTAATCTATCATAAGAAACTGTCATTATCCCATCTCAACTTTTGACCAATCTCCATTATCTTGAGAGTTATCTCCTTTTAATTTCTCAAGTAAAGCCATACCTCTCTCATGATACCTTTTAGACTCTACCTCTTCTTTTGCTAACATTCCTGCAGCTATCAAATTTACTGCAGATGTTAATGAAGCAGAAGGAGAAGTAGGATCTGTTGTTAAGTTTAGTTCAGATAATGCAATACTCGTAGCATCAGTTCTTGCTTGAGTTGTAGCTGTATCTGCTGCATTATTCACACGCTTGAATACTAACGTTTGAACAGCATCATCTGTTCCTAATACCATGATCCTTTAAATCCAGAAATGATCTATAGAGAAGTAATGATGAGAATAGGAATGATAGATAATATCTATCATTTTGAAAATCAAGATATTGATCCTATAGAGTTTGAAGATTATAGAGAAGATATGATTGAATATATAATCAATTATTGTAATAATCGTTTTACACGTTTGATTTGGTTTGATTATAACGAATATGGTTTTGAAGTAGTAGGATTCAATGAACAGGATTAGATAGATTTCTTTCTCTCATTCTCAATTCTCTCTTATCAGTTCTGAAATCCTTATTCTCTTTTATGATAATTCCCCCTACTAATTTAGACGAATCCCATCCTAGAACTTCTTTATCCATGAAATACATTTGGTTATGTCTATCTCTATATCTTGTGAAAGCAGGATTTAGAATAATTCGTGGAGTAAAAGAATCTCCTCCTGTTTCTTTACTGTTGAATGTTACACAGAAACCTAAAGCAGTAGGATGTTTTAATATCATCCTTTCTAACTGTCTTTTAAAAAATTCAATACCTAAAGGAAATTCTAGAACTTCATCAGTATCTAAAATTATAATAACATCACAGTTCATTTTCCCTGCTGTAATCATACATTGATTTCTTGCTTGAGGTTCTAGTAATCCTGAATTATGTATTTGAACTGTGTTAGAATAACTATCTATTATATCAGGAGTTTTATCTACTCTATCTTCTCCTTTGAAATCTTTCCATTTACCATAAGAAACTATAACTGGAAATATTCCATTTGTAGAATCTAACATTCTATCAATTTCTTCTTCACATTGAAAAGCTACAGTTCCTATAGCAAGTTTTCTATCTGCCAATAAACTAAATCTTCTCCTTCAAGTTTCTGTTTCTTTTTATTCTTCGTGGCAATCACATCCACAAGATTGAGAAGTAGAATGAGTGATCCAACATGAGGAACATGAGAACCATTTATGAGATTCTATTTTACTAACACCTGAATTTTTTTTAAAAGTTTAGCAGCTCCATCTCTGTTTACTAATCCTGTATTCATTCCAATACCAAAGACTACAGAAACTTCTGCATATTCATCAAGAGATAGATTAGGAGATATTGTTTTAGTTTTAGCTTTCATAATAACTCTCTAATGTCTATGATAGTAATGGGAAGTTTTAACCATGAACCAATAGTATGAAACCAAAAAGTAAATTTTCCTTTTCTATTATCTCTATCATGAACTTCAGAAACGTGCCTTCCTCCAACACTTCCAAATTTCATGTATAGAGCTTCATGAGCAAACTCATGCCCTATTCTATCAGCGTTTTCTCTGAATCTAAATCCTAAAGCATTTAATCTTGAATCATGTAAAAATAATCTAACGTGATAATGCCCTGCTACTCCTGATGTAATCTTAGAATTTAATTTAGTTCCTGATGTTGATCTTAGATGTTGAAAGTAGGAAAGATTAGTATCAGCAGTAGAATGAATCTCTATTGTAACTTTATCCAAGAACTCTAAAGTTCTCTGCATGTCAAAATTATACATTCTATACAGGATTGAAACTATCAGCCATTTGTAACGCTGTTCAGATATTCTTTTAGTATGAAATATGATAGGCATAAATGAAAATAAAAATAAAAAAGAAAGAGAAGTATTAGTTATTCTTAACAGTTCTTCCCAATCCAAAAATAGCAAGAGCAGCTCCTACTCCCATTACTAGGAGAGTTTTAGCTTCTTTCACTATTTCGATTACAAGATCATCTTCAAACCCTGCAGTTACTACATAAGATCCAACAATTCCAATAGTTCCAACAATTAACGAAACTGCTAGAATCAACTGAATGGATTCTCTATCGAACTTCATAAATCTATCAGTAGAATTTAGATAATAGAGAACTAATCCTCTGATAGAATTTCATCAATAACTGTTTCAATCTCTTCAGTATCAGTTTCAGGATGATCTCTTTTTGTTTGATTTAATTCCATTTTAACAAACAAAGTGAAAGCTTTTTCTAATCTCCATAAACGTTTACACGCATTATCTTGAGTAGATTTAATTTTCTTTAACCATGTAGCAAATCCTCCTACTGCTCCTAATACAATAAGAATTAAAATTTCAGTAACCAAAGTATCAAAGATTGTTTCCATGTTTAAAATAATAAAAAAAGGGAATGATTAGAAGTATTTACTAATACTATGTTATTTCCTAATCAGATGAGGAACTAATCCAAATGATAGAGTTATCATCATAAGATGATGCTCCTGTTCTATGAGAGAAACCTACTTTCTTTGCAAATTCATCTGCATCTGAAGTGATTTCAATTTTCATTTTTCTCTTAGAACCAACTGCAAATGAATGATTCTTTACACAAACAATTCCACGATATTGAGTGTTTGTTTGAGTTGTAGTTTCATTAACAGCATTACATTCTACTAGCTGAACACCATACAATCTTTCAATCTTTCCAGATTTAGCGATTGTTGCATCTCCTTGCTGAACAAGTGTACTAAGATCAGAATCTGTTAAGAGTTCTTTGTATTGTCTTGGATGCAAAAATGCCACTAATCTATCTACAGGGAAACCTCTAGTAGTTAGTTGTTCTCTTGCATAAGCAATACTTTTATGATCAAATACGATTGCATCAACATCATCAGAAGTAATAACTACTTGAGTATCGCCTCTAATCCATTTCAAAGGAGTTGCTGCTTGTGCTGCAGTATCTAATACGAGTGTAGCAATATCATCAAGGTATCTAGTTCTTGCTGTTGCTGTAATGTAAGCAAATAAATCAGCAGGAGTATCTTCCATATCTGAATAATCTACAACTTGTACGAAACCTTTCACAGTATCTGCTGTAACACTAAAAGGAGTTACAGTATGAGTAGTAGCTGATGTAGCTGCTCCTTCTGTGATTGTTGCACTTGCAGGAGTGTCACCTTTAAGCCATTTAGCAGCATCAGAACCATTTTTGATATCCTTATATTTTACAAATGGGATAACATTAACATCAGTAAGTCCTTCAGGAATTATATCGATTCCATTAACTACGTCTAAATCAGATTGACCTGATGCGTAAGATAATGCTTCGGTAATTTTCGTAGAAGCTTTTCCTAATGCTTTAGCTCCAGTATTAACCTCATATTTGAAGAATCCATATTTCTCCATAGCGTTCCAACCTTTTTTAGTTAAGGCGAGGATATCGTCATTAGTGAATGAATCTCCTTCAGGGCTAATCTGTGCTATTCTATAGTTCTCTTCTGCTTTTTCTTTCTTTGAAAGTTCTGAAATTGCTTCGCCTACAGTAGATTTTACTGAGGAAAGAATATCAGTTTTAAAAGAAGCTGCATCAAAGGTAGCTTTCTCTTGTGGTGTATTTTCAACGGGTTTGACTACTTGAACATTTTGAGGAGCTTCTTGAGGAGCTGTATCTTGTGGAACACATTTTCCATCAACATCTTTCTGTCCTTCAGGACATTCAACTTCTTTTGCTGCAGGAGTTTGCACTTCAGGAGCATCAGTTGTTTCTTCTCTCTTTGTTGTAGTAGTTGTAACTGTAGATTCCTCTACGTTACTTTCGTTTTCGATAGTCATAGAGGAACTTGTAGAGTTTTCATTAACGGAAGTAATTTCTATATCATCAGGACAGGACTCTTCTATCTGAGTAACCTTAACTCCCAATGATTCAATTACATTAACTGTAGATTCAGGAATCCCTGCTACTTCTACAATAGATAATTCTTCAAAGTTTAATTCTTGTGGAGCGATATAACAGTTCTTTGATTGATCGCAAACTTCTTGCTGAACTCCTACCTTTGCTCCAATACTTACAAACAGTTTTCTATTTCTAACATGAGCTGCTGCTTCTTGATTTGTAATTACAGCCTTGTAGTTTAATTGCATTAAATCCTTATCATAACTAAATACAGCTTCTCCAATATTGGTAGATGCTCCTCCATGCTCCCATCTAAGAGGAACTACTTTTCCATCTGCTCTTTCTAATTGAGAAGGAAAGTAAAAATTATTATTTCTTGAAATTCTAGGAGTTAAAGCTAAACCTCCTATCTTAGTTCCTGATTCATTTGCTTGAGCAAAAGATTCGAGGATTAGCTTCATGAACCTTTTAAGTTCAAGAGTATCAAAGGAAGTAATGGCAGTATCAGGAAAGAGTAATGCCTTTTCTCTGATTCCTACTCAGATACCCGTACTCTGATGAGTTAAAGCCTTGAAACTTTCACTCGGCATTATCAGGAAAGGGGGTAACTGCTATTTTTTTATCCTGAAATTGCTTTACCTTTCTTGACTTCTAAATATCTACATCTGCAGTTATGATGAACGGGAATTTCAGGCTTTGAAGGATCATCAAAAGCAAACTGTTTTCCATCTAAAGGAGAACAGATAGGACATACCCTTTCATCCTTGCGTGTAGTAAACTCTAGTCTAATTTCTTCCAAATCAGTTAAAGTTCCTTTAATTTTATTTGTAGATAATACTGATTGAGCTAATCTACTCTGTTGATTCATTGTGTTTAGTGCTGCATTGTTTGTAGATTTTGTAACCAAATCAGAAACCATAGATTTGATAAAGTTACCCAATAAACTAATTCCAAATTCTCTAACTTCAGCAGCATTAACAGTTCCCCAAAATCTATCTTTAAATTCAGTTCTCAGTTCTTCCATCTTTGAGATATCTTCTGTAGATAATGGAGTATGTAGTTTATTCACTTTGAAAGCGTAATCTCTGCCATTTAGGTAGGTAGATTCAACATAACTATCTATCAATTCATTAACTGAAAACTCAAACTCATCTTTGATATCAATATCTTGAACTCCTTTCTTCTTCATTGTTTTGATTCTACTAGCAATCCTTCCAAGTTTAGATTCTAATTCTGATTGTTTTAAATCAGAGAATTTAGTAGTTCTAGTTCTTGCTAAATCTGCTTTCTCTGTAATTAAAAACTCTAGAACTTTGTTAAGATTGTTTTTAGTTCTATAAGGTTTCATTTCTTAGAACATTCTCCATTTTTCTGATGTTTTGTAATAATATACCATTGACCTTTTAATCCACAATATCCACAAGAGGACATAAATTGTTGATCCCCTCTAACTTTCTTTATTTTTTGGTAAGCCATTCAGAAATATTCCTATAAGCTTCAGTTTGTGGATTATCTGTATCTTCTGTTAAATCTGCTCCTCTCTTCTTTAGAATATTTCTATAATCATCTCTTGAAATTACTCCTGCTAGATAAGCATCCTTTGCATCTACAATAGATACAGCATTTACTTCAGGCTCTTCAATGGTAATTTCTAATTCTAATTTGTTTAAAGCATCTGCAGATTCATATCCGTTAAGTTGTAACAATGGGAAGCATAATTCCATTTTATATTTCCATAAAACATATCTTCTCAAAGCCTTAACCTTTCTAGCAATTACACTATCAGTAGTTTCTGATGATGCTCTTGCAGTAAACTCAGCAGAGAATATTTGAGGAGAAAATTGTGTAGATAAATCAGCCATCATATCAAGATGTTCTGTAAAGTCTTTGAATTTGGCTTGAGGATTTACTTCATGAATATCCTTAGTAAAGGCTCTATCAGTAAATATTTTCTCTCCTCTTTTACGTTCCTTGAATTTCTGTTTCATCTTCTTTAAGAAATCCTTAGATGCTCCTTCAAAGGTATAGACTTCTTGAGGTTCTGCATAATTGTTAAAGATAGATTTCATATTATCTTCAATCTCCCACATGGCTTCAATAGGAGCTTGTAACACTCTATCATATCCTGTGTTTAATTCTCTAGGAGCTAACAAAGGATAAGCAAGAGGTTTAGCCCATTTCTCTCTAGTAACTGGATTTAATTGTAGATTGATTACTTTACCTGTTCGTAAATCAATAGGATCATGTCCTTCTATTTTTTGAACATATTTCAAAACATTACCAAACTTATCTCTATCTTTATCAGCTACAGTTCTCACATCTATTTCATCAATTCCTGCAAGAGGATTATCTGATTCTGAATACTTTTCCATAAAAGATTCTCCACATGATAACATTGTAGTAACTGCTCCTTTGAATTTCATGTGAGAGTTTGTATTCTCATTAAAATCTTCAATTAGTTTAGTAGCGTTTTCATCTTTACAATTAATTACAAAGTCTAAACCCATGATTAATTCAGAGTAAGAATCTACTGCTAATTTGATTCTAGGATCATGTTGATAATAGTAAATACATTTCTCAAAAGAAACTACAGGCTCTTCTATATTCCATTCAGAGTTTCCTCCTACCTCTACTTTCCCTTCCTCTACTTTGAAGATTCTACTTAGAGATTCTCTGATTTTCAATCTTTCTCTCCATGACATTCACATTTACAAGTGAAAATATTACATCCTGCTCTGATGAATTTAATTGGAGTACAATACTTACACATCAGGATCAGTTCTCCCCATTAATCCTTCAGCTTCTGCTTGTGTTAGTTTTACAAGATGTTCTTCATAGACTTGAAAAGTATAAGTTCTGATTGCTACTTTTCCTGCTTGATAAGTTGATGTAACTGAATGAGCTGCAATAATTCCTAATCTCATAGCAGCCTGAATTTCTGCAAATGAAACTTCTACATTATCTGCTTCATAAGCTACAGGATCAAATTTAATATTCTGAACCTTTTCATCTTTTTTTTTAGAGAAATCAAACATTAGGAAGTAGGACTCCTGCTAACTAGAATTTCTTCAGGGAAGGTAGATATTCTCTGTCCTGATTGGGATAGTTCAACTTCAACATTATAGATACCAACTGCAGGAAGTTCTCCTTCAGCTACTGCATAAGAGAAAGTTCCATCAGCAGCAGTTACAATACTTGCAGTTTTATCAAAGGCTGCAGAACCTCCTTCTTTGAAAAGTATAATATCTAAAGTATATCCTGTTAAATTCTTAGCAGAAGATTTAGCTTCATCTGTGTAAATAGTGCCTGTTATCTTATCAGTATCAGAAAAATCTCCATGAACTAATTTATCCTGATCCAATTTTAAATAAAGTCCTAAAGTCATGATGAATAAGATAATTTACGAATTTGGATTAAATGGAAGTAAGTGCATGAAATAGAATATCATGTTTAGTTTTCCAATTATTCAATTCTGTTTCATTAAATGTTTCTTGGAAATTCTGAAGATGAGATTGCAGTTCCTGAACTAATACCTCTTTAGATTTCTTTTGTATCTGTATAATTCCATCATCTTCCATATCTTCTCTAGGATTCAGAACAGATTTCTCTATACTCTCTAATGAGGTAGCCTTCTCATCTTTAGATTTCCGTAGGTCGAACATGAATAATCTGATTAAATATAGATGTAGAAAACTGAAAGGAAGTAATCATAGAGATAGGATTAGTTCAAGAGAATATTATTCTGAGTTATGCAAACATCTACAACGTTAGCTCTCACATCTTTAGCCTTAATTCTAGGCTTGAGTTTTGGAATGGCTTTGTCTAATCCTGCTGTCGCATTTGTTTTTGAAAATGCTGCAGATGATGAGAATAGAACACATGGTTTGTTAAACTACTTTGAAGAAGGCACTCTACAAAACGAATGTATCTTTGATGTAGTTTTTAGAGAATCATGTGAAAGAGGGATTCTGTTCGAGAATCAAAAATCAATGAATGAAAAATTGAATTGGTTATTAATCGAACATGGATATAATTTCGAGGATTAATCCTCTATTCTTTCTTTTTTTTACAAATCCCACAAAACCTGAATCCTTCTTTATGTAGAATCCAGTAATGGAGTTTATGATTTTTCATTGTAAGTCTATCTTCAGCCCTTATTCTCTCACTAACTTCCTTAGAGAATGTCGCTACAGGATATAGTTAGTATTGCTAGCATCATCAGATAGTAATTATACTACTTCTCCTTCTCCTGATTGGAAGTAATCAAATCCCATTATCAAAGCATCAGCTAAATCTAAACTCTTCTTAGTCTTATCTAACAATCCATTCTCTTTTCTCTTTGCTGCTCTCATCTCTTTGATTAGTTCTGAGAATCTTGGATGAATCCTAAATCTATCTTCAGAAACTCTTTGAGAACTTTTGTCTATTGCTACTTCTCCCTGTTTCTTAGGATCAAATCCTCTAGTGTTTACCTCTTCAGAAAATTCAGAAATCATTCCTGAGTAATGTCCATCAATGATTAAGTTCCTGTAACCTTTTGCAAGTTTAGAACGAACCTTTGCATTTGCTCCTGATGATGATTCTCTTTCCCATCCTTCAGCATCTGTTACATAGACTATTCCATCTGATTCTACCATTCCAACACATCCGAATTTAGAAGAGCCATAAGCAGGATCTAAAACTAAAACTGAAGGAAGCTGTCCTAATTCAAATGATAAATGATATTCTTGAACACAATGATTTAAAGCATCAAGATCATAGATATCTCCTGAACCATATCCTACCATTCCTAAGTAATTTCTATTGAAGGAAGGTTTCCCTCTGATTAAATCAATAGCCTCTTTATCATAGATGCAAGTATTAGAACGAGGATCTACTTTCAATCCCCATCTCTCAGGATTTGTAAATCTGAATTTTGTGTAAATTGATTCTTCCTCTAAATCAATATCATACATGAAGCCTTGAGGTTTCTTTCCTGCTGTTGAGATATAGACAATGATTAAATCAGCTCCTCCTACATAATGTTCACAGGCTTCTCTTACAACTGTGCTATCTGTCATTGTGAAAAAATAACCCTCATCTATCAGAATGAATTTCATGTTAGGCTGTGATCTTATGGAGTCAATGTTGTTAGCAGGATGAGCAGCAAACAATACTCCATTAATGAAAAATTCTGTTTTGGTATTGTATTTATCCTGCTCTTTGTATTTGATTCCTGCATTTTTACAAATTTCTTTACAGCGTGTAATCATGTGTTCTGCTTCTTTGCCTCTAGTTCCTACAACGATAGCTACCTGTCCTCCTTTCCAATCAGGATTTACTTCTGCTTGGTGTATTGCATAAGATAACCATAATTCAGTAAATCCCATCTTAGGAGCTTTGAGAATCCAAAAGTATTTTTTACCTGAATCTAATGCATCAAGAACTTCTTCCTGATAATCATAGAGAGGATGTTTTACTCCGAATCTCTCAGGTAATCCTCTCTTATGCATGAAACAGCAATCAGAGTTTTCATACTCTTTACACCAAAACAGAGGAGGACTATCCTCTGAGATCGTTAGGTGTGAGTTCCTCTTTTCTAGTTCTTTCTTCAGTTGTTTTCTCGCTGTCATTTTTGATCTTCTTTAATTCTTCAATGGCTTCCTGCTCTTCTATTGCAGAAAGATTTTGTAGAGCAATTTGAATAAGATAACCAATTTTAGCAGCTAATGAATTTAATTTATCAATATCAACGGTCTTTACTTTATCTCCATGTTTCTTTTCGTTATCAAGATTGTTTTCCTTTTGGAATCTTCTCTCAAGTTTTAGAATCTTATTGTATAGAGATTTACCATAAGTAGAACGCTCTCTCCATTTTTCAACCATGTTTACGAGGGAATTAGGAGTGATGGGGGTATGAGAAGTATTAATCTAAAATTAACTTTAATTCTTGATAAACCCAAGAGTTCCAATACTTTCTTCCTGTTGAATCTCCGAAGTTTTTAATATGATCTTTTCTTCGTTTTAATTCATCTACAATTTTCTGATTCTCTAGGATTTGTTGTTTTAATTTAGAGTATTCTTTTGGTGTACAATTAATTATCATTCCTACCTCACAGGAATTATTTTTAAAATCATCTTCTGTTAGTTTCATCTCTGTAATCTCCTCCTAAAATTATCAATCCCTAACTTTGCAGCCTCAAAAATTCTCTTAGGATAATTAGCCCTGCAAACATCACAGAGATATTTATCACAAATAGGACAGAATTTAGTTTCTGATGATTCGCAGAAATAACAATTAGTGTTAGTCATTGTATTTTTTAATCAACTCTAATAATTCAGGATTTTCCATATTGAATAATATACCTGATACATTAACATCATCTATTTCATTACCATATTTTTTGTATATAGAATTAACAAGATACTGACCAAATCTTAAATCATGTGATTTTGCTCTTTGTTCTCCATGATAAAATATCCTATCAATCTGTTCCATTAACTCATCACTAACAAAAGGGATTTCTCTATTCTTCATTCTTAAACAACTCTCCATACTCAGCCCATGAAGTAGCACAAGTTCCACACTCACATCTATTCAAAAATAACAAAGCAGTAAATCTTGATTTGAAAAATTCCATACCTTTCATAAAATTCTGTGCTTCTTTGCTGAAGATGTAACAGATTCTGATTAAATCCTTCTTACTTGTTTCTCCATAAGTTTGAGATTTACCATTACTCTTTTTGAAGATAGGCTGTAACATTCTGCTAAGTTGAGTAACTGAAGGGATATTCATTAAATTCCCTCCTTGAAGAAATCAGGATAGTTTTCTAGAAACGTTTCACATCTCAAACATTTAGTATCTTTAATATGATCTGAAATTACTCTGAGTTTATCTGAAGAGTTTGTATTTCTTGGATTGCCTAGAATAATTTTACCTAGTTCGCAGAAATCATCTGTAATATCTTCAATAGCTTTTAGTTTCTGTAAATTATCTGAAAACTCTTTTAGATTTTCTTTTGTATCTCTAGCATATTTCATTCCTTTTGTAGTTCCTACTTTATGTGTAGCATGACAAACACAGGAACATTTTTCCTTGCTACATCTTACTGTATCATTATTACATTCTTTACAGTTACCTTCATTCCTTTCTACTTCCCATCTATTCAAAGGGTATGATGTTCCTTCTACAACATTCTTTAAACTTGATCCGTATTCTGCCAATAAGATTAAAGCCTCCATTTGAGGCTCTGATGCAATATGTCTATCATCAACTGCTGATTTTAATTTCTTTTCAGATTTCTTTTCTAAATTCTTATCATGATGTTCATCATGTTCTTTATCTAATTTCTCTGCTGCTTCTCTAAATATAGCAGCTAACTTACATCCATATTCTCCATGCTCATCAGTTTCTTTTTTTACTGTTTCAAGATGTTTGTCTAAACTTCTTCTCTTCTTAACATTCTCTGCTGTTTCTTTTGCTAAATCAAAAATAATCTCTACTTCCTCTTCACTCTTTTGAGATAGATATGATGCAGCCTTTGCTTTCTTTTCTGTTAGATTATCATTCTTTTTGTATTCGGTTTTACATTCTTCAGGTAGAATTTTGTATAGCCATGCTGTAGAAATGTTTAATCCTTGTGCTTCTTTCCATGCTTTAAGAAATGCTGCTACATCTGATTTCTTTACTTTCTCTTTTTTTAATAGAGTTCTAATCTCTTGTAAGATATCCCCTCTAATTGGTTCTTCAAATGCTGAAGAATACATTTTTGCTAACTCGATAACAGTTTCTTTCTTTAGTGCCTTGCTAGCTTCAATGATTTCATTTTTTAATTCAACTATTCTATTATGATAGTTTTCTGTATTTTCAGCACTCAATGATAACTAAAAATCATATCTTGGAATAATCTGATTTGTGTAATGTAATGTTATACGCTACATGGATCATTGTTGATAAAAAAAACAAATGATTGTTTGTTTTTTGGGTTCTCTTTAGCTTCTTTATTCTGTGTGTTTCTCAAATGTTTTAACATTACATTAGGATTAACTAAATGAGAATAACCTTCTTCCTTAATATCCTGTGAGAATTGCCAATCAAAATTCCCTTCCAAGAAATTATTAATCTTAGTTGAACCTCTCCATGAAACATTCTCCATTAAGTAACGAGTAATAATAGTACATGAAAAGCCTACATGATCTACAGGAAAAACCTCTGTAGGTAAATCATGGAGATACATCCAATCTCTAGGGAATCTTTTCTCATCTCCTGATTCTTTTGTTTGTTTTGGTATTATTTTCTGAATTGCTAGAGGTATTCCTTTAGGTCTTGTTTCATCTTCATCTACAGGACAAACTCCACTAAGAGGACATATTAATTCGTGTTTTATTGTCATATTCCATAAACTTTCTAATTGTTCAGATGTAACTACTAAATCATCAGGCATTATACAGAAATGACTATACTCTTCATGTTCTAAGAAATATTCTCTAAGATATTGATAGGCTGCTTTTTGCTGAGAATATTTTACTACTACTACATCATGTTCGTAAGTAGTCCAGTTATCAGTTACTTCAGGAATATCTCTTGGAGAAGGGATTCCAATTAATAATTTAGGAGTCAAAAGTAAAAATCACAATAATCTATAATATCTATAGCAAAATGATCCTGATCTGTTGTAGTTCCTAATTCATCTGAAAGTATCTGATGAATTTGTTCATGTTGAATCGTATTAATTAAATCATTAAACCCTGTGCATTTTGCAGGATTAACATATCCTCTTCTTACATCAGTACGCCATTCTCCTGAATCTTCTAATCCTAGATAGAAATCAATGATAGGAGTATTCAAGTTAATTGCATCCCTATCGAATTGTATTTCTCTGCTACTTTCAATCCTGCTAAAGTCATTCTAACATCCTTGACACAATGATCAGATATGTAATTCATAGAAGGCTGCCATCTCTTAGAATCAGGAAAATAGATTGAATACCAATACTTTAACTCTACAAAGGTTTTCTCATTATTCCCTGTAGTTTGTGATATGAAATTTACTAGAGTATTTCTCTTTGCTTTCATGGATGTTTTCATCATTCTCCATGTATCTCCAAATCTGATACTACCATATTCAGGGATAAGATCAGGTTGTCTAGTTAGTAAACATCTACTTCTAAAGTATGGTATATCAAATTTACTAGAGAAATGCCCTACTACGTGATCACATTGTTTTAGATTCCATGATAGAGTTTGTAGTAATCTATGATCAAAATGGAATGTTTGTTTACTAACTGCTTTCTTAATATCTGCTTTAGTAATTTTATCTCCTACGTGTTCTTCCTTTCCTGTTAGGATATCTCTAATTATCATATCATAACAAATAATGAATCTTTCATTAGGATCAAAATCAGAAGTTTCAATATCAAAGACTCCCTGATATCTAATACCTTTCTCAAGATATCTGACTTGCATAGGAGTTAGTGATTTTACTTTGTATTCTTTACATAAATTATCATATACTTTTTTAGCTCGTAATTGTTTCTTTTGTAATAATGTTAAATGTGTAAGAGGTTTAGGTTGCTTTCTTGTTTCTAGAACTTGTTTAGACATTTTCAAAATTTACCTCCATTCCTTTGAATTGATACAGTTCTACATAGATAGCCAATTTCTTTTCCTCTACCATAATTTTTTTCAATATACCTTCTGAATTGTGCCAACACATCCAATAAAATACAGTTGTAGTCTTATCTGATTCCTGTAATTGATCTTCTATAACTTGTTCCATTGTTTATAACCACTTTCTTTTCCCTGTCATTTTGTTGAACAATCTTCTAAATACAAAGCTCCGTATCATAGAAGTAATCGTGTAAACTAATCCTATCATAGCTGCTATGAGTATTGATTGCTCTACAATCCCATCAATAAAATGAGGAAGGAAGAACAAGTTCAAAGCCATAGCGATAAAATAACCACTTCCTACATTTAGGATTGTTTCAACTGCAGAACCTTTTGATGATTGTTTATTTCCTCTAAGTTCTTTATTTTCTTTTATTAATTTAAAATTACGTTCAGATAATTCTATACATAATTTCTTATACTCTTCATTACTATTTCTCAATTTTATTCTCCTCTATTGCAAAGTGTAAAGCAAATAAATTACTACAAACTGCATGAGCTAGATGAAATAATTTAGATTCAGGATCAAATGTTTCTCCATCAACTTCACTAAATTCATGCCTTAATGCTGCCTTGTTGTATCTGTTACGAGCATCTGAAACTTTTTTCCAATTATCTCTTTCAGGGTATTTCTTTGCTCCATACATTAGAACTTTAACTACTTCATCTAATGCTGATTTTGGAAGAAGTGTATAGTCTAGTTTATCATCATCATATTTTACGCCTTCTACCAATCTATAACTAACTCCTCTTTGATTTCATTACCCCAAGCATCCCATCCTTTAGCTCTTTCTCTAGCAAAGAGTTCTATTCTAGGTAAATCTCCCATGAGTGAAACTATTCTATCTCTAATTTCATCAGGTTTCTTTGAATGTCTTTCAGGAATAGATTCAATAATTTGTCTAACTCCTGCATCTATTCGTTTAGGTTTTCCTTTAGTAGCCAATAAACAAATCTCAGCATTAGCTCTAGTCCATCTTCCCATTCCAAGAAATGAATTACCATTTGAATAATTCTTAACCCATGTAAAAGCTACAGTTTTGAAAGTAAAACCCCATGCCTTAACACAATCTAATCCTTCTTGTAATTTTGGAAATGTAACCCACATAAACAAAACACAATTATCTGCAGCTAAATCTTCTACATTTAATCGTGTTACATCATAATTTGATAATACTTGATACTTACATCCTGCTCCTCTATTTCCTGCAAGAGCTTTATCTTCATAACTCCATGCAGGATCAGCAAGGATAATTTCATATTTTTTTCCGTTATCACACTTTAGCATAACATCCACATTCTCCTATTTTAGCTCCACATTTTCCCCTACCTCTACTCCAAGCTTCACAAAACTCTTTTTGTAATCCACACTTCATACAAACTATTTGACCTCCTTTAACAAAATCAGTACATTGACAGAACTCTTCACTCATTTCTTATTGAACTTTGTAATCCTTGAATGAAGAGCTTCTGTATAGTTTGAAGGATTCTCTATATACTCCTGTATATATCCATCCTCTGTAGAAATCATAACTACAATTCTTTCTATTCTTTCTTGTGTTAGTTCTTCCCACATCAAAGCATAGCAAGTAGCTTGAATGAAATAACCTTGTAATTGTTCCATTGATTTGTATTTTCTTTTCCTACTTGTTTTGAAATCAATAATACTTAGCACTCCTTGATGTTCTGCAATACAATCAGAAGTTCCTCCTAACTTCATATTATCAGAATACAATCCAATTTCACAAGCTCTGATATTATCAATCTTTTCTAATAATGGTTTTAATTGATTGAAATGTCCGTTTAACAATAATCCTTTTCCAATGGATAAATCATTTCTCAGATAAGATTCAGCAGCCTCATGTACTAGAGTGCCTAATTTACCTGATTCTTTGAAAATATGATTTGCTACTTGTTCTCCAATGTTTTTCTTCCAAATCTCCAATCCGGTTTTATCTGAAGTTTTTGATATCATTCCAGTTACAGAAGGATATTCAATACCTTGAGGATTCTGATAGAAGTGTTTTCCCTCTTTTGCGATCATTTTTGAAGGATCTTTATCTGAATAGGTATGAGTTACCCAAGTGAAATGTTTCATTAGAAAAATCTCCTTTCTGTTAAGTTAGGCGTAAACTGTAAATCGATAGCTAACGTAGCTAACGTTTTTGAACTACTAACTAACACAAATGAAGAATATAGAGTAAAAGTTCTAAGAAGTATTTGAAAAACGTTAGCTACGTTAGCTATAGCGATCAAGAATTTACCTCTATTTCATCTGATGTTTTATACTGTTTTGACCATACACAAGAATATTTTTCTCCGTCTTTTAGATAGAATTGAAAATATCTTTGAGTTCCGTAATCACTATGAAGAACTATTAGTTTCAAGAAATAGCCTCTTGTTTCCCATCTCTAAGGAATTTTGGTAGGGTAATTCCTTTCCATATCCATAATTGACTTCCTGCTTCTCCTCTTCTCCCATCAGTTACACCTGTTAATTCCTTGATGTATTTTCCAAAAGTAGTTTTAGATTCCTTTCCTACTTTGTTAATTTTACAATATCTGAAATATTCATTGAATAAAACCTCCTTCTCTATCTCATGTTCTGCTCCATACACTAGTTCCTCATTACAATATTTTTGAAGAGGTTCTGCATACTCTTCCCATTTCTTCCTCAAATCATCAAGATTAGGAGGATGTCTAAAGTTTCCTCTAGTTTTCAAATCTGCAGCCACTTTGATTAATTGATTAAAGAATCCTGAAATCTCTGATGATTCAATTAGTTTCTCTTTTAATCCCACATCAGGTTTATCTGCAAATGATTCGAGCCATTCTATAATTATGAATCTTCTAAAAAATGCTAATGACTCATCATTAATTCTAGGAAATCTATTAGCAGAGAATAACAGTTTAGCTATACAGTTCATTTTGAAAGGAGCTTGGTTCTTTCTATCTACTGTAATAGGATCTCCTGAAATAATCATCTTGATAATTCCAAGATTAACTAATTCATTACTCTCAATATCTGCATAGATGTTTGATAACTTTCCATCTAACTCAGCCCTTGCAAAACGATTAGTAGCAATCTCATGAATAGAAACATTTGATACGTTTAACTTTCCTAGCATTGTATCAATGATATTAAGGAATGTACTCTTTCCGTTTGCTCCATCTCCAATAAACATAAAGGCTTTCTCTAGACTTGCATCTTTGAGCAAACAATAAGCAGCAGCTTCTAAGGCTGTCAATCTTTGATCATCATCAGGTAAACACTCATTGAGAAATTTGTCAATCAATGGACACTTTGCTAAAGGATCATAATTGATATTGAGTTTAATTCTACTCATATATTCAGGAGTGTGATCTTTAAATTCTCCTGTCTTAATGTTGAACAATCCATTTTGTAGATTCAAAACATCTACATCATTATCAAAGACTTCTCTATCTATCATTGTTCTTCTTCTAATTAGATTAACAACTTCTCTAACTGCAGAGAGTCTAGGTTTTTCTAAGCGTTTCTCTGCTTCTTCTTCAATTAACTGCTCTCCATAAATTACATAGATTCCTTCTTGATAGACTAGAATTTCTCTAGTATCTTTCAAAGTCCTAAAGAAATATTCATTCATTAAATCATCAGCTACTCCATCAACTGAACCCTCCTTGATTTCCCCTTTCTGTCCTCCATCTTCTTTAGGAAGCCATCTAGAATAAGCATCCTGACAAATCTTTATTAGTTCACTTTGAGGTAAATTAACTCCTGTCGATTTATTCCAATCATTCATTACATATTCTAGAGTTTCAATACTGTCTGCCTTGTCAGAAAATAGAAAATGATTTGCTAACTTTACTGCTGTAACATGGCGAGATCCCTCCTTTGCTCCCTCCTTTGCTACTTTGTTGTAATCAGTATCTTGTAGTTTTAACCCTCCTTCTTGATTGTCAAAGAAATAGGATAGTTTAGATTTGAAATATTCTGAAGTTACTGATTTTATGAATTTAGTATCTGAAATTATCTCGTATTGGTTTCCGTTCTCATGTGTACTTCCTGCTCCAATTACATATTTTCCTTCAGCTTGAATATCAAAGTGAACTCCATTACTATCAAAGTTAAAGGACTTACAATGTTTATCAGCGAATAAATAAATGTGAAATCCCCCTCTACCTGTTCTAACTACTAGAGTTTCCTTTAGTGCATTAGGAATTACTTTATCAATAAACGCAGGATCAGTTACATGATCCAAATCAATTATAATCAAATCTTTTGAAATATCCCCTCCTAATACTGCATAGTTATACCCATCAGGAATTTCTCCTGTGAATTTTTCACTCTGATATTTCTTCCATTCTACAGAAGGCTTTTTTGATTTCGGTAAAACTGGAATAATGTTTACTCCTTGTTTTTTTAAAACTTCAACAATATCAGAAATCAATTATTATTATCCTCCTCCTTTTTGTTAAGGAAGTATCGCAAGTCTTTCTCATCTTCTTCAATTTCAATTTCTAAATCAAGAGCTTGTTTGTAGAGATACCATTTCTGATATTTTTTAACTACGAGTTTCCTTTGACGTTCTTCAATGATTGAATCATAAGTCATTTTAATAATTTCCTTAAATCTTTAATGACTTTAGCTTCTTTCTCAAGTCTAACTACATGATCATTCCAATCAACAGAATATAGTAATTCATCATTCTGATAAACAGATACAGAATAACCTATTACCTTTACAGTAACATCATGTCCTACCCATGACATAATTTCTTCACTCATCCCCTCTCTCTCCTTGCTTTCAATATCCTAACAAACTCATCCAAGTCAAAATTCTTGTAAGCTTCAATCTTTGTTATTAATTGATGAACTGGACTTGTCACATAGGCAAAATCTTCAGGAGTATTTTCAACTCTGATTTTTAAAAATTTAAAATATTTTAAATCGCCTTTAGCTCCTTTAGGATGATCTCTCCTTCTATCTCCAAAGAATTTATAATTAAAATGATGAAACACCATTCCCATTTTGTGTTTGGTAACTCCTGTAACTTGGCATTTACCTAAGAAGAATTTATCAGCTAAATCTTGTTTGATTCCTCTGATGATATCTCTAGTAGTCATGAGTAAAAACCCTCTACTCGTGTTCTTTTGAAATTACAATTAAAACAAAGAACTTCTAAATCGTCTACTTTTCTTTCTCCTGAAATAATATCTTTATAGATATTATCATGCACAGTATATTTTTTCCTATCAATCGAGCCATTTTTTTTACTATGTTCTAAAGTAAGAATATCTAAATCTGTTATTTTACAATGAATTTTTTCTTTTTGCCAACCATTACAGAATACATAAGTGAATCCTTTACTTTCCTGAATAATCATATATGCTTGTTTTTTATTTTCTACTCGTGATTGTCTACGTTTTCGATTAGATCTTTGTCGCTGTTTGCTTAATAAATTAGGATTTTTTTTACACCATTTTGCAAGGGTTTTTCGTGTTTTACATCTATTATTTTTTCCCCATTCTTTAGAACAATCATTAAGTTTTATTCTGTTTTTTTTATAATAGTTTTTAATATAATATTTATTGTTATAACGGAATACTCTATTAATAATAAATTGATATTTTTTAGTATGAGAAGGATAGTAAGGCAACATCAACTGACTCATTAGATTTCGACTCCATTCTCATCATACTCTTTAAAATCAGGATGCAACGCAGTAACTTTCTTAGGCGATTTTTTGTAATTGTAAAAAGGTTCAAAGTCTAATCTTTCTTCGTATGCTGTTTGCTCTGCTTCTTCTTCAGGAGTCATTCTAACCCCTTCCTCCATTCTGCAAAGTCTTTACAATCAATCAAAACAAAATGAGATTTGATAGAACGAAATAGATTAAACTCCTCGTTCTCAATCATTTGTTTTACAAGTCGTCTTTCAGACTCACCTGAAACATTAAACAATCCTAAGAGAGATTCTAACTTTCTCTCATACTCTTGAAATTCTGGGTTTATCAAAAATGAAGAAAAAGATGGAGCTGAACTATGCTTGTTCATAAACAAAATACTCCTTCTTTGACTTTTGGGATGTTTTCGACACTTGTTTGACTTTGAGTTCTCCTCCTTGATTTACAGCCATACAAAGAGCTGTTGGAGTTACTAAACCCGAATCGTCTTTTGTGTAGAATTTTTCTACTAAGTAAGTTCTTGTAGTGTAGAACTTGTTTACTTGTTCTCCATCTATTTCGAAACTCTCTTTCGTAGTTACTAATGTGCCAAGATGCTCCTCGTAATCCTTTCGAACTACTTCAGTAATTGTATGAGGTCTATCTCCTAATCTTGCGATAGATACTCCTACTCCACTTGAAGCAAACTCAGCGAGTTTGATTTCTGCTATTTCTTTTACACCTCCTACTGAAATTGTGCTACGATAGCACTCTACAAGATCCTTCTCAATACATTCAGGACACTTGCAGTAATAGGTAGAACATTCATCATGCTCTGCCATTTGACATTCTACACAGGACATTAGACTACAATCTCCATTTCTTTTGGAAGTCTGCCCTGCTTCTGTAATCGTCTAATCTTTGCCTTGTAGTTTTTCTTTGCTACGAAAGATTTGTTTTTTGATAATTCGTAATACTGTGAGAGTGAACGAGCCTTGTTATTTTTGTGAGTACACTCTTGACAGAATACTTTGTAAATAGAACCTGATGAATTGCCTAACTCTCCTCTAATAATTGGATCAAATACTTCAGTACATCCTAAACATCTAACTTTAGAAACTAGATGAGCATCATGTCTGCATTGTTTACAGAACTTGTATTTGGAACCCTTTACGGTTCCTGTTTTGTTGTAAGTCAATCTATTCAACTCAAAATCAGTTAAGAGTTTTTTACAATCAGCATTAGTACAAAAGAAAAAGTTAGGCAATAGGAACTACCTCCTTCTTCTGAGTTACTCTACAATTATCACAAACATTTTGAAAGATAGATTTGAAATTAGAAAATCCATTCTCACAGGTTAAGCATCTAAGTTTTTGAATATTCTTTAGATGATATCTTTTACAAGTAATACAGAATTTGTCTTTTGTTCTTTGAAATGGAACTACTCCTAATCTTTTTAATTCAAAATCTGTAAGAAGATTCTTACAATGAGCATTAGCACAGAGTAACAATCTAGATATCCTCCCCTTGATAACATTCTAGATTCTTACAATCTGGACAGAGCCAAATTTCAGCTCCTAATAGTTCAGATGTTCTTTTGACTACTACTGGATCGTGTTCACAAGAATAAACAGGAAGAGAACCTATTCTGATTCATCTTCCTGCGAACTTGCAGGATTTACCAATTTACAGTTTTTCCAATTCCTAAACATATCTTTCGCAATTAATAGAGATTAACCTATCCTAATAAGTAATGCGATTGAATGAAGTTACTAACTTAGTGTAAATTAAATTAACAAGATAGCAGTTAATCATTCCATAATGGAATTTATTTTTCTTAATTTATGCGTAAATCTTAGATATTAAAGAAAGGGAAGATCAAGCAAGGAAAACATAAATCGCGAAAGATATGCTAGCTGCCCGATCCTCCCATTATATTAGACTAATCTCTTATTTAAACTCAGTATATAAAATCCCAAAGTTAGCACTATGATATTTAAGCTAAGATCATAAGGTATTAACTTATTTTTTTCATCTTACCTAGAATAGCTTCTCTAAGTAATGCAATAGTTTGAGATTGTTCTAACTGTGTTTCTTTCATTTCAGCAATCTCTGTGTTTGCAATTCTTAATTTTTTAATTTCTTCATCCTTTCTAACTAGATCAAATATCAGTAAATCTTTTTCAAAGTCCATATAGTTTTCTAGTTTTTCTTCATCTGACATTCTGTCATATTGGAGAAGATATCCTTTCTCTCCTGCTAATAGTTTAGCAAGATTCTCATCATGCCTTGAAATCTTTGTAATGAAATAAGCTCTGAATGAGTGAGTAGTGATTTGATTATTTCCAGAATCCTCATACTTTTGATTCAATCCTAGAGGTTCTAAATGCCTTGCTAGAGTTTGACCTTTGCATGATTCAACTGATTTTACATTAGTATTCTTTGTAAATATTAAATCATCATCATCTAGTTTTTTGAGTATTGGTTTTAAAACAGATGCAGTTTCTTTACTGAAAAATGTAGTTCTTGCTTTGTGGAATTTTGCTATAGTAGTAGGAATTTTTACCATGATTCTCTCAGTATCAAGTATCAAGTGTTTCTTTCTAAGTTGAACAATTTCCCCGATTCTCATACCTGATGAAATCTGACACATGAAGAGAACCTTATCAGGATATGTAAGAGAATTTAGAATAGTTTGAATCTCATCAATTTTTAAACCTCTCAAATCTTTCTCTGCTTTTCTAGGCATTTCAATATGTTCCTGAACATCATCCTTTGTTAAGGGCGATCCTCTGTAGAATAGATATTTTCTAACAGAAGCAGCAGCTCCTATTACTGAATTAGGATGATGCCCTTTCTTCTTTGTTCTATGATTGACAGCTTCTAATGAATACCAATTAATGAATAATTGGAAAATATCTATAGAATCCTCCTTTGTTTTAGGAATATAGCCTGATTTACCTACCCTTTTTTCTGCAAACTCTTCCCATAATTTGATCCTTTTACGATAAGCTTCTACAGTTTTGAAATCCTTAATGGCAATTTTATTAAAAAAATCCTCTTTTGTTTTCTTCAACATGGCTATTCTATTACAAGAATGGTAATAGAAGTATTATAATCCCACTATTCTAAGGGAAGATATCTTGATAATCCTTTGAAATTGTGGGAATATATAGAATATTATACACTTTGTTAAGATGTTATATCGCGAAAATTAAAGATATTCTCGATTTATGATCATAATACTGCATTTGCCATAGAAATATTCAATCTTGTAACGTAAATATCTCCTGAATCAAATGTAAATGCTGTAGGTTTTGATCTTGCTAATGCTGTATTAGAATCTGATAAATGCCAATGATATCCTACTTCTCCAACTACTATACCTGTAGCTGAAATATTAGTATCAAGCCATTGAACTCCTGCCTTGAAAGTTTGATTGACAACTTTACGCTGTCCTGCTACTGAACTCTGTAATCTAGCATAACTTCCTCCTGTATCTTCTGTTACTAAATCCTGATGAGTTTCATCTTCATCTGATGTTCCTGTTCCAAGAGAAAAATAATCAGGAGTAGCCGATTCTTCTGCTGACCATAATTTCAAACCATGAGTCATTCCTGTTAAATGAACAATATTTTCAGTAACATCAAAATATTTAGGAATTACAGTTTTTCCTGCTACTGCTCCACAATCAAATATTTCTTTCATAAGTCCATCAAATTCATCTACAATATGATTAGGATTAAATGAAATCTCATCTTCTCTAAATCCTGCTGTAAACCATGTATCTTTCCACATTGTAACATGAGGAGGGATATCTGCAAAAACTTCCAAATTCTATCCCTTGATTGTTGTAGTTCCTTCTTTGTTTTGTAATAATTTAATATTATTCCAAGTAGTAGATTTTATCTTTGTTTCCATAGCATCAACTTCCCATACAGGAACGTTAATCTCTGTAGCTTCTTTTCCATTATCTGAAATTAATCTTAAAGTTGTCATAAATGATCCTTTTGTATCTATTCTTTCTATTTTTGCCATACTACAAGCCCTCCACATTCACATTTGATAGGAAGTAATCTTTCACTTCTTCTAGTCCAACTATTCCAACAATAAACACAAGTATATTTTTGAAGTTTCATGAAACATCTACATTCATCACAATATCTAAAACCATTCATCATGAAATTATTGATGTATTCTCTTTCTGTTAATGGTTGAACTTTACATTTATCACAGCAATAACCTGAAATATTAACTTCAGGATGATTAATTCCTTCATAAAATTCTTGTCGTAACATTTTAATCAGTTCCTAACATTGAAATATTTGAATCTGTATCATAACTTCCTCCTGCTGAATTATTACAATCTACTCTATCTAATGTATTTGTTGTATCTACCCATTTTGCTACAAGTTCCATTCTTTCAGGAGCATTTCCAGATCCTGCAGTATTAGGAGAAATATTCCAAAATATTAATAATTTTTCTTCTGAAGAAATTGAACAAACAAAACAATTAATGAAACTATCTAATGCTCCTGATTGATCCATTCTTAGATTTGAAAGACTTGTTCCTGTTGAATCTGCTCCTCCCTCCAAACTAAATCTTCTTGCATAAACACTTGTAGCATCGTTATTTAATGTCATTTCAACTTGTGATGTTCCAGAAGTAATTTTATGAATAAGAATTTGATTAAATATTTTACCTCCTAAATCAGTAATATCCATATCATCTGCTGCACTTCCTAAAGTGACAGGTGTTCCATTCTTACTCCAAGCCATTAGTCAGAACCCCATACTCTTATTTTACTTCCAGATAATAATCCTGAACCAAAAGCCCATTTATCCATAACTACTTTAGTAATTTGTGAACTCGTATTTGCCCATTTGAAAACTCTTTCTTCTCTATGTGGTTCATTTCCTGCTCCTGATGCATCATTCATTGTAGTATTCATGATTCCTAATTTTTCATTTGCAGAATTATTAACTATAAATATATTAACAAATTGTGGTAATGTTGCCTGATTTAGATTTCCTTCAATATCTATTCTATTACCACTTGTTAATGTTCCATCTGCTCCTCCGTTATAGGATTGTCTTGTAGCATAATTAGAACCTGAATCTGAATTAAATCTCATTACAGAAGATACTGCAGCATCATGTCCTTTAATGAAAGCCTGAATCCATAGATATTTTTTTGCTGTGAATGTTCCTGAATCTAAATTTCCTGTTGATGAAATATCTACACTTGCTAATTCCTCCCAGAAATTAGTAGTATGTGTATCTGCTGCATCCCAACCTAAAATTATAATTTCAGAGTTAGTAGAGAATGAACCACTTGAATTTAATGTTGCTTTGAATGTGTCTAATGGATTAGATGTGTTTACCCACTTTCCTACATTCTCAATTCTTTTTGGAGCGTTTGTTGCTCCTGTTAATCCAAACACTCTCCAAGATTGGAATAGTTTTTCTTTACTGGATATGTTTGAACAATATCCTATATGATATTCTATTGTTGTACTATATCCACCTATTCCATCTATTCCAGCGTTACTACTTGTAAGTGTAGTATCTGCTGCTCCATCTGTTGATGAACGTCTTGCATTATTTGAACCTGTATCTTCGCTACCATTTCCAACTCTGAAAGTATTACCACTTCCTGCATTAGCATAAATCGGAGAAAATAGAAACATATAATATCGTTTGTCGTTAAATCCTGTAACTTCAATACTACTACCTGCACTTCCTAAAGTAGTTCTTGCAAGTTCTTTCCATCCCCCTACAGAACCTCCTCCTGAAGAAGGTTTTCCCATTAATCCTGTATTAAATAATGAAGGAATCAATTAAAGGAACTCCTAAGAAGAAGTTCCATCATCTAAAGTTAATTCGATTTGAATACCTATAAGTTCAGCATCAACTCCTAAATTATCAGCAGTTACATCTCTAGTTAATTCTAAAATTAATAAATCAGAATCAGCAGGAGTTCCCCCTATTGTAATTGCAGAACTCCAATCTGTAGTATGGTTATCATTATCTGCAATCCAAATATCAGTTACATTTTGAGTTCCTGAAAAAGCAGTTGTTAAAGCATCATCATTGGAATAAGCATAACCTGATAAATCAAAATCAATAGTTTGAGCTGATGAACCTCCTGAACATGTCCATACTAATCTAAACTTTATAGTTCCGTTATTCCAATTTCTAGGAAGCATAATAGGAGGAAGTTGTGCATATTCCTGAGTAGTTGTATCAAAATTCATAGTAGATTGTTCATAGTTTGAAGTAGCTTGTGTTCTATCAGTTAGAGCAGCTCCATTAGTAGCTCTAGGTTTTAGAGCTTGAGCTGGAATCCATATATCCTGAGTGCCAATAACTGAAGATAATGTTAAATTCTTATCTGGAAAAGTAAAAACTCTAGTAGTCGCTGTAGTAATAGATCCTGCATCAAAACGAACTTTCTTTGTAGCATCAGCAGGATCAGTTAAGAAAAAATCATCATCAAAAATATTAGCAATCTCAGAACCTCCTCCGTTTAGAAAATCAGAAATCTTCTGAGTAGCATTACCTCCGAATGTAGAAGCTGTACTAGAGGAAGGAGTAGAAATAGTATCAAAAACCATAAAACAATTTGAAAATTAGAAATAAAGGGAAGTAAACCTAGTACAAGTCTAGAGTATCATTTCCTGATTCCCCTTCAAATGATATAGCTGATAACTGATTATTACTATGAAAAATATTGTTACTGTGAAAATCAGTAATTTGAGAACTTGTTTGTTCTCCTGCTTCCCAAAAGAACCAAGCTACAGAGCCATATAATTTCTGATCAAATGTTCCTCCGTTATCTCTAGCTCCAAAGTAAGCAGCTCTTGTATTAGTAATTGAAGCAGTAATT
>Ga0209992_10000950_pt1 | contig 34312 bp, 45 predicted proteins | sample 2SBtaG_2_FD_182564 | JGI IMG/M metagenome (GOLD analysis project Ga0209992, IMG submission 182564) | Deep subsurface microbial communities from Kolumbo volcano to uncover new lineages of life (NeLLi) - 2SBTROV12_ACTIVE470 metaG (SPAdes)... | ecosystem: Environmental > Aquatic > Marine >...
TCGCTTCTTTAATTATCGTGCTTTGGTTTGTACGATTCAACGAATACTGAATTTTATTTGTTCTATATAAGACTATAACTTTTGGAATTTCAAAATTGTCTTATTGAATAAATTCACATTGTATTATTAATTATAAAAATAAAATTTACAAAGTCTACAACAATTAATTTTCTAACGAAAAACGTACTGATCGTTATGGATTTTTCAATATTGTGAAAATAACTGGAGGATTTTTCCAAGTCATTTTCGCAAAAGACTATTAAGATGTATTTGTAGATTCATCCTATTGGCCACAGTAAATATTGAAACCAATTTAGGAAAAATTTCATTTAATCTTCTACCTGAATTAGCTCCTGAGACTGTAAGAAATTTTGAAAAATTAGCAAAAGATGGATTCTATGATGGAACACTTTTCCACAGAGTTATTCCTGGATTTATGATTCAGGGAGGGGATCCAAATACAAAAACTGACAATAAAGGCTCATGGGGAATGGGTGGACCAGGATACAACATTAAAGCTGAATTTAATTCCAGATCTCATCTTAGAGGCATAGTTTCCATGGCTAGATCACAGGATCCAGACAGCGCAGGTTCACAATTTTTTATTGTTACATCTGATAGTGCATTTTTAGACAGACAGTATACAGTATTTGGTGAAGTGACAGAAGGAATGGATGTTGCAGATAAAATTGTCAATCTTGACAAAGATGGTAATGATTGTCCATTAGAAAAAATACCAATGACTCGTGTAACTGTGGAATAAATGAACTCAAAAATTATTACTAGTTTTCTAATATTATCAATAATTCTAATCATACCACAAGTATATGCACAGACAGAATCTATTCCAGAAGTTAATCAAAAATCAGTTCAAGTTACAATTGAAAGTGATGGAAATGTTAGTGTATTACACCAAATTATAAATTCTAACGAGTCAAGAGAACTAAAATTTGTAGATGGTACAGTCTCCAACGTAGAATTTATTGATGAATTGGGCAGATATGAAGCAGTTGATATTACACCAGGTGCAAAATCGATTGTTATTTTACCAAAACAAGGAGATATGTTTGTCAAATATGATCTTGATGATGCATTAATTTTGAAAAACAATATTTGGTCATTAGATTTTAGATATCTTGAGACAACAACATTTGTAGTTCCAGACGAAGTAGAATTATTATTTGCAAATGAAAGACCAGTTTTCTTAGAAAGTAAAAATGCGTTTACATGTCATGGATGTCAAATGCTTTTAGAATATTCAATTAATGAACCAACAACAATTCAAACTGTAAATTGGGAAAATCAAGAATTTCTAGTTGAGATGATTACATTTGCAGAAATAGAAAATTTTCAATTTAGTCAACCTACAAAAGAAATTAGTTTTAATGTAAATGAAAGTGATCAATTTGTTACTACAGTAATTCCACTGGAATTATTGTGGGGACCATATGCAGTATTTCTAAATGATGAAAAAACATTTTTCCATGAATATGTCAATAATGGAACTCATGTTTGGGTCAACATGAAACCAGATACTTCAGGTGAAATTTCAATTATTGGAACCACTGTAGTACCTGAATTTCCAATAATAGCACCATTAGCTATAGGATTTATGATAATTATGATGGTTCCATTACTAAGAAAATTTAATCTCCGCTAGAACCACATGAACAAAAACCATATTCATCTATCCTAACATTACAAACAGCACATTTTTCTCCATAGTCTACTTCCCAAGGTTCCTTTCCAAAAAGTTTGAAATGATCATCAATTTCTATCGGAATTTCTCTTTTCTTTTCCAATGATTTGTATAGTCATTTCAACTATACATACATTATCGGAGAATAGTCATGAAAATTGAATGTGGATGTCATTGTATAAAATGCAAAAGTACGGATTTAGAATCAAATCGAATTGGAGAAATTGAAAAAGATGGATACTTTGACATGCATCATACATGTAATCAATGTAAGACACATTTTGATCACCTAGATGGACAAGTATTTTCAAAATGTGAAAAATGTAGTTATTTTTCTAATTAGCAATTAATTCTTCTTGAACAAAATAATGAGTTCTATTTTCTTCAGAATTTTTCATAATTTCTTTGTTTGATGCCATTTTTGCCAATGCTTTTGATACATCTAATGGACTTGCTGCCCAACCATATTCTCTTAGTTGTTGAACAGTTTCAGTAACTGTTCTTGGTGAATCAAAAAACTTGCTTGTTTCTAAAATTCTTAATTTTGATTTAATTTCATGAGATGTAATGTATTTTGGTTCATTAAATTCAGGTTCATATGCTTCTGCATCATCCAAATATTCTAATCCAAATTGTGCTGGTTGTTCAACTTGAGTTGGTTTTTGAATACTTTCAGACTCATAAACTATTTTTGCTTGATTTTCAGGTAAATGGTTTGATAGATTATCAATGATTTCACCTAATGTTTGATTATCCACATAGAAATCTCTAGAGTCAACCTCAATTTCGTTTTCGCCTATTTTGAGTTTAATTCTAGCCATGACAAATAATCATTTAATTTTGATTTATTCTGTTAGCTCTAAGGAGCTTTAAGATTAGATCAAAACTTTTACACAATTTATTGGGATTTTTTTCCCTTCAGGTTAAATGTAAATTTGTAAAAACTAGTCATGGAATCATCTAAGAAAGCAGGCGTAATTGTTCTGTTTGTACTTGGTATGAGTATTTTTGGATATTCACAATATGCTTCTGCATCGCAAATTGGAGTGAGTATTAGTCAAAGTGAATTATTAGATGAAGATGATGTAGGTTCAAATTATAACGTAGAATTACAATTTGATAATCCCTCATTACTATTACTTTCAGCAGGTGAAACAGAATTCTTTGTAATTTCAAATGATGAAATTATTGGAAAAGGTAATTTGGAATCATTTACTTTACAACCATTAGATAGTAGTTATGTTAAAGGTACTTTCTATACTGATGTAAGTTCTGATGAAGCACAATCAGTAAAAATTTCAGGTGTAACAAAATATGATATGTTGATTACATCTATTGATGTTCCATTTGTATACTACCCAACAGAAGAACAAGCAAGAGAATTTATACATCAAAATTAATTTCTCGTTAAATGCTTACTGTTTTTGGCTCTACAGCACTAGATACAATTAGAACTCCAAAAAAAACATTAAAGAATGTTCTAGGAGGAGCAGCTACCTTTGCAGCAATTTCAGCTAGTAATTTTGTAGATACAGGATTAATTGCAGTTGTTGGGAAAGATTTTCCAAAACCACATCATAATACATTATCAAAATATCTTGATTTACAAGGATTAACAATCAAAGATGGGAAAACATTTCGTTATGATGGAAAATATGATAATACACTTAGTACAAGATCAACATTAAAAACTGAATTAAATGTTCTTGGGGATTTTAAGGCAACAGTTCCTGAAGCTTACAAAAAATCCCAATTTGTATATCTTGCAAATAACGATCCAGAACAAAATACATCATTAATTAAAGAATTTGATAAAGTGAAATTTTCTATGTGTGATACGATAGACTTTTGGATTTCTACAAAACGTGAAGCAGTAATTAAAATGATCAAGGCAGTTGATGCAGTTGTAATTAATGATGAAGAGGCTAAACTTCTAACTAAAGAATTCAATCTGATTAAATGTGCAAAGAAAATGATGCAATGGGGTGCAAAATATGTTATTATCAAAAAAGGTGAGCATGGTTCTTTGATGTTTTATGATGATGTTATTTTTCCAACTGCAGGATTTTCATTAGAAGATGTTGTAGATCCTACTGGAGCAGGAGATTCTTTTGCTGGAGCAATGATAGGATATCTAGCAAGTAAAAAATCTACTAAAATTTCAGATATCAAAAAAGCAGTTGTTTATGGAAATGTCTTAGGATCATTTGCAGTTGAGAGATATGGATTAGATGGTTTACTAAAAATAAAAAATGGTGACATTGCAAAACGTGTAAAAATATATGAAAAAATGATTCGTTTCTAAAAAGACTTAAGTTCAATAATTTTCCAAAATAATTTATCATTGTCACAAGAAACGTCTGAAAAAGATCGACTAGATACAATATTCAAACTTCAACAAGGTCTATCAGACATGATGAAATTAGATAGATACCCAAAAGATACTGAAGGAAGGGTTTCTGCTTTATGTACAGCAATAATGCATGAAGCAGTTGAACTACAAAGAACAACAAACTGGAAATGGTGGAAAACTCCAGTTGAATTTAACGAAGCTGAAGCAAGAGAGGAATTAATCGATATTTGGCATTTTGTTGTACAAGCATCTTTGGAACTAAAACTTACACCTGATGATATTTTAGATGAGTACAAAAAGAAAAATGAGATAAATCGTGAAAGACAGCGAACTGGATATTAAAAAATCTAAATTCGTTCTGAAATTAATTTAAAATTAGTTTGATTAATCATATTTACAAGTCTTACATTTTCTTGAAAATATTTTATCTCTGATACTGATACTGTTAGATAAGGATCTGGACTAGTTGAATTAATTATTTTATTATTTTGATCAATACCGTTTTTGTGTAATTCAAATAAAGAATGACCAGATTTATGCCCCCAAACCTCTTTTCCACAAACAATAATAGAATTAACTTGAGGATTTTCATTTACATATTTGATAATAGAATCAATTCCTTTATTTTCAGATAATAAACGTCCTACAATAGATATTTCATTTAGAAATTTGGAATTTGCAAAGTTTTTCAACAAATCTATGCTTGAAAGGGTACAAATTGCTACTGAAGATTTTGAATTACCAAGGTAAAATTCTTCATTGATAGGCAAAATAGCCTTACATAATTCACCAATAGCCTCACCTATTGCATTCATAATATTTCATGCATTGTTTTAGCAATGAATTCAATATTTTTTTGAGATACACCTGGATGAATTGGTAAAGAGAGTACATGGGTAGATGCCCAATCGGTAACAGAGAGTTTTGTTTTTAATTTGTAAAATGGAGTTTTGTGAATTGGTGTTGGATAGTATGCTGCTGCACCAATTCCTTTCTCATTTAATTTTTTTAATAATTTATTACGTTTATCTGATGAAATTGTATAGAGATACCAATTTACATTTTCATTTTTTCGTTCAATTGGTAATTCAATTTTAAGATCAGAAATTAGTTTTGATAAAAGTTTGGCATTGTTTCTTCTAGATTTCAAAAATTTGGGGAGTTTTTTCATCTGTACAGTTGCAATTGCCGCATTAATTTCTGGTAATCGTAAATTCAATCCAAATATTCTAGTATCATATCCATGTATCATGCCATGATTTCTAATCATCAATAGTTTATCACGAAGGTTTTTGTTATTAGTTACAACAAAACCTCCTTCACCTGCAGTCATAACTTTAGCAGGATACATACTATAACATCCCATCTCAAAGAAAGTTCCAGTGTGTTTTCCTTTGTAAGTAGATCCTAAAGATTGTGCAGAATCTTCAATGATAGGAATATTATATTTTTTAGAAATTTCAGATAATCTTTCAATAATTGCAACATTTCCATAAAGATGAACTGGAATTATAGCACGGGTTTTTTTAGTAATTTTTTTTTCTAAATCATCAGGATCAATAGTAAAATTTTCTTTTAAGATATCAACAAAAACGGGTTTTGCTCCAGTTGAAATAACCGCATTTGCAGTTGCTACAAATGTAAAAGAGGGAACTAAGACTTCGTCACCTTTTTTGACATCTAATGCATAAAGGGCTGCCTGTAAAGCTGCAGTGCCAGAATTCACTGCAACAGCATATTTTGACTTTACAAAAGATGATGCGGATTTTTCAAAATTTTGAACATGTTTTCCTCCCAAATTGGCAGAAGATGTAAGAGCACCATTTTTTAGAATAGACGTGACTGCAGATATCTCCTCTTTGCCTACAAGAGGAATGTTAATTGCAATTTTCAATATTATTCCTGTTTATAACTAGTCTATAAATCTCAGCAAAGAAACATGAATTTTTATATTTCAAAATTTGGCAAACGGCATCATGAAGCCACGTCATTTAGAAAAATCAGATTCAGGCTACAAAGTCTATCTATACATTTTCTATATCTGTGGTTTCATAATGGCATCATCATTAGTTTTTGGTGTATATGTTACCATGATAGAATGGTTAGAGAATGGAACTTATGTCATGGGTGAAGCAATTCATAATACAACTATTCCATTTGAAAATTTTGCTAGAGTATCAACTTGGATATTTTTCTCAACAATAATTGGTTGGTATTGTGTTACTAGAATAGGATGGAGAAGAACTGCTGGTGATAAAATTATTGGTACAAGAATGGCATTACTTCAATTGATGTTACTAAGTTTTTCAATAATTTCTCTCTATGAAGTGTTATACAATTTTACAGTATTAAATGCACAAATGACTGCAGGAGTAATAGATGGAATGGTTCCAGATATTGATAAATTATCAGTGGCTTATCCGGATCCGGATAGACCATGGAATTTGGTTTTTGCAACCAAAGTATTCCTTGCATCTTTTATAATTAGTACTCATGCATTTTATCTCAGTATAAAACCAAGAAAAAGTCTAGATGAATAATAGATTTTAAAAAAACTATTTCTACTTTGTTTGATTTGTACTAATATGGGATTATTTGGTTCTAACAAAAATGAATTAAAATGTAAAAAATGTGGAACCGTTCTACCAGATTCTGACAGATTAAAAAAACACCAAGAAAAAGCTCATAATAAGAAAAAGGAAAAATGCAGAGCTTGTGGTGCTGAATTTGATTATTCAGAAGATTTGAGAAAACATAAGAAGAATTGTAAATAATTTATTCAGATAATCCAGATTCGTATTTTGGTTGTCTTCTCAAAGCTTTTTCAATTGAATCTAAATTTGCAATCTCGTTTTTAGAATTCATTGAGAGTGTTTTTATCATTTCTGAGCCTAATTGTACTGATTGTTCAGGTAATGTTTCTAGAAATTTTTCAAGTGCTTTCTTGTAATTGGCAATTAATTCTAATCCTTCTTCAAGAGTCATAAACAATCTAGAGATATCTAGTATTCAAACCTTCTAAGTTCAAAAGAAAATTTTGAATAACTTTATACGTTTACTTCTCAAAAGTTGTTTTGATTTGGATATTACAGAAAAAGTTGATTTGATCATGAAACCACCAACTGAGGAAGTAGTAACACAAGAAGAATTAATCGAATTATTCAAAACAAATTCATCACCAAACCATTACATTGGTTTAGAGATTTCTGGATTCCTACATCTGGGTAGTTTGATCAGTACAGGTTTTAAAATAAATGATTTCGTAAAAGCGGGAGTAAAATGTAAAATATTTCTTGCTGATTGGCATACTCTGATTAATGATAAGCTTGGTGGAGATTGGGAAACTATTGAAAAAGTTTCAAAATATTATCAAGATGCTTTCAAATTAGTTTGTCCGGATGCTGAAATAATTCTTGGTTCAAAATTATATGAAGAAAAAACTGAATACTGGTCTGAACTTGTTAAATTCACAAAACATATGTCGATTGCTAGAACAATGAGAACTTTAACTATAATGGGAAGATCAGAAGATGATAAAAAAATTGATGTTGCAAAATTACTTTATCCTGCAATGCAAGCAGTCGATATTCATTCTTTAGATGTTGATATTGCACATGCTGGAATGGATCAAAGAAAAATACACATGCTGGTAAGGGAAATTTTTCCCAAAATGAAATGGAAAGTACCAGTTGCAGTTCATCACAAACTATTACCAGGACTTTCAAAACCTGCAGATTCTAATGCTGATAAAATAGTAGGAAAAATGAGTAAATCAGATCCAAACTCAGGTGTGTTTATTCACAATACTGATGATGAAATTAAGAAGAAAATCAGCAAAGCATGGTGTGAAGAAGCTAATATTGAAAGTAATCCCCTACTTGAAATCTCAAGATCTGTGATCTTTCATGAATTTAATGAAATGAAAGTAGAAAGACCTGAAAAATTTGGTGGAAATGTATCGTATACTGATTATAATCAACTCGAAAAAGATTTTTCAGAAAAAAAATTACATCCCGGAGATTTGAAACAAACAGTTGGAAATTATTTGGTGGAAATTGTATCTCCAATTAGAAATAAACTAAATCTTAGTGATGAATTGAGTGAAGCTATTAAGAAAAGTTTCTAAACTTTAAGATTGGGATTAGTCTGTTCTTCTAAATTATATTTTGATTTGTATCCTCTTGGATTAATCATCAAATCTTTGTAAGTATATGTAGATGAATTTCCAATGATTACAGTACTAACCATGCCTAATTCTTCGGAATGATTAGGTAAATTTTCTAAATCAGTAATTACAATAGTTTCAGATTCTCTAAATGCACCTTTAATGATTGCAACAGGTGTTGTTGGTTTTCTATATTTTAAAAGAATTTTTCTTGTATCTTGTAATTGATGGACTCTTTTTTGACTAGCAGGATTATAAATCACTAGAACAAAATCACCTTGTGCAGCTGCTTCAACTCTTTTTGAAATAACTTCCCATGGAACCAACAAATCACTCATACTTACAACTGCAAAATCACTCATCAGTGGTGAACCAATTATTGATGCACATGAATTAAGTGCAGATACACCAGGAATAATTTCAACTTGTAAATCATCTTTAGGATTCCATCCGGATTCAGCAAGTGTTTCATAAATCAATCCAGCCATTCCATAAATTCCAGGATCACCGCTTGAAACAAGTGAAACAATTTTTCCAGATTTTGCAAGATCAATGCATTGATGAGCTCTTTCAACTTCTTGAGTCATAGCATAACGATGAACAGTTTTACCTGCAATTAGATCTTGAACCAAATTTACATAAGTTTCATAGCCTACAATTGTATCACTTTCACTAATCACTTCTTTTGCTCGAAATGTCATATGATCATGGTGACCAGGTCCGACACCAACAATGTTTAGTTTACCAGTCAATTTTAAAAGAAATTTTTTATCAAGTAATTTATCCGTTTAGTGAGATCTTATTGGAATGGATCGATGAATGGACAATTCACAATATGATCACTGTTAGTTGGTCGTGCAATGCTTACTGATAGCATGTCATCAGCTCGAAATGAATCAATGTCAGATTTTGTTTCAAGAATTTTTGCAGATTCTGCATCATTCCATTCAACTAGATAAATTCTCCACATTGGACTATAGTTTTGATCACCCAGTGCAGCTGCAGCAATTCCTGGTTGAAATCCTAATGGACCAGAACCAATAATGCCATTTTTGAATTGGAACAAATCAACTGCTCCCGAATTAGCAATAAGATTAGCAGAACTTGGAGATGATACAACGCCCATTGATTCTGCAGGACCTGTAGGTGTTGCATCAGTGACAATATAGTAAATTGTTCTTCCATCAGGACCCCAGCCTCGATGAGCAACAAATGTAACAGTCATTTCTTCTTCATTGATTTCAGTAATTTGACCTCCACTGTATGGCATTTCATCTGTAATTTCTTTATCAGGACGAATTATCATTTGTCCGTCTGGCCAACTAATTTGAGGAGCGTTTAGTATTACTCCTGTTTCATTGAATTCAATTCTGCCACCTTCTTCAGCTGCAATTACATCTGTTGCAGATGTAAATTCAATTTCTTTTTGTCCGACTTTCCATGTAACTTCGATTACAGAACTCAGTGCACTATATTCTGATTCTTGTGAAGGGGTATTGGAAATAACTTCATTTTGATATCCATAAATTCCATCCCCTTTAATTCCATTTTTAAAAATAAATAATTTTTGCAAAGTATTTTCTGGCACATTTGCAAGTAATGAAGCAACTTCTACGTTCCATTCTTGCTTGTCTGAAATTATTTTTGCATAATCTTCATCACTACTATCAGTGATAATGTATAGAACTTGATTGCCTTCATAGATTCCTTTATGCATTGGAATTGTAGCTGGAACATTTGTTCTAGATAATAATGATGATGGCTCTTCTTTTTCTAATTCAATTTTTTGCATAATTACTTCTGTTGGTTGTCCTCTAATCCATCCATCAACACTTACAGTTGAAGTAAATTCTTTAGAATTAGAAGTATGTAATGCTAAAGCAGCTCCTGTAAATTCAAATGATCCTGAATTTTTCTGCAGATCAATTAATGATAAACCATAGATTGTTTTTCCATCTACGGTCCAGGTAGGTTGACCTTTTGATTCTTGAGAATTAATTTCATGTAAAACTACAATTTGTACAGGTTCACTTGAGGTAAATGTCATAGAGCCATCATATATTGTTCCTTCATTAGGAGATAGAATTAGTGCAAGTTGGTGATTTTCATGTCCTTGACCTGGATCTTGGGAGGAAACTATAGTTTCAGTAAAGTGGACTTTTTTTCTTGAACCTGCATCAACTAATTGATCAGATGTTGAAGATACAAAAATTATACCAATTGTAAAAATTCCAATTATCAACAAAGCTGGAAGTTTTTTCAATAAATAATCTCAAGATTATTCCCTTAAATGATTTTGTCTTAATTGATTTTATCTAGTGCAAATTCATTATGTAAAGCACGTACAGCTGCATTTGTATCAGAATTTTTTACAACAAATGCCAGATTAAGTTCAGAAGAACCTTGTGTGATCATTGATACATTTACTTTATTTTTCTCAATTGCGCCAAAAACTTTCGAAGCGACACCTACAGTTCCTCTCATTCCTGATCCAATTAAGGCAATGATAGCAACATTTGTGGTAACATCTAATTTTTTGATAATCTTGCCCAGTAATTCCAATTCTAATGCACTAACAGCTTTGTCAAGATCAGTATTCTTGACTACAATTGTAATGCTTGATTCAGATGGATTTTGTGAGATCATCATTACGTTAATTCCAGCTTTTGCTAGTGTTGCAAATATTTTTGCTGCAGTTCCAGGAGTTCCTACCATACTACCTCCTTGAACATCAATTAATCCATTATTTCGTACATTACTGACACACTTTACAGTATTTTTTACAGCTGATGAAGTTGATGCTGAAACTAGAGTTCCTTCATTTTTGATATTGAAAGAATTTCTAATTTTCATTGGAATTTTCTTTGTGATTAAAGGCTCAAATGTTCGTGGATGAATTTGTTTTGCACCAAATAGAGCCATTTCAATTGCTTCAATGTATGATACTTCTTTGAGTAATTTTGCATTTTTTACAATTTTTGGATCTGCAGTCATTAATCCATCTACATCACTCATTAACCAAATCTCATCTGCTTTAATGCATGAACCTACAATCGTTGCAGAATAATCTGAACCACCTCTACCAAAAGTAGTTACATGTCCATGTTGATCCGCACCTACAAATCCTCCTACAACAGGTATTGTTTTCTTTGAAAATAGAGCATCTACAGTTTTTGATACTCTTAATCTAGTTGTATCTATGAGTGGTTTTGATTCTCCAAAGTTTGAATCAGTTACAATTCCTACTTCTTTACCTGTAAGAGGAATTGATTTTTTTCCAGAATCTGCAATTGCTGATGAAACTAATTTTATTGATAATCTTTCTCCGAATGAAAATAAGTAATCCATTGTTCTAGGTGTTACTTCACCCAACAATACCATTCCATCAATTAGTGCAACAAGTTCATCAAAATCTTCATCAAATTTTGAAAGTAATTTTTTTCTTAGATCAGATTTCTTGATTGTCTGTTTAGCTAATTGCTTATGTCTATTGGTGATTTTTGATGCAAGTTGTTCTGCTTTAGATTTATTTTCTTTTTTAATTGATTCTGAAATTTCTATTAAATCATCTGTAGTTCCACTAGTTGCAGAACATACAACAACAATATGATTTTTCTTTGATAATTCATTAAGATGTTTAGCTACTGCTTGAATGTCTTTAGCGGCAGAAATTGATGTTCCACCATATTTTATTACGAGTCTCAATTCAAAATACCTGAACTAGTTAATCTTTAAATGCTTTAACTTTCGACGCGTGGAGCCAAGTAAAAGTGAATTCTACCAATATTTGCGACTTTGAATTCGATTCTAAGAGGTTTTGCGCTTGAAAATTCACAAGTAATTGAGCCTGCGTTTGAGCCTACGGCTTTTACTACAGGATTTAGATATTCTAGACTGTAAGTTCCTTCACTGTCTTCTTTTGAAGAAATTTCTTCAATTTCTTTGTCATCTTTATCTAAATCAATAACAACTTCACCAGAATCACCTTTTCCTGAAAAGTCTCCCTTTGAATCAGATGTTTGAATAGTTAGATAATCAGATACAACTTGTACATCTCCAAGAATTTTATCAAACTTTGAAGAAGTTAAAACAATTTTTGAATCATATGGGATTTTTGGTAATGGAGTATCAGTTGCAGAACTTTCAATTAAACGCATTTTGTATTTTTTATTTTTTCCAACTGTTACAAGTAACATATTTTGTTCAGATATGCTAATCTCTATGCTATCTTTTTTATCAGCTCTCTTGATGAGTTTTGAAAATTCATCAATTCTTACACCAAATTTAATATCACTATCACACTCGTATTTTTCAAATGCAGAATTTGGCCAAGAGATATCAATTAAAGCAACATGAGACGGATCCATTCCTCTAAAAGTAATTCCTTCTGCAGTAGCTACAAAAGTTGCTTCTTCAACCAGTGTGGATATTGCTGATATGATAGCTTTAAGATCATCTGATCCACTAGTTTTTGCTCCAAAAGTCAAATCAATTTTCTTCTCTCTATGTACAAGTTAAACGTTATGTGTAATCACGCCAAGTGTATTTACATTTCTGACATCGATAAAATCTGGTTGTAGGTTCATCTGCACTTCTAGTTTGGAACATCCAACCAACTGCTTCATCATGACCACATTTTTCACAGTCAATTTTGACTGTTGGATTTGTATCTTCTCCTTCATCTCCCTCAAAAGCTAACAAGGAAAAATCTGGTTCTTCTTCAGTAGGAATTTTTTTTGTTGGTTTTGATTCTCCGCCTTCAGTATATCCACATTTAGAACATTGGAGGCCTGAACCACTATTTTTTAATTTGACCTCACATTTGGGGCAAAACTTCAATCTAATTTACCTTAATTTTAGAATGGAATAGTTGATTGAACTCTTGAGCCATTTTGATTGCTGAATCTGTTGCTTTTTTAATTTCACCGAGTGGTTTTGAACTAGAATTAACTCTCATCCAACATTCATTGGTAAGAGGATGTTTTACAATTACACCTGCAAAATCTGTACTTGATGCTTGTAGCAGTTCATGCTGAATAATGTATAAAATTCCGATATCAGTTTCGGTGATTGAAAGGCTGATTTCTTTAGGTTCGGAACTGATCACTTGTGCGTTCATGTATTCAGAAAAAGCACTTATTGCGGATATAAATCATTATGAGCGGGAACAATGGCAGAAAGCAAGATTTCAGCGATCGAATTAGTAAAATCAAAGGATTCCTACTCATCTGATGAAAATGTCGAGATAAATGTCCAATTTTCAATCGAAGGTGACCTTAGAAATGCCTTCAATGAGGCAAATTGGACCAAAGCCTACAACAACAATGATGTTTCGTTCAAGTTGAAATTTGGTATTAAATTAACGACTGGCGGATTAAGAAAGAAGGAACTAGGAAGAACTATGGATACTTATCGAAAGGCATCAATATTTTGGACAAGAAATCCAAAACTGGTCAATCCAATGAAAGACAGACGAATCTGGGTACAGGTAGCCAAAAACTTTGAGCCATTTATCAGACTATCAGAAGAAGAAGTAAGACAAGAATTATTTGATTTTAATGAAAAATTTGTCTTTAAAGCATCCGATTTAGGGAAAGGAACTCACAAGATAAGTGCAGAAACTTTTGCTTCTTGGCAAAAACATGATTTTACAGAAACTGGAAGTATCAAAAATAGCTCAAGTGATTTAGAGATCACAATCAATTAGGGATATAAGGAACTTTTTTGGTGAATTAATATGGCAAAATATGATGGTCTGCTAGGACAACCACTTCTTGAAATAGAAGATCCTGATAAAGAAGGCGGTGTAACTTTCATTATGAAAGATAATAGATTTTTATTCATTAAAGTAGTTGATGGAAAAATTGAGACGGTGTCAATTCCAGAATAGGTGAATATGAATGATAGATGTTGAAGAATTCAAAATGAAAGAAATTGTAAAAATTGAAGAGTCTGATTCAAATGACGAATTAACAGTAACTTTTACAGATAGTAAAACTATGAAAATCAAAATAGTTGATGGTAAACTAGTTTCAGAATCTGTTTAAACTAATTTCTTACATGTTTTTCATAAAATCCAATAGCTAGTTCTTGTACTTCAGATTGAATTGAACCAGGTCTTTCATCTCGGATTTTTTTAATTGCATTGTCTGCTGAAAATTTTTTGTATTTGATAAAATAACATGCAAGAATTGTTCCAGCTCTACCCATTCCTGCTGCACAGTGAACCATTACTGCTTGTTCATTTTTAATTTGTTCATGAATAAAGTCTACTGCAGAATCTATTCTATCCATGTCAGGAGCTGTCAAATCAGGAGTTGGTACATGAAGATATCCAATGTGCTCAACCCAATCATCAGGCAATGCTTGTTCAGTCATGGTAACAATTGATTTTACTCCTTGATTCATGAGCCAATCAAATTCATCATGACTAGTTGGAATTCCTGAGCCTGCTAATTTTTCTTCAATTAGCCATGAAAAGTTGGTTGGTTTTTTAGTGATTTTTCCATGTACTTTTCTCCAGATATTTCCAGGTTTACTCATGATAGGATTAGAATAATTCTATATTTTTAGTATTGCTAAATGAAAATTATGATGCAACTGCACGAACTGGTGAACCTGTAGCATCTTTTAGTTTTAATGGAAGAATTGTAAAAGTGAATCCATTTGATTTAATTTTGTTCATGTTTGCTAAATTTTCAACAATCAAAATATTATTTTTTGATAAAATATGGTGAACATTAAATGATTCATCTTTTCCAAGATCGATACTAGGTGAATCAATTCCAACTAGATTGATTTTTTTTGATACAAGATATTTTGCAGATGATGAATCTAATCCAGGATTTTCAGTAAAATAATTTTGTTTTTTCAGATTTTTTTGCCATCCAGTATAGAAAAACAGTGATGAATGATTGGGAATCTTGCCATTGTTTTTTTCAAAGGATATAATATCAGATTTAGTGATAGATGAATTTCTTGATTTTTTTAGTTTAATGAGAATGCCTTTTCCAATTAATCTCTCAATTGGAATTTGATTAATTTTTTGTCCTTTTTTATCAAAATGATATGGTGCATCTAGGTGTGTGCCAGTATGTGAACTCAAGAATAATAATTCTAGATTGTATCCATCTGATTTGATATCTGACCAGTCAATGAATTGTGGTGTAGGAGATCCAGGAAAACTTGGTATAGATTCGGATATTGTAAGAGACAAATCTATTGGTTTCACATCAACAAAACGCATTAGTGATTAATCAGTTTTTGAACAATGAAAGGTTAAATACTGTCTGATGAAAAAACCCCTTGTGCCTACAGCATATGTTCTATTGAATTCTGATTTAGGATCAGATGAATCAATCATCAATGAAGTAAAGCAAATCCTTGCTGAAGAAGACATCAAGTATGAGGTTCAAGGCGTATACGGAGTATACGATATTGTCTTAAAATTAACCTCTAATGATGCAGAAAAACTACGTGCAATCATTACTAACAAAGTTAGAAAAATCAGTAAAGTTCAATCAACACTAACTATGATGGTAATAGAAGAACAAGAAAACCTATAGTTTCTTTATTGCATCAATCACCTGAAGCATTTGAGATTCAGTATTAAAAAAGTGAGGAGACGCTCGTACAATCTTTTTATCCATAATTTCTCTTACAGCTAAAATGATATTTTGTTTTTCAAGTTTATCTACAACTTCTTGTGAATCAAATCCTTTGATGTTAAATGAAACAATACTAGTTCTAACATTTTGATCATCAGGTCCATACAAAATTACATTAGGGATTTTTGACAACTCTTCTCTAAACAAATTTGAGAGATGTTGGTTTTTCTCATGAATATTATTCATTCCCAAATTTAACATATAGTCTGCAGATGATGCCAATCCAACTATTCCAACATAATTTCTAAAACCGGTTTGGAATTTATCTGGTAATTCTTTGAATGCTAGTTTAGAATCATCATAAATAATTGCAGATTCACCACCAATTGTTTTTGGTTCTAATAGCTCACTTGATTTTCTATTGCAGTAAAATAATCCTGTACCCATTGGACCACAAAGCCATTTAGATCCATTAAAGGACATAAAATCACATCTTATTTTTGATATATCAATATCCCCAATACATCCTATTGTTTGTGCGCTATCAATAAAGAATGGAACTTTGTCATCAAGAATTTTTCCTATTTCTTCTACAGGTAGAATTGAGCCTGTATTATACAAAGCATGACTAAGTGCAATTAGTTTTGTATTTTGATTTACAAGTGATTCTAAATCATCCAATCGGAAAAATCCGTTATCATCAATAGGTAAGTTTTGTATGGAAATTTTTTCTTTTAATTTAATCCATGGATAAAAATTAGAATGATGTTCATGGGTCATTCCACGAATAATTATGTTAGAATTATTATCAAAAGTTAATCCATTTGCTACAAAATTAATTCCATCAGTTGTACTTTGTGTGAGAATTACTTCATCAGGTTGACAAGAAATTATTTTTGCTATAGTTTTTCGTACATTTTGTAGTTTTTCAGTAACAAAAGGTTCAGAATCTTTTGAATCAGGACCAATTGAATTGTATGTAATTAGAAATTCCTTCATAGCCTCAATACTTTGAGTAGGCATTAAAGAAACAGATGCATTATTTAGATAGATTTTATCTGATGATGGAAAATCATCTGAAAGATCTTTAGATACTAAATTCATTATTATATCTGTAAAATGCTAAACTGGTGTTGGATAAAAATCCTGAGCAGATTATAGAGAATGATTTAACACAAATTCAAATTAAATTTGAACAAAATAATCCAAATATCATATTATGCTCAAAACCATTCCATAAAATTGAATTTCTTAACAAATTAATTAATTCAACAGATGATCCGGTAATCATTGTGGATATGGATTTGTTATTCACTGGATATGTTCAATCTGGAATGATTCCAAAAAAAGAAAATGTGACTATTTTTTCTCCTGATAAAAAAAATTGGGAAAAAAAATTATCTGAAATTATTTCCAAAGTATCAATGAAGAGATGTTTGGTAATAATTGATTCATTTAATGGAGTGTATAACGAGTTTGATGATTTAGAATCAGCCATCTTCATAAATTCATGTGTGATGTTGCTATCTACAATAGGGAATCATGCTAAATCATCTATTTTGATCACTGGAATGGCTAGAAAAAAAGAGAACAAGGGATGGGTATTGTCTCCGGGTGGAAAACACATCATCAAATCAGAAAATACAGGGGTTTATTTTCTCAGAAAAAGTGCAAATCACTTGATGATTAGATCGTTGGATCTTACAGAAGGCAATTTAAAATAAATCAAAGGGAAAATTGATTGATATTTTTAGCGATCAGAAATTAAACGCCGTTATAAAATATCAAACGCCGTTATAGAGTGATATTTTTAGGCAAATTATATTAAGACCAAATCAAGAATTAATTTCGTTATGCCAGTAGGAATTATTCCAGACATCAGCGAACAAATGTGTATCGGATGCGCACTATGTGTAGAAATCTGTACCACACTTGGACCAGATGTCCTTAGAGTAAAACCAGTTGAAGGCTGGAAGAGAGGTAAAGCATTTGTCTTCTACCCAGAAAGATGTATTTCTGATGGTGCATGCATCGGTGTATGCCCAACAAAAGCAATCTTCTGGATGCGACCAATGGACTTTACTGTTGGACAACCAGTTCCACTCTACAAGAACTCAGTCTTCGTCAAAGGTTGGACTGAATTAATCGATTAGATTAGTTCATCAATTTTTAATTTCTTTTTATTATTTTAGATTTTAACAGCACCTGGTGTGTCATCTTTAATTTTTGGCTTTTTCTTTAACCAAAACATTGCAATCAAAAACATAACACCTGGAATTAAAATTATGAATAACATTAATTCGTAATAGGTTGTTAATCTTTGAGCAGGTTTTGTATGATAAGTTTCATGAGATGATTTTTCAGGATTATCATAGACTGCTGTAGTAAAATCAACAGAACGTTGTTCTTTACTTTCAACATCTCCAAATACAGTAACACTTTCCTCAGCGAAAATTGAAGGTGATTGAATTCCTTCGACTCTTACAATAATAGAACCAGATTCACTAAAAACAAAATTTCTATAGTCACCACCAATCTGACTTAATCCATCATCTCTAAGAATTTCTTTTCCATTTTGAAATATTACAAAACTGTATTTCATTTCTGCAAGATTAGAATTTGTTTGTGGGTCATAAAATTGATAAACAAATTGAATTTTTTCATGAGTTTTGATAACAGGAGGATCCCATGTTAGATTTACTTCAATTTTTCTATCTGGAGTGTATTGAAATAATGGAAATTCTAGTTTTTTGCCTGTTGCATCATGGGGAAAATCAGGAATTTGTTTTTCAACAATTAAAATTCCTTCCATCCAAGGATGAATAGTACAATAATAAGAAAAAGTTCCAGATTCTTCAAATTTGTATGACCAAGATTCTCCTGGCATAAATCTACCACTATCAAAAATACCATTAGGTTTTCCAAAATTATCACTCATCCAACCAAATCTTCCAGATCCTTCTCCACTGGTAACAGTATGACCTTCTTTGTCATCATTATACCAAGTAACTGTATCACCAGCAGTTACAAACAATTGAGGAGGATCATACCATACCTCAGCTACTGTATTTAATTCAGGATTGTATGCTCCTAATGGAATATCAATTATGTATTCTTCAGCAAAAGCAAAAGATGGTACTGATATCAATAGAAAAATTACTGATAGAAGTAAAAATTTCATGTTTTAAAGGCATAATTTAGTTAATTAAATACTTGAGGTCATTTTCATCATTGCAAGTAATTATCAATTCAAAGAATTACTACAGGTATAATATACCTAAGAAGAGTTGATATTCCTATAAAACAAACATAGATCAAATATGTCAATCTCATTTAATCTTGGTAAAAAACTTATTTTCTTGGTACTGATTGTATCAATAGTAACAATCTCCATAACAGGTTTTCTTAGTTTCAATTATGCAGGACAAATTCTTGAGAAAAGAACAGGAGATCTATTATTAGGAGAATCAACGGCGATAGGAGAAACTCTGAGATTATTGTTTGAATCACGAATTGAACAAAACAATATTCTTGCAAACGATCCTATGATTCAATTACTTATTTCGAAAATGAATCAAATCCCTGAAAATGAACTAAAAAAAGAACAGGAAAATAATAGAAGAGATTTCTTAATTCAAGTTCAAGCATTTCAAGAATTGATTGGATTTTCCATAGGATTTGAAGATACAAAAATAATTGGTAAAAATGGAAAAGTTTTCTTTTCTCTTAGTGGAAACACCAATGAAGATTTTATTGGAAATGTATTATTTGAAAGAGGATTAAAAGAATCTTTTATTGAATTTGAATCTTCAGGAGCAAGTAAAAAAATGATTGTAGTATCTCCAATTTTTGCTGATGACAGTAAAATTGGAGATGAACCAATTGGTGTAATCATTTCAAGAATGAGAACATCTTCAATAGATAATGTTCTAATCAATCGAAGTGGATTAGGGGAATCTGGTGAAGTTTACATTGTAAATAATCAATTTTTAATGTTGTCTGAATCTAGATTTTTAGAAAATGTTGTTTTCCAACAGAAAGTTGATACTTTTGCTGTCCAACAATGTTTCAATAATGGTGAAGAATTTTTAGGATTATATGAGGATTATAGGAATGTTCCAATTTATGGATCATCGTATTGTGCAGATGATTTAGGCATAGTATTACTAGTAGAAATTGATAAAGCTGAAGTTGAAAAACCAATAGATATTCTTCAAGATAGAATATTCCAAACTGGAATAGTTATCACTATAGGAATGGGAATTGCTGCTTTTGCAATATCAAAATCACTTTCTAGACCACTTCTAAAACTGAAAAGTGCTGCAAACAAAATTGCTAGTGGGGATTTCGAAGTAAGAACTAACATTACAACTGGTGATGAAATTGGTGAATTATCCCATGCATTTGATTCAATGGCACAAAAGTTAGAAGACTCAATAATTGAAATTAAAGAAAAAGAAGACGTAATTAAACAACAAGAAGAAATATTGTTGAAATTTTCTCAACATGAACAAAATGATTGTGTAGGTGTTATTGATATGACAGACTCTACTAGAATATCATCAAAATTATCTGATGATGATGTTAGTAAAATGTATGAAATTTTTCTTAATTTTATGGCAAAAATTGTACGTAAACATAATGGAGAAGTAGTAAAAAATATTGGAGATGCTCTGATGTTTAGATTTGCAAATGTTGATTCTAAAGATACAGATGCAATGAAAAATATTTTAGAATGTTGTTTGAGTATGATTGAAGCACATGATGACCTAAAAAAAGAACTCAATGCTGAAAATATTGCTGAATTAGATTACAAAATTAGTGCAACATATGGATCTGTTAAAGTAGCAGAGAGCACTACTTCAAAGATTTCAGATATTTTTGGTCCTACAGTCAATAGATGTTTTAAAATTAATTCACTTTGTCCTAAAAACAGCATAGTAGTTGGCATAAATCTATATGAAAAATTGAAAGACTTTGATGAATACGAATTTAGACAGTTTTGTTCCATTGAAATGAAGAAAAAATATGGTTATAGTATTTTTGAAGTTAAAAGAAGAAAATAATTTTCAAATATTTTTTTAATGTAAAAACAAAATTTTGAGGTTAGATTTGGGAATTATTCAGAGTTTTTTAGAGCAGTATGAATAAAATCTATAATTTTCAAATAATCTGCTCTTGGTTCTGTACTAATCATAAATATTTCATTTGAGTTAATTGGAATACTAATCATTGTAACTCGTTCATATTCTGTAATTGATGATTTTTCAGCACCAATTTTGTATGCTAAGTTAGTGTAAAGATCTCTTTTTTGTAATGCATAGTGTATTGACATGTTTACCTCATCACCAACTAACATCTTCTCAACATTTTCTTTATGTCCTCCTGCAATCATCTCACCCTTACTATTTGCAATGCCTGCAAATCGTACCTGAGAATCTAGATCAAGTACTTGTTTTGATAAATCCTCAAAGTTTACTGTCATTATTTATCACTATCAGATTTCTTTTTGAAAAGTATTTCATCCTTTTCTTGTAATTCATCTGTATAATCATCCATATCCAACAAGAATTCCTCCTCATCAGAATACGCCGATTCAGCATGTTCACTAATATCTAAACCAATATCCTCTACCTCAGGAGATACCCTAATTCCAATAAGATGTTTGATTATTTGTAAAATTATCCAAGTTCCACCAAAGCCCATTGCAGCTGCAACCCCTACACCTACAGCTTGAATCCAGAGTTGATCTGGATTTCCAAACAGGAGTCCATCTACTCCTCCAGGATTAATTGCTGTACTTGCAAAAATTCCTATAGCTAACGCACCAACAATACCTGCAACACCGTGAACAGAGCTGACATCTAGTGCATCATCAATCTTTAATTTTTCTTTGAATAGCACTACACCAGAGTATGAGATTACGCCGATTGCAATACCAATTACAAATGCATGTTCAGCACTAACAAATCCTGATGCAGGAGTAATTCCGGCTAAACCTGCAATTGCACCGTTAATTGTAGCAACAACAGATGGTTTTCCAGTTCTAATCCATGAAAGACCAGCCCAAATCAAAGCAGAAACAGATGAGGCCATGTGAGTAACAATTACTGTATTACCAGCAACACCGCCTGATGCAGATAATGCACTACCTGCATTGAAACCAAACCAACCAAGCCATAACAAAGAAGAACCAAGAACAGCAAGTGGAATACTATGTGGAATCATAATGGCAGGACCATAGTTTCTTCTTCTACCAAGTACTAATGCGGCAGCAAGGGCTGCCATACCAACACTTGTGTGAATTACAATACCACCAGCAAAGTCAACAACACCAAGTTGTGCTAACCAACCACCACCCCAAACCCAATGGACTAGAGGATAATAGATTAGCATAGACCATGCTGCAATGAATATGATAAATGAACTAAACTTCATCCTTTCAGCAATTGTTCCTGTAAGTAACAGTGGAGTAATTGCTGCAAACATTAATTGGAATTTAACAAACAATACACCAGGAATCGTTGGTGCATATTGTTCCAATGGAGCATCTGATGGAACTCCTTTAAGAAATACCCAATCGGTATCTCCAATTAATCCCAAAGTAGATTCCCCAAATGATAAACTAAATCCAAAAATAAACCACATTACACTCAACATGGCCAAACCAAAGAAGATCTGCATGAAAATTGACGCTGCATTCTTCTTTCTCAAAAGTCCAGATTCAAAGAGACCTAATGCGGGGATCATTAAAAGCACAAGACTACCTGCGACAAGCATCCATGCTGTATCTCCAGAATCCAGAACCATGATAAAAAATCTGAATTTTAATTAATAACAATGACTAAATTTGGTTATCATTTGGTTATCATTTGGTTATCAAAATCAGAAATTATATTTGTGTAAATAGCAATACAATAACTAAATGCTCAAAATAGAAGTCATACTTGGAGATAACGACGTCATGGCAATTAGTGAAGGATTAAAAGAAATTGGTATTGGCGGCCTAACAGTATCTAAAGTAAGAGGAAGAGGAAAGAAACCAGGACCTGAAATTCACGCCTCAAAAGGAAGTGAAATTTTTGTGCCTCAATTCAATGACAAATATAGATTAGAAGCCATAATTTCTGATACACAAGAAGATGAAGTAATTGGCATCATCAAGGATAAAGGAAGAGTAGGAAAGATCTTTGTTTCTCAGATTTTACGTGCAGTAGATATTGCAACAGGAGAAGAAGGAGACAAAACAATCTAATGAAATTAAATTCTATTCGTAAGAGTAAATTATTTCATAGAGAAGAGATGAAACCTTTAGAATCAAAAGATGTCCTCAAAGTAGTTGTAATTGCTGGAATCATTGTTATACCACTACTTGTTGGTTTAGTTATATGAAAATATCCAAAATTTTTATGGCTAAACTAGTACTTGCAGCAATTGGAATGACATTAGTAGGATTAGCTTTGTTTAACGGGTATTATTAAAAATCACCAAAATTATTTTCATAAATAATTGTAGGATTTTTTAGTTGTTTTTCTATAGTTGGTAATGATTTCATAATACAATAATTTACAAAATCACTAAATGATTTAATTCTATAATCATCTCGAAGTGTTTCTTTGTTTTCTTCATAAGTAATTTGTAATTTATTTAGAGTAAATTTTTGTAGTGGAACAAATCTACTTCGTTTAGGCAATTGTTTTGTTTCAATTTTTTCTTCTGAAGAAATTTCAAGATCTTGTCGTCCATCAAGTGTTTCCATATCTACAACTTCTTCCATTTCAGAGACGAAAATTTTTCCTCCGTGATTAGATGATAGGCCAGAATTTTTTGAAATCATTTCAACTACTTTTCTTGCATCTTTATCAGAAACTACCATTTCGATTTTTGCTAATGGTACTGACTTTAATCCAGTTGAACCAACACGAGAACCTAGAGATTCATCGTAAATGTTACTGTCATCTAAATTTCGTTTATCAATAATGTATGTCCCTACAGCACCCAAATTGGTTTTAATTGTAGGGAAATTTTTTCGCTTAATTACAGCCTCTATCTTTTTCACAAATAATTTTCAAAACTAGGCATATTTATCAGAAATGGTCATTATCAAGGCTAAAAATCGGTTTTTGAACCTAATTATTTTTTAGAAAAACCAAATTTTGATGCCCAACTCTTTTTTTGTTTTTTGGCTGGTTTGAGTGAAAGATTATCTAACATTGCATATGTGATAGTAAAGCCATGTCCAACCATAGTAGCATCTTTGTTGTAATTCTCTTTGTTAGATACAAAATCATCAGCTAAATCTTTAATTTTTTTAGTTTTAAGATCAAACAGTCTGATTTTTTTACCATTTTCTAATTTGATTATTGCATCACCACTCAAACCTTGGATAGAGAAATTCTCAAAAAATCGTATTGTTCCACCTTCTTTTAGAATAATTTCAGAATCATAAGTTAATTTTCCACCATAAAATAAAATTTCTCGTGCAGATATAGTAACATCATCTTCAACATTTAAAACAATTACAGAATCTGCTTCAAGTAATACTGTATTTGCAAGATTTTCAGCTATAATTTTTCCATTAGGAGCTACTAAATGAGTTCTATGTTCTTGAATTTGGAAAACTCCTACACGAACAGGATCTTCAATTTTGAATTTCCTACCATAAACATTTCCAATTACAATATTACCGTTATCAACAATAATTTTTGCGCCATTATCAATTTTGTATTTATTATCTAATGGATTAATGAATTTAAAATCTCCTTTAGTAAGATGAATATTTGTTTGGAATTCTTCTGTCCATGATGGACTAGTAATACTTCCTTGCATAATTATAGGACCATCATAAGAAAATGTTCCTGCCATAAAATTTCCCTTTATCGATAAAGCACCATTAGCTTTTCTTTCTAATTCAATTTCTCCAAGAGTTTTTGAACCAAATAATCTAGATGCAGTAGTGTTTGAATTATTTAATGCAGATGCCCATTCTTCAGCAGTTTTCATTTCTTCGAATAGTTCCTGTCCTAAAATCTGATTTTTTCTTCTTACATCAGCCTCAGAATCACCTGAATAAACTTTGGAATTTTTTAATTTTTCATAATCTGTTTCTGGATATTTTTTGCCAATTTTTAGATCATCATATGCTTGTTTGATTTTTATGAATTGTTCATTTTCACCTCCACGATCTGAGTGATATTGAAGAGCTAATCGTCTAAATGCATCACGAATTTCTTTCTCTGTAGAACCCTCAATAATTCCTAAGATATCATAATTACTTTCTACCAAAATCTACACCAAAGTTATTTTTTCAAAATCCTATACTTGTAGGTTATTACGAATAGAATATCAAGAATGTGGAAAAAATGGAAAAAAAGTTCAGATTGAACTATTTGACTACCAATACAGGAACTGCAGTTTTGTGCATTACATAATTCGATGTGCTTCCGAGAAATGCCTCTTTTGCACCACCTAATCCTCTTGCACCAATTACGATCATGTCAAATTTTCCGTTTTTTGCAAATTTGACGATTTCAGAACCAGTGTTTCCACCGCCGGTTTTGTATTTGAAAGTGGCACCAGCTTTTTGGGTTTTATTCATAGCAGGGCCGATAGCTTTTACAGCTTTCTTTTGTGCCTCGTCTTTCATTTTCTTTGTATACTTTATTCCAGCGGCTATAGGTAAATGAAATACATAAAATCCCGTAATTTCTGCATCTCCACCTTTTGCAATTTCTATTGCTCTATCTAATCCTCTCATAGAATTTGTTGATCCATCAAGAGGAACTAGAATTTTTTTGAACTTTGCCATAAACAAAAACATGAATTATTCAATATAAGAAACAATGATGATTTTCAATATTGGGATTATCCGTCTGAATTAATCAAATGATGTTAATTATTAAAAATGAAAAATGAAATGGCATTTTGATGATTTTATTTATGGTTCTATAGATGGTGCCGTAACAACATTTGCAATTGTTGCAGGTGTTGTAGGCGCAGATTTATCACCAATAATTATTTTGATCTTAGGTTTTGCAAATCTTTTTGCAGATGGTTTTTCAATGGCGACTGCAAATTATCAAGCATCTAAAGCAAAAAATGAATTTGTGGAAATGAAAAGAAAACAAGAAGAATGGGAAATTGATAATCTTGAAGAACAAGAAAAAGATGAGATTAGAGAAATTTATAGAGAAAAAGGATTCAAAGATGAATTGCTTGAGGAAGTTGTAAGAACAATTACATCAAGACGAAAGGTTTGGGTAGATACTATGATGAAAGAAGAGTTAGGATTAATTGAAGATGAAAAATCCCCAATTGACAGTTCAATTAGTACATTTATTGGATTTAATGTGATTGGAGTTATTCCTTTAATTCCATTTATCATTTTTATTATGTTTAGTTTAGAACTAAATTCTAGTACTTTTGTTTATTCTACCATTTCAGTAATTATTGCATTTGTAATTGTTGGAATGATCAAAGGTAGAATTGTTAAAAAATCAATGGTTCGTTCAGGAATTTACACTCTAATTATTGGTGGAATTGCAGCTTTTGTATCCTATATTGTTGGATATGGATTAAATTCCTTAATTCATTAAGATTACAGGAACATGTCTGAATTAACACGTCACATGGGATTATTTCATCTTACCATGTACGGTGTTGGGTTAATTCTTGGAGCTGGTATCTATGTCTTGATAGGAGAAGCAGCAGGTTTTGCAGGAAACTCTATGTGGATTTCTTTTTTGTTAGGTGCAGTTGTAGCAATATTTGCCGGATTAAGCTATGCTGAACTTTCAGCTTTATTTCCAAAAGCAGCTGCAGAATATACTTTTGTAAAAAATGCATTCAAAAATCATTTCTTCGGTTTCATTATTGGTTGGTTAACAGCAATTACATCAATCATAGTTGCGGCAACAGTAGCTTTAGGATTTGGAGGATATCTTACTCAGTTTATTGATTTACCAATTACAATAGGTGCAATTCTCTTGATTGGTATTTTATCAATTGTAAATTTTATTGGGATCAAGGAATCTGCATGGGCTAATACCATATTTGCATTAATTACTGCAGCAGGACTAGTACTCATAATATTTCTCGGATTTACCATGGAACCTGTTGAAACTGTAGATTATTTTGAGGCACCAAATGGAATTACGGGCATTATTCTTGCATTTGTGCTAATTTTCTTTGCCTTTATTGGGTTTGAAGATATGGCAAATGTTGCAGAGGAAGTTAAAAGACCTAAAAAAACAATTCCAAGAGCTATCATTTTATCAATAGTGATTACAGGGGTAATCTACGTTCTAGTTTCATTTTCAGTTATTCGAATTTTAAATTGGGAAGAATTAGCTGCTTCCTCTGCACCACTAGCAGATGTAGCTCATAGTGCATTAGGTATCAATGGCAGTGTTACTCTATCACTAATTGCACTTTTTGCCACTGCTAGCACTGTATTGATAACATTGGTAGCTGGTGCACGAATTTTGTATGGAATGGCAAAAAGTAATTCATTACCACAATTTTTTGCAAGGATTCATCCTAAAACAAAGACTCCATGGATTGCAGTTGTTGGGATTTTAGTAACTTCTGTAGGATTTGCATTTGTTGGAGATATTGTAATCATAGCAAACATAGTTGTTTTTGCTGTTGTAATTACATTTGCAGCAATTAATTTGGCTGTGATAGTTCTTAGATATACCGAACCAATTTTAGAAAGACCCTTTAGAGTTCCAATTAATATAGGAAAGTTTCCTATCTTGCCACTATTTGGATTTGGAACTACAGTTTACATGGCATTGCAATTTGAAATTGAAGTTGTACTAGTTGGAGTAGCTATTATTGGAATTGGTGCAATTTTGTATGTAATTTTAAGAAAACGAAATAATTTTACAAATTCAATCTAATTCTTTTTTGATTTAGTTAGTGCAACTACTGCTATAGCAATTCCAATAACACCAACACCTATTCCCATATATCCAATATTGTTTGACTGTGATTCTTCCAAAGTTGTTACTGAGTCTTTTAGTTCACCAACGTCTTCAATTAATGCAGTATGTCCATCAATCATTTGTTGTATAGTAATATCAGCAGGCTCAGGAAATTCAATGTAAGCACGTTCATCAACTTTGGGTGGATGCATTGATAAGCTAATTGGGGTCTCCACTATAGTTCCTAGAATATTTGCTTGATAAAATCCTGAAACTGTTGGATTTACAAATGCATAATATTTTCCTGGAATATTATGATCTGGTGATAAAGGAAGTGTGATGCTTTCATCTTTGTAAATTAATTTCATTTTAATGGTTTTTCTTAAATCTGAAATTCCATTTTTAAATTCTTGAGATTCTGCACATTTTATTGGTTCAGCAATATCTGAACATGGTACTAGTGGACTAACGTAGAATTCTATGGCATTTGTTTCTCCAGATACAACAGGTTCATTCATCCAACCAATCTCAACTCGATATTCACCTACAGCATCAACAGTATGACCATATGCAATTCCAGATAGACCAGGTATGATTAACAAAAATATCATAAATAATTTTAATTGCATACTAAAAAAACTGAATCTGATTTTAAAAACGTTCTACTAATTTTTGTTAATATAATTGATATTTGTACCAGTTAAGCATCAGCATACATTGAAACTTCCCATGCTGTAGGGGTTTGTGCAAATGCAGTATACTCTTTGTATTTTAATTCAGAATATGTCTCAAGGAAATCTTTTGTGAAAACTTCTTCCAAGAAAGTTGAATCACTATTCAATGAATCTAAAGCACCTTTCAATGATACTGGCAATGAACCAATATTGTATTCTCGCTTTTTTTCTTGAGAAAGTTTGTATACATTTTCTTCAACAGGATCACCAGGATCAATTTTATTTTTGATTCCATCTAATCCTGCAAGTAACAATGCAGCTTCTAAAAGATAGATATTTGCAGTAGGATCAGGCACACGATACTCAATTCTCTTGCTTTTTTCTTGATTTCGATTATACATTGGAACTCTAATTGCTGTAGAACGATTTGCTAAACCCCAGCAAACATTGACAGGAGCTTCAAATCCAGGAACTAAACGTTTGTATGAATTAGTTGTAGGATTTGATATTGCACATAATGCTGAAGCATGACTTAGAATTCCTCCAACATAATATCTTCCAGTTTGACTCATTTGTGCTACATCATCATCTTGATCATACATGGCATTGGAATTTTTATTCCATAAACTCTGATGTGTATGCATAGCTGATGCATTATCACCAAAAATTGGTTTTGGCATAAAAGTTGCTACTTTATTTTTTCTTTTAGCTTTAACTTTAACTAAATTTTTTACTGCAATAACATTATCTGCCATACTAATCATTTCATCATAAACTAAATTGATTTCACATTGACCAGAAGTTGCAACTTCGTGATGTTCAGCTTCAATTTTAATTCCAAAATAATTATACAAATCATCACAAACATCTTTTCTGAATCCTTCAAGAGTATCTTTTGGTTGTGATGGATAGTATCCTTCTTTGATATCTATTGCAGTACTAACATTTCCTTTTGCCCATGGAGATTCTTTAGATTCTATCGAATAACCAGAACCACCTCCAGAATGGGTTGCAGCATAAGGTGACGGATATACATTGATAGCATCAAATACAAAAAATTCTATTTCAGGTCCCCAGTTGGTATGAGTAAAACCAAATTCACCAAGTTTCTCTGATGCTTTGTAAGCAATACCTCTTGAATCTCGATTATAACGGGATTCTTTGCTTGTGCTACCATCATAAAGATCACAAAATATTCTTGCATTTTTTCTATTTCCTGGATCGTAATCGTTTGGAAGAATTTTAAATGAATTAGGATCTGGCATTAAAATCATATCAGAGTTATTTACAGATTTGAATCCAACAATTGAACTTGCATCTAATTTTTCAAGACCATTTACAAAACTATTTTCATCAATTGCATAGCTTGGCATTCCAACATTATGAAGTTCACCAAAAATATCTACAAACCAAAAATCTATGAAAGATATATTTTCATCTTTAATCGTTTGTAGGACCTGACTGGCGTTCAATTGATATTTTTTTGTAAATTAATTTACTAATGTGGTCTTGTAAGTTAGAATTGTCAAGTTGGTCAGGTAAATTATTAAGTTTTTAGAATTAACTCATCTTTGATGCTTTAAAATCAGCAAGTTCATCTTCAAAGAAGAATTTTTCTTCAAATGCAGGTTTTAAATCATCTAACCATATTGCATTTTCATCATATTTTGCAAAGAATGGTTGTTTAACCCAATTTGGATTTCTTCCTTGTAAAAATCGTAAAATGAGTATTTTTTGATCATTTAATTTTGATGTTCCTACAACTTGCACTTTTCCAGGAGTTGCAGACATACTAGGACCACGAACAGTTCTAGCTAGTCCACTAACAGAAGAATATGCTTTGTTAAAAATCTCATATGCTTTAACCAATGGAACCCCAAAGTAGTGTTGAGCCCCTGTATCACGAACTACAAACATGTAGTATGGAATACAACCAAGTTGAACTTGTTTAGTCCACATTTTTGCCCACATGTCAGCATCATCATTAATGTGTGCTAAAAGAGGAGATTGTGTTCTAATTTCTGCACCAGTTTTTCGTACGGCTTTGATTGCAGATTTTACAGCTTCTGTAGATAATTCATTGAGATGATTAAAGTGGCCCATAAAAGCAAGATGTAATCCGCTTTCAGTTATTCGTCTAAAGACATCTAACATTTCTTCAGAATCTGAATCAGTCAAAAATTTGTAAGGCCAATAAGAAAGAGCTTTTGTTCCAATTCTAATTGTTTTAAGATTCTCAGGTTTTGATTCAATAATTGTATCAATATATTTAGAAAATATTTTTGCTTTCATAATCATCGGATCACCACCAGTGAAAAGCACATCGCTAATTTCAGGATGTTCTGTAACGTATTGAATTAATTGTTCACCTTCTTGCATTGCAAATTTCATTTCATCCATTCCAACAAATTGTGGCCATCTAAAGCAAAAACTGCAATAAGCGTGACAGGTTTGACTTTGACTTGGGAAGAAAAGACAAGTTTCTTTGTATTTGTGTTGCATTCCATAAAGTTTAGTACCATCTTTTAGCGTTGGAACATTAAGCTCCATTTGTCCTGCAGGATGTGGATTTAGTTGTAAACGAATTTCATTTGCTATGTTTGCTATTTCCTTTTTATCTGAATTATTTTTTAATGCTGTTTCCATTTGCTTGTAATGTTCTGGTTTTAGCATTCTTTTTTGAGGAAAAGTCAAAACATACATTGGATCATTTGGAATATTATCCCAGTCAATTAATTGCTCAACAACATAATTATTGGCTTTAAACGGTAAGACATTCCCTACAACTTCCATTTCAAATTGTTTTTCTTCACCAAGATTTTGGATTTGTGGAAGAGTACGGAAATTTGATAATGTGTAAGATTTCAGTGATGGTGAATCATCCCATACTGATTCCTGATAGGTCATTTTGTAAATAGTACCTTTACCCTTGATAAAAGTTACAGAGTTTTTAGGCATGAAAATTTCTAGGCTCAACAAATTGTTTAGAATTCCAAAAAATTATGATAATATGGGTTAACCTTTGTATTCTAGGACATGTGTTTGGTTAGAATAGTGGTAATGTATGGCTGAAGAAGACTTGACACAGATTCCTGTTGGGGAATTAGAAACAGTTTCTCAGCTATTAGCATCAAACGAATCAATTCAAATTGCATTTTCTGTAATGATATTAGGAATTATTGCAATAGCTATTGGTTATAGACAATTATCAAAATGGGTAGGTTCTCAAAAATTTTATTATCAAAGACCTCACTTGGCACGATTTGTACGTAGAGCAATTCTACCATTTTTTGCAATTGCATTAATTACTGCAATTAATGTACATATTCAAACCGGACTATTGTTTGGAGAGGATTTAACAATTGTAGAAGGTGAAGAAATATCTCCTGTAGAAACATTTGCAAAGATTCTCAATACATTCAATATTTTGGTAATTGGTTATACGATTGCCCATCTTATCCCAATTGCTCTTAACAAACGTGAAAAAACAGAGTTGGAAAAAGTTGATTTTGATGCATGGTTTGAAATGAGAGGATTTATCGATGACCCAGATGATTTATTTCATAAATTGTACTCATGGGTTCCACCAAAAGTAACTCCAGAAGATATGGAAGAAGAGGAATTTAAAAAATTGCTAAAGACAAAAGAAGGTATGTTAGAACTGGAACAATTCCGAACAATTAAAGGAAATCCAATAGGAGGATATGAAAAATTAGTAGATAAACCATTTGAAGAATGGAAAAAATCAGAACGAACAAAATATCAAAAATATTATCAAAATTGTATTACTGGTCATAATCAGTCTGGACGAAAGCTAAAACCTGGTGCAAAACCTGATGAAATTTTTCCAATTGATGTTTGGAGAGAAGAAAAGAGAGTAAATAGTTATGAACCAATTATTCCTAGTTCTCGTCCTCCAGGATATGCAAAAAGAAAAAGTGAAGGTATACCAAAATCTGCAAAACAAATAATTCCGATAGGAATTTTTCTTGTAACTATTTTGGGAGTTGTTGCATGGTGGGGGGTTGATTTGATTTATCTTGCTACTGCTACAGGAGGATTAGCAATTGGATTAGGATTAGCATTACAAGAAACTATGCAGAATTATTTTGCATATATTCTCATTAGAAAAGACAAGATATTCCTCGAAGGTGAGCGTGTAAAACTTGACACAGGATATAACGGCTATGTGCACAAAATAACTCCCAGGGTAACCTATCTTCGAGATGCATTAAACGAATCTATTGCAATAATTCCAACTAGACAACTTGTAAACGCTCAAGTAATTAATTATACACAGGGGATTAAGATGGTACCTGCAATTGTAGATGTAGGCGTTTCTTACCTTAATGATCCTAAACAAGTTTCAGCCATTCTAGTCAAAGTTGGAAAACGTGCAATGAAAGAAGTCATTGATGGAAAAGGTAGACATCTTATTAGACAAATTAGATGTCCATACTTGAAACATAATCAACCCAGTTGTGGTTGTGATAAAGACATTCATGTAGACATCAATCAACCAGTTGTAAGGTTTAACCAATTCAACGATTCTGCATTAGATTTTTCATTATGGGTTTATGTTAGAGATTACGGAGCACAATTCAAAACTAAAACTGACATTAGAATGATCATGTATGAAGAATTCAAGAGATATGATATTAGAATTCCATGGCCAATTAGAACTGTATACCAAGGTGATGAAAAACGTGAACAAGAAGAGATCGATAAGCTCAAGGATCAGAGAAATTCAGTTATTGATGAATATGGTACAGGGGATATTGGTCGCGGTAGTGGCGAGGATGAATAATCTTCTCAAAACTTAAGAATCCCATTAATTCACATTTCTTGTTGAGTAAATTATCAGTAATTGCAGGTATATCTTCTGAGGATGTAGCAAGAAAACTATCGAGAAAAATAAAGGCAAATTTTGTAAAATCACAAGTTAGAGTTTTTGCTGATGGAGAAAGTAAGATAACTCTAAGTGGAAAAATATCTAAAAGGAAATCTATCGTTGTACAATCAATTTATCCTCCAGTTGATACAAATCTAATTCAGGCATTATCACTTATTTCAAAAGCTAAAGAGACATCATCAGAAGTAATTGCTGTAATTCCATATATGGGATATGCAAGACAAGATAGAGAATTTTTACCAGGAGAAATCGTTACAATGAAAGTTCTTGGTAAGTTGTTCAAAGGTGCTGGAGCATCAAAAATTGTTGCTGTTGATATTCACAGTAAGATTGGATTCAAACATTTTTCCATTAAAACAAAAAATGTCTCCGCAATTCCTGAACTTGTTAGATATTTCAAGAAATTGAGCCTGAAAAACCCACTTGTTGTATCACCAGATCAAGGAGGAAAAGAGAGGGCGCAAGAATTTGCAAAGGAATTAGGCTCAGAGTTTATTGCATTAGAGAAAAAAAGAGACAGAAAAACAGGAAAAGTCAAGATTAAAACAAAGAATTTAGAAGAAGTTGCAAATAGAGATTTGATTTTAGTTGATGATATGATTAGTACTGGAGGAAGTATTGTAAAAGCTACTGAGTTTCTAAAGAAACAAAAATGTAAAAAAGTCTATGTTGCATGTACACATGCTCTATTAATGAATGATGCAGAAAAAAGAATTAGAAAAGCAGGAGTTACTAAAATTGTTAGTGCAAATACAATTCCAGGGAAAACATCAATTGTAGACATCTCTAATACTATTGCAAAGGCAATTGAATAATGCCAGAAAGTTTTTTTGTTTTATCTAAAGATTATCTAGAACTTGCTACAGATGAAATTACTGCACTTGCAAAAATGTATGATAGATTTTCTAAAATCAAAGTAATATCAAATTTAGTTATAGTTCAATCTAAAACAAATTGGAATGAAATTGCTAAAAG
>Ga0209992_10000951_pt1 | contig 34288 bp, 56 predicted proteins | sample 2SBtaG_2_FD_182564 | JGI IMG/M metagenome (GOLD analysis project Ga0209992, IMG submission 182564) | Deep subsurface microbial communities from Kolumbo volcano to uncover new lineages of life (NeLLi) - 2SBTROV12_ACTIVE470 metaG (SPAdes)... | ecosystem: Environmental > Aquatic > Marine >...
AGAAAAAGCGAACACTCATAGATATGCAAAAAAGACAAAGCAAATTTATTGAGAAGATATCAAAGAAAGAGATGGTCTATCCATCTTACTATGATATTGCTAAACCCATGGCTGATCTTAACGCATCTAAGAAAAAGAAAAAGTGATCCATTATGGCGAATCCAAATGCAATAAGTTTTCGTAGTTTTCGTAAAGCAGATGAAGAAGCAAAACGTCAAAGGTTAGAAGAAAAAAAACAAATAGAACTCAGGGAAATTGCTGAGAAGGCTGCAATACAACGAGCACTTGACGAGGAACAAAGAAGAGTTCAAACTGAGCAATTTAGAAAAAAACGAAATGAACATGTAACCACCAGACTTTCTAATGCCTTTGGACCAAAGAAAAAAGTAGAGATTTCTGAACAGGAAATAGAGAATAAACTTAACAAAGCATTTATTCCAACAAAAAATTTTCCAGAACCATTTGAAGAAGAACCAGCTCTTAATAGAGAACTCTCAGAATTTAAAAAGAAAATACACGAACACATTGCACAATTAGGATTGTCTCACAGTTCTGGTGGTGGTGCTGGTTTTATATCAGACCTAGATGATATACAAATTTCTACTGCAAAAGTAGATGGTAAGGCACTTGTTTATGATTCTAGCAGTGGTAAGTGGGTTGGTGAATCAGTTCTTACTGGTGCTATTACTGGTCTTGATATTGACGGCGGTACAGACATAGGAGCTGATCTTGCAGATGCAGACTTAATAATCGTTGATGATGGTGCGGGCGGTACAAATAGAAAAGCTACATTATCAAGACTTAAAACTTATATTGGTGCTGGTGCAGCAGATGATTTGGCTGCTGGTGATGCCGCAGTTACTTTAACAACATCTTCTGGTAATATTACTATTGATGCAGCTGCAAACAATTCTGATATTATTTTCAAGGGAACAGATGGTGGTTCTGATATCACTATGCTTACTCTTGATGGGAGTGCAGCTGGAGCTGCAACATTTAACGACAAGATTGTTGCGACAGAATTAGATATATCTGGTGATGTAGATATTGATGGTACATTGGAGGCTGATGCGATTACTGTCGATGGCACCACTCTTGCTGAGTTTATAGCAGATACCACAGGTGCAATGGTAAGTAGTAATACCGAAACAGGTATCACTGTAACTTATCAAGATGGTGATAATACTATTGATTTTGCACTCGCAGCTGCTCAAACTACTATTACATCTTTACTCGCAACTGATATTAAAATTGGTGAAGATGACCAAACTAAAATAGACTTTGAAACTGCTGATGAAATTCACTTCTATGCTGCAAACGCACACCAAATAAAACTAGTTGATGGCGCTTTAGTTCCAGCAACAGATAATGACATTGACTTGGGAACAAGTTCAGTAGAATTTAAAGATGCGTTCTTTGATGGCACAGTTACATCAGATGCATTTGCTGGGCCATTAACTGGTGATGTTACAGGTAATGCAGATACCGCTACTGCTCTTGCAACTGCAAGAACAATTGGTGGTGTATCCTTCGATGGTTCTGCAAACATTGATTTACTCGCAACTGATATTAAAATTGGTGAAGATGACCAAACCAAGATTGATTTTGAAACTGCTGATGAAATACATTTTTATGCAGCTAATGCTGAACAAGTATTTGTTTCAGATGGTGTGTTTGGGCCTCAAACAGATAGTGATGTAGATTTAGGGACAACAGGAGTTCGTTGGAAAGATGCGTTTATTGATACAATTACAACTACAGGAAATGTTACAGTTGGTGGTGATTTTACTGTATCGGGTACAACCACAACAGTTAATAAAGTTACAGTAAATGTAGAGGATGCTTTTATATTTGAAGGTGCAACTGCTGATGCACATGAAACAACCTTTTCTGTAACTGATCCAACATCAGATAGGGTTATTGTTCTACCAGACACTAGTGGCCAAGTACAAGTTACTCCACCAATTACCTTAAATGGAACTGATGGTTCTTCTAGTAATGCTGGAGATCATCTGGTACAAGATACTTCTGCTAATGCGAATGACAGAATATTATATGAGGATGCAACTACAGACCCAATAGCAGTGCTAGCTTCTCATGGTATTACTCTTTCTGGTCAAGGGTGGAACGCATTTCAGTTTGATAACGGATAGGAATTACAATGTTAAAAGTTTATATGTTGTTACTTGTTTTAGGAATAATCGGAGGTGTTGGCTATGGTGGTTATTCCTACTACAAAGATACTCAATCACGAATTGCTACTTTGACTGCAAACAATGCTAAGTTAGAAGTTGCTGCAAAGTTACAAGAAGAGACAATCAATACAATGATTGAAGATCGGCAGAAATTAGCAGAACTAAATAAAGGGCTACAAAAAAACTTACAGACCGCAGAGAAATATGGTGATCAATTGCGTAATACTTTGCGAAAACATAATTTAACACACTTGGCAAATAAGAGGCCAAGTCACATAGAACGGAAGATGCAAAATGCGACTAATAGGTTATGGGATTGTCTTGCTGACATCACTGACCCTGCTAATGGGGTGCAGTCGAAAAATGGAACCAAAAGTAGTAACTGTAACAAAGGTAGTAAAACAGGAAGTTCCAATAGTAACAAGACCAAAGCAAGTCCAGCTAAATGACGTTAAAATTTATGTAGTTTCAAAATTAAACTACGAAGAATTTATTAAGGCGTATGCCAAAAAGAATGGGGCTGATTCTTATATTGCAATATCAGTAAAGGATTATGAGAACCTTGCTCTAAACTTTGCTGAATTAAGACGATATATAGAACAACAAAAACAGATCATTGTTTATTATGAAGATGCATTAGCACCAGATAAAAAAGGAAGTAAGAATGGGAAAGTTCAACAATAAAATTTCAGCAGAATTTCATCCACCCAAGAAGTGGATTTTAGAAAGAGCTTTGTCATATCAAAATGACAAAATCTTTTCTTCAGCACTTCAAGATGTTGGTGTAAAAGTTGCTGCAAATAGGATCACATGTAGGAAAGGTTTTGTTACTGATCTTGCAAGTGTGCCACGAGCAATCTGGTGGTTGATTTCACCTTGGGATATTGCAAGAGCAGCAATCATTCATGACCTTTTATATCTTAGAATTCGTCAGTATCGTGCAGAGAATGAAGACCCCAATGATGGAAATATTAATCTTACTATTGCTAAATATAAATTGGCAAAGAAGGCTGCAGATAAAGTATTTCTTATGGCGATGGAAGATGCTGACCCCGTTGTTCCAAAGTGGAAAATGAAAGCAGCTTACTATGCAGTTGTTTTGTTTGGTCGTTGGTCGATTATTCCAAGAGAAGGGGATTGATATGCAAAAGAAATTACCAAAAGATTTCTTTACTTGGTTGTTTAGAACACTCAATATAAAAATCAAAAAGAATGATGGTTGATGAATGGGGTATGACCTATTGCAAAAATTGCGGTCATGAATCACATTGCGGCCATCCCCTAACAAAAAGTTATCGAAGACAACCCTATGATCATGGGCCAGAGGGAGAAATTGAAGTCTGTAAATATTGTCGTTGTCAAAAATGTAAAAATCCAGATTGGGGCTAGAGGGAGAAACAAATGGTAGGTGTAGATTGTAATAACCTAGAATGTGCGAATCCTCTTTGTACTTGTGATCCATGTGATTGCACTGAAGAAAATCCTTGTAAATGTTGTGTTAAACAAGATGAAACTTAATTTTAATCACCCAAAAGATGTGGGTATGGGTTATTGGAGGCATCTTAAATTCGCTTGGGCAGAAATGTTTTGCCTAGGTTGTATGGAATTTGTGATGTTTGTTCACGGTTTATTTCCGTTTATATGGGACAAGAAATTTAGTAAATATATAAAAAACGCACAGAAAAGGATGGAACATGTGGATTTTTCTGATTAGTAGTATTGCTTCGTCTATTATTGGTAGTGCTGCAGACAGCTGGTTTGCAGATACTAAACTAGGTAAGTGGTTCTACAAAAAAGTTGATGATGTTGCATCATGGGCCTCGCAAAAGTTGGGATTGAAGGTTTTACAAGATGAGGAAAACTGGAAAATAAAATACCCCAATGTCAGTAAAAAAATTGACGAGCTTGAGGCCAGAATTAAGAAATTAGAAAAGGAGAACTAAATGACTAAAACTATCATCACATTGGCAGCGGTACTTGGACTGTCAACTGCTGCGTTTGCAGCTGATAAAAAAGTACCTGTTGTTGATCCGATGAGTGCGGTTGATCTTGCAATCGTATCTGATACAGAGTATGACGTTGATGCTGAAACAACAACTACTGAGTTTGGTGTTGAAGCCGGCATGGATGGTTTATCTCTATCATTACTACCAAAGTATGATTGGGATAAAAGTGAGGTTAGTAATATTGAACTTGGATTAAGTTACGATATAAAGATTAACAAAACTTTTAGTATTACGCCTTATGGTAAGTATAATGTAGACAGCGATTTAGAAGAAAAAGGCAAAACCGTTGGTGTGAAGACGAGATTTTCATTCTAATTTACCAACTAACATAGGAGAAATAAATGATTAACTGGATCAAAAACAGAGTAATGGAACGTACTTCATGGGACGGTGGCGCTATGATTGCCGTTGGACTTGTAGTATTGTTTCTTGGCCCTTTCGCAAAGTATGCTGCAATGGCTGCTATTGCATGGGGTGTAATTACCATGTTGAAATCTGAGGATTAATTATGCCAGAGTTGGAAACAGAGGTCGAACTTCTTAAAAAAGAATTGCATGACCAAAAGAAAATTCATGATCGCTTGGATATTGCGATTGAGAAGTTGACTGATGTTTCCAACTCTATTAATCGTATGCTTGCTGTTCATGAAGAAAAAATTACAAGACAAGAAGAAGCAATTTTCGCAGCTGAAGAACAAATAGAAGTTCGTAGAAGTGAGGTGCTAAAACAAATAGATGAGCTTCATTCTCGTATAACTACCAACACCAAAGAGATTATGACTGCTGCTGCAAATCAACACACAGAACAAAATAAAGAAATACAAAAAATTCGTGATGATATACATGCCCGTGTGGGTGTGTTAGAAAAGTGGAGATACGTCCTCATTGGAGGATCAATCGTTATAGGGTTTATGTTACATAAATTTATTGATTTTAATCCTTGACATTTTATCTTAAATAGTATAGTATTATGCAATGGATTCATATATTGACATAAAATACCTTTCTATAATTTCCTCACAGCTCCAACTGTTTAAGAAGAAACAGGATTTTCTATGGAATTTCCGTTGTCCGTATTGTGGAGACTCACAGAAGTCTCGCACAAAGGCAAGAGGATTCGTATATCGTAAGAAGAATGACCTGTTTTTCAAGTGTCATAATTGCGGTGTGGGTACAACCTTGGGTAAACTGATTGAACATATAGACTTAAAAACTTACAAAGACTATATAATGGAACGATATAAAAAAGGGGTCAAGTCAAACAACCCCGAGCCGGAGTTTACATTCAATGAGCCAGTCTTTCGCACCAAGGGTATCCTCAAAAATCTCAAGTCACTTTCAGACTTACCCACAGATCACCCTGCACGAAAGATTGTCCAAGACAGAAAAATACCTGTTGAGTTTATGTCCGAATTATATCTATGTGAGTCTTTTTATAAATTCACAAACAATCTGATACCAAATAAGTTTCCTTCCTTGGATGGAGATCACCCAAGGTTACTAATACCGTTTAAAGATGAAGAAGGAGAAGTGTTCGCATATCAAGGAAGAGCCTTTGGAAAAGAACAACCCAAATATCTCACTATCAAGTTAGAAGAAAGAGATAAAATATTTGGGTTGGATAGGGTTGATAAAAGTAAACATGTTTATGTAGTTGAAGGTCCGCTTGATAGTTTGTTTATAGAAAATTGTATTGCGGTTGCTGGAGCTGATGTTCCTTCTATGGATTGTGAATATACAATTATTTTTGACAATGAACCAAGGAATAGTGCGTTACTAAAACAAATAGAAAAAGAGATTGAGAGGGGCAGTGAAGTTGTATTATGGCCTGATCAAATGAATTACAAAGACATCAACGATATGATTATCGGTGGTTATTCTAAAGAAGAGATACAACAAATTATAACAAACAATACCTTCTCAGGTATCGCAGCGAAGTTGAGGTTTGCAGAATGGAGAAGGATATAGGAGCAAATAAAAATGGAAACCGCTGAAGTTGTGTACCTAGAAACCTCAGAAGACTACGTTGGAATTAAAATAGACAGAACCAAAGATCAGCATTTATCAGAACAGGCTAAGAAATTACTCAAAGACTATTATCAAACTAAAGAAGAGATATCACCACAACAAGCATATGCACGAGCAGCGGTTGCGTATTCCAATGGTGACATGGAGCTTGCTCAGAGAATTTACAACTATGTAAGTGATCGATGGTTCATGTTTGCTTCTCCTGTTTTGTCTAATGCACCTATGCCGGGAGAGAAGACACGGGCGTTACCTATCTCTTGTTTTCTTACATACGTTCCTGATACACTGGAAGGATTGATTGACCATTCTGCTGAGTTGCGTTGGCTGTCTGTCAAAGGTGGTGGTGTTGGTGGACATTGGAGTGACATTCGTGCGGTGTCAGATAAAGCACCTGGCCCAATGCCATTCATTCATACAGTAGACGCTGATATGACCGCTTATCGACAAGGGAAGACCCGTAAGGGGTCATACGCTGCATACATGGACATATCCCACCCCGATATTGTAGAGTTCCTTAATATGCGTATTCCTACAGGAGATGTCAATCGTAAGAACCTTAATCTGCATCATGCGGTGAATATCACTGATGCTTTCATGCGAGCAGTAGAACGTGATGAGATGTGGGATTTGGTTGACCCGAATGAACAAGAAGCCCGTGATAGTATGAAGGCAAGAAAGTTGTGGGAAACAATTCTAGAGATACGTTATCGCACAGGAGAACCATATCTTAACTTTATCGATACAGCAAATCGTGCATTGCCTCAGTCTATGAAAGACAGGGGTTTGAAAATCAATGGATCAAATCTATGTAATGAGATACATCTACCAACCAGTGATGATCGCACTGCTGTATGTTGCTTATCATCTGTCAACATAGAGATGTATGATGAATGGAAAGATACAACAATGGTTCGTGATCTTATTCGTTTCCTAGACAATGTGCTTCAGTTCTTCATTGATAATGCTGGTGATGAAATTAGCCGTGCAAGATATTCTGCTGAACAAGAGCGTTCTCTTGGTCTTGGTGCAATGGGTTGGCATAGTTATCTTCATAAAAATCGTATTGCTTTTGAATCCAATACAGCAACATTAAAGAACATTGAAATTTTTCAACATATCAAAAGTCAAGCGGTAGAAGAAACAACAGAGTTAGCACAAGAACGTGGTGAGTGTCCTGATATGGAAGGGACAAACAAACGCAATTCCCATCTCTTGGCAATCGCTCCTAATGCTAACAGTTCTATTATCTGTGGCACATCTCCATCCATTGAACCAAGTAAGGCAAATGCCTATACCCATAGAACTAGGGCTGGTTCACATCTGGTTAAAGATAAGTATCTTGAAGAAGAATTAGAAAAAGTTAAAAAGAATGACGCAAAGACATGGAGTTCAATTATCACCAGCGGTGGCTCAGTGCAACACCTCAAGTTTTTGTCACCAGAAATAAAAGAGGTGTTCAAAACAGCAATTGAAATTGACCAGAAAAAAATTGTTTCGCAGGGTGCTGATCGACAAAAGTATTTGTGTCAGGGCCAATCTCTAAACGTATTCTTTCCAGCAAGTGCGTCAAAGTCAGAAATACATAAAGTACATTATAACGCATGGAAAGAGGGGTGTAAAGGATTGTATTATTTACGCACAGAAACGTCAAACAAAGTAGAGAATGTATCAACCAAGGTAGTGCGTGATGCACTAAAAGATTATGAGACTCAGACCATGAGTCAAGAGGAGTGCGTTGCATGTCAGGGATAAGGATAGTTACAAAATCAGATTGCCCTTTTTGCACTATGGCTAAGAATTGGTTGAAAGAACACGCATTTGAATACACAGAAGACCTAATTGATAATGAAGAAGAACGTCTTGCGTTCTATCAGACGATCAATGGAGCAACAGAGGTTGTTGGAGAAAAACCCTTTCGTAGAGTAAACTCCGTACCTCAAATCTTTATAGATGATAAACATATCGGTGGATATGATGAACTTATGAAGATGAGTGATGACCTGTTGAAGAAACGCAGTGGTGGTGGATTGATGCAGTTTAGTGAAACCTATAAACCTTTTCACTATCCTTGGGCTGTAGAGATTACCACACGCCATGAGAAGGCACACTGGATTGAGGATGAACTTGATCTGTCAGAGGATGTTGCTGATTGGAAGTCTGGCAAGGTCACTGAGATTGAGAAAGAATACGTCATTAATATCCTACGCCTATTCACACAGTCAGATGTAGCAGTGGGTCAGAACTACTATGACCAGTTCATTCCCAAGTTCAAGAATAACGAAGTGCGTAACATGCTGGGTTCGTTTGCTGGTCGAGAAGGTATTCATCAACGTGCATATGCTTTGTTGAATGAAACACTTGGTTTGCCAGACAGTGAATACCATGCGTTTCTTGAATACAAAGTGATGGTTGATAAGATTGAGTTCATGCAAGAGTCAGACAACAACACCATGAAGGGACTTGGGCTTGCACTTGCAAAGTCAGTGTTCAATGAGGGTGTTGCCCTGTTCGCATCTTTTGTCATGCTTCTTAACTTTCAACGGTTCGGTAAGATGAAAGGTATGGGGAAGGTTGTCGAATGGTCTATTCGTGATGAGTCAATGCATGTTGAGGGTAACTCAAAATTGTTTCGTCAATTCTGTGTTGAACATCCCAAGGTAGTTGATGATGAGTTCAAAGCAGAAATCTATAGCATGGCTCGAATTGCAGTTAAGTTAGAGGATAAGTTTATTGAACTTGCTTACAAGCTTGGAGAGATCGAAGGATTAGATGCATCTGAAGTAAAGACCTATATAAGATATATAACAGACAGACGTTTGTTGCAGTTGGGTTTGAAGACCAACTTCAAGGTAAAAGAAAATCCTTTGCCTTGGTTGGAGTGGGTGCTAAACGGTGCAGACCACACAAACTTTTTTGAGAATCGTGTTACAGAGTATGAAGTGGCAGGACTATCAGGCAGCTGGGATGACGCATACGAGGCAGTTGCGTGAAGTTAATAGTATGCGAAGAGTGTGAAGCAGAGTTTCATATTAAACACACAATGGATGAACACTATTACTTCATCAAGTTTTGTCCGTTCTGTGGCCACGAAATCGCAGAAGAACTTGAAGATGAAATAGAATGGCAAGATGAAGATGAATAACCCTTGGTATGTATGGGCTGCGTGTGGTGCTATTTTAGTTATGGCAGCCATATTAGTTTATTTGAAAATAATAGGATTTACGATAGGATGAAAAAACTTGAACAGTTAATGATTCTTACAATGGAAGAATGTGGTGAGTTAACTCAAGCCTGTTCTAAGAAATTACGAGGCAGCAAGACTGCTAATAAGTTGTTACTTGAAGAGGTGGGTGATGTGCAATGCATGATTGACCTTATTGTAGAGAATGGCCTGCTTGCAAAAGAGGATATAAATAGTAGAGTGCAAGTCAAACGTGATAAATTAAAAGTATGGAGTGATTTGATTGAAGACTCAAAGCGCTAAGGCAAAAGGTCGTAGATTACAACAGTGGTTTCGTGACCTTCTTATAGAGAAATTAGAAGTCCATCCAGAGGACATTGAAAGTCGTTCTATGGGTGCTGGTGGTGAAGATTTGATTATGGCTCGTGCTGCAAGAGAAAAATTTCCCTATTCTATCGAATGTAAGAACCAAGAAAGTGTTAATATTTGGAAATCTTACGAACAAGCAGCAGAAAATTCTGGTAATTATGAACCAATTGTGGTTTTGAAGCGTAATAATACTAAACCTTTAGTGTTAGTTGACGCAGATTATTTCGTAAAACTACATAATAAATCTTAATATATCCCAATAATTATAAATATATAGTATATAAGGGGAGTGTCCTATGGAAGCATTTAAGTTAATTGCTGACCTAGGCTTCTCTATCGCAGCTGTGTTTGGCGGTGGTTTCTTTATTATTATGTTACTAAAATATATTCTTGAGTCAGTAGTTAATAAAGCTGAAGGTTTGAATGGTATGATTAGTGCATTAGATAATAGAGTGAAAACTATTAATAATGAAATTGTTCGACTTGATGCTTTAATATGTCATGCTTTGGGTGTTAAACCAGACACCCGTAGATTGAGCGCAGCAGATGGTAAAGAAGATGCTAGGAAAGACTGATGAATGAATTTGTTAACGCAGTAAATCAGTATGGTGTGCCAACCGTGACAGCTGTAGGTATGGCATACTTTATATTTTACATATGGAAATATGTTACAAAGACAATTTTGCCATCTCTAAATGGAGCAAGTGGCACATTGATCGCACTTATAGATCGAATACGAATGTTAGATAATGACATGATACGATTGGATCAAAAGATCAATACGATAATTGAAATTCAAGATCAACAAAATGATCCTTTTGAGAAGGCACAAAAACATAGAGATGCACAACAAGATAAAAGAATAGATCGCAACACTGAAAAGATAGAAAAAATGAAGGACACAAAATGAGCAGGAATTATCTTAATATTAAAACAGGACATCATGCTTCAGATGAATATTTTAAACGTATGCCTATTTGGCATGATAGTGATATTCTAAAGACATTTCTATTTGGATTGGGTGTTGGAGCATTTGTTATGTTTATTGCATCTTTGTCTTATGCTGCTGACCTTACCCACACATGGAAATCACCTGCCTTTAGTGGTAGTGGGTATAGCCAACATGTGCTTACTATTGAGAACCAAGAGTTCTCTAGAGCAAAAACTATTAAAGAAAAAAAAGAGGCAGCAGAAAGACAAGCAGCAAGAGATGCTGCAAACACAAACTTATCAAAATTTATGAAAAATGTGGAGTCAAGAATTTACGCTCAACTGTCGAAGCAGTTGGTAGATAGTATGTTTGGGGAATCTGCTTCCGAAACCGGCACAGTTACTTTTGAGGGAACAACGATCAGTTACGTCAAAAGTAGTGACACGGTAGATTTAACAATAGTGAGTCCAGATGGTAGCACGACTAATATTACCGTTCCTGTTGGCGACTTTACTTTCTAGTTGTCAGAGTATCCCAGAGGATGCTCCTGTAACTAGCACAAAACCGCTAGTCAATGAACTATACAACTTGCAAGCACCTGTTCGTAAGGTTCCCATAGCTGTATATAAATTTAAAGATTTAACTGGACAAAGAAAATCAAGTTCATCACTTGCACTATTAAGTAGTGCGGTGACACAGGGTGGAGATATATGGTTGATCCAAGCCCTCAAGAAAGCAGGAAAGGGAGAGTGGTTTCGAGTTGTAGAAAGAATGGAATTAGAAAACCTAGTAAAAGAAAGACAAATCATACGAAGCACAAGACAAAAATACGATGGAGATAAAGCAGAAAAAATTAAACCCCTGTTGTTCGCAGGCGTAATACTTACAGGGGGAATAGTTGGGTATGACACCAATACGAGTACAGGTGGGCTGGGCGTAAGGTATCTTGGTATTGGTGCGTCTGATGAATATCGCAAGGATATGGTAACAGTAGGCTTGCGTCTTATATCAACTCAAACAGGTGAAGTGTTACTAGCAGTTAGTTCTCAGAAAACTATTCTGAGTACAAAAATATCTGCTACTATATTCAAATTTTTGGATATGGGAACAAAGTTATTAGAAACAGAGGCAGGTATGACAGACAATGAGTCTACAACCTATGCCGTAAGAAAAGCAATTGAACAAGCAGTTCTAGAGATAATTAAGGAAGGTGAGAAGAAAAAATTATGGGAATATAAACAAAAGGAGAAAATCAAATGAGAACGAGCATACTTACCGTACTCGCTTTTATGATTATGAGCAGTGTGAGTTATGCGAGTGACGTATACATAACACAGTCCGGCGCAAGCTTGACTGCTAATATCAATCAAGATGGTCAGACAAATAAGGTGGGTAATGACACTACCGATTTTACAATGTCTGGCGACAATCAAACCTATGATATAGACCAAGTTGGTAATACCAATACGATCACTGGTTCGGTTACAGGTGATGATCAAAATTTGGTAGTAAACCAAACTGGTTCTAGTAATACTGCAGCTGTTAACGTGGGTACTAATTCATCAGCATCAGACAACGATATCCGTCTGACACATACTGGTGACAGCAACACAACAACTGTTAACGTGGGTACAACTGCTGCATCAGGTGATGCAGATATTGACTTGACGGTTACAGGTAGTAGTAATACAGTGACCATCAATGAAAACAGTACTGCAACAATGTTGAACACCGATAAGAAAGTGACAAACATCACATTAACAGGTTCCAGTAATACAGTAACGTCAACACATGCTGGTGCTGGAGATCATGATACTACATTGGCTCACACTGGTTCTAGTGGAACATTTGCAATTACACAAGATGGTGCTCATGATTCCACGGTTGACTTGACAACAAGTGGAGCGGGACATAGTGTTACGATTACTGTTGACGATTAGTATCCTTCTTTTTAGTACCAGTGCTTATGGTGCTATTGGGAATGTGATGAAACATAAAGGTAACGCTTCTGTAGAAAGGTCAGGAAAATCGACAGTTCTAGAGAGGGGTTCTGAAATTGAGTTCAAGGATAATGTGCGTACTGGCAAAGGTAATGTTGGTATCAAATTTGTTGATGATACCAATGTTGCTGTCAGCGCACATAGTTCCTTGGTGATAGATGAGTTTGTATATGATCCTAATTCAAGAAAGGGATCAAAGCTTGTTATGAATATTGCCCTTGGTACGGTAAGATATGCCAGTGGTAATATTGCGAAACTGAGTAATCAGAATGTGGATATTCGTACACCAACGGCAAGAATTGGTGTTTTGGGAACCGCATTTAGTATGACGGTGGATGAGGTTGGTAAGTCATTGATTATTCTACTGCCCAACAAGGACGGATCAGTAGGCAAGATATCAGTGGAGACTGATGCTGGACAGGTAATTATGAACCAAGCATTTCAGTCTACAATAGTTGGCACAGGTGAGAGCAATCCTACCAAGCCAGTGATACTAGACCTCTCGTTAGATCAGATTAATAACCTGTTGATAATTAGACCACCAAAGAAAAAACTGATTAAACTTCTCACTGATTCAAAGAAGGGTAAGAATATACTTGATATCGATTTTCTTGAGTTCGTAGGGCTAGATAAAAATGAGTTAGAGGAAGACTTGTTTGAGTTTAACGAGTTGGATATTAATGATTTAGATGTAGAGCTGTTAGGTAACATACTTGATCAGATTGCTGCAGCTCTAGCACAATCAGAAATGATTGATGGTCGCACTAGTGGATTTAATAGAGCAACACAAGTCAATACGATAGTGGATGGTAATATGACACGCATAATACGAAGAGTGGGAAACAGTACGATAGACCTAGATTTAATTAACGATTACGGATACACAATAAATTTAACACAGGGTGGAATACCTGTGCCGGAGATAACAACAAGAGATGAAGACGCTTCTAATACTATTACTATCTATCAGTCTGAGTAATGTAGCATATGCCAATGAGGTGTATATTACACAGTCTGGCGATGATTTAGATGTAAACATATCACAAGATGGTCGGAACAATACCATTACCAAAAACATATGGACTGTGCCATATGATTGGGAAGGTGATGATAATACATTTGATTTGAGGCAAAAGAACACACGAAACAATTCTTCAGATTCCAATTATCAAGGATTTCATATTGATGGGAATAATAACACTGTCAGAGTTGGACAGGGTTATGCAGATTATGGAACTCTTGCTACAGCAGCAACCCAAGAGTGGGACACAGATAATCATGAAGGTGGTAATAATACAGCGATGGTAGATATTCATGGAGATAATAATATATTAAATATTGGACAGAGAAACGGAAGTCTAGGAAACTTTAATGGCCATGATGTAACCGCATATATATATGGTGACGATAATACAGCAAGGACAGTACAGGTACATGATGGAGCAAAGGATTTGACCTTAACACTTAATGGTGATGACCATACACTCTATGTAGAGCAAAGAAATACTGGTGCTCATAATGCAACTATTAATTTAACAAATGGCACTGATCCTTATTCTTTTTCACTTTCACAAAATTCTACGACAGCTCAAAATTATTCAATGACAGGTACATGCTACACCAGTGGGGGGTGTTCGGTTTCAGTAACACAAGGGGATTAATATGAAAAAATGGATTGTATCATTATTTGTCATTTTGTTGCTGTGTGGTTTACGTTTTGCAGACCCGTGGTTTCTTGACATGGTGAGATTGAAAGCACTGGACCAACATCAACGTGATCAAGTGTCCATGAATCTTTCTAATCTTGCTACGGTAGAGATTAATAATCAGACGATCAGAAAACTTGGACAGTGGCCATGGGATAGAAACAGGGTTGCAAACCAGATTATTAAGTTATATCAGGCTGGTGCTTCCATCGTGGTTGTTCCTATTCTATTTGCAGACCCCGATAGATTTGAAAAAGACTCTTCCCTCGCAAGAGTTCTTAAAAAGACTCCTACAGTCATAGGACAGATACCAAGCAATGATAAGAGTGATTCTGGTGTGGTGCGTGGAGTTGCTGCTATCGGATCAGACTGGCAACCGTGGGTGTATCGATATCCCGGCGTGGTTGGTCCTATTCCAGAACTAGCAAAGAGTGCCAATGCAGTTGGTATGATGGTAATCGCACCAGAGAAAGATGGCGTAGTTCGACGTATGCCTTTGGTTGTTGCATCAAATGGAAAGTTATACCCATCTATCAGTATGGAAATCCTACGCATAGCTGCTGGTGATGTATCATTTCAGATGAAGACAGGTATTGCTGGTGTGGAGAAATTACGCATACCAAAATACAAGATGATTGACACAGATGCCAACGGTAATATCTGGTTGGATTTCAAGTGGAAGACGCCAGTGTATCCGTTACATGAAAAGTTGCCGGACCTCAAGGGTAAGATTGTGATACTGAGTATGACCGCATCAGGTCTTGAGAGTGTGGTGTCCACTCCTGTTGGCAGTATACATTCCCATGACCTTATTGCTGCATCACTGGCAACTATGATGACAGGTCGCAATATAACCAGACCGTTCTGGACAGACCTAGCAGAACTTGCAGCCAGTGGAGTGGGAGCTTTAATCCTAACTACTGTGGTGCTGACAATGGCATGGTATTTTGGTGCAGTCTTACTGCCTATTTTCCTTGCTGGTTCGTTCTATGGTTCATCTTATTTATTTACTGAGTACAGTTATCTAATAGATTGGTCCTATCCTGTCCTTACTATGTTTGTGGTTTGGGCAATTGCAGCTTTCCTACGGTTCATGGAAGAGTTTAGATTGCGTCAACAGATCAAGAAACAGTTTGAACATTACCTTGACCCAAGACAGGTTGCAATTTTACAGAAAAATCCAGAGGCATTGAAACTTGGTGGTGAACGTAGAGAGATGAGTTTTCTTTTTATGGATATTGTTGGGTTCACACCTATATCAGAATACTACAAAAATAATGATGACCCAGAGGGTTTAGTTGAGTGTATCAATGATTATCTAGATCGCATGACTAAGATAGTCTTGGATAACGGCGGTACGGTAGACAAGTATATGGGCGACTGTATCATGGCATTTTGGAACGCTCCACTGGACTGTGAAAACCATGCAGAAATGGCAGTCAAAACTTCAATGCAATGTGCAGTAGAGACTGAGAACCTAAAGGCTGCATGGAAGGAGAAAGGACTACCAGAGATTAATATCGGTAGTGGTGTCAATACAGGAACATGTATTGTTGGTAATATGGGAAGCTCCACCAGATTTGACTATTCGGTTATTGGTGATGCAGTCAATCTTGCAGCTCGATTAGAAGCTGCAACTCGTAACTATAAGACCCGTGGAGGTGGTATTGTCAATACAATCTATTCATCATATACCCAAGAACAACTACCAGATGACATGAAGGGACAAGAGATTGACAAGATCAAGGTGAAGGGTAAGGACGAATTGGTAACGATTTTTAAACCCAAAACTTAAATATTAAAAAAGGCCTTGACAAAAGACTTTTTTTCGTGTACTATAGTTATATAGTTAATAATTCGGAAGATAAATAGTGTTATGAATCCTATTACATATGCTCTTATAACCCTAACCTGTATGATAGCAAGTTTCTACTCTGCTAAATATTTTGCTCTCAAGGAATCTTTTGAGGAGATTGTTATTAATGTTCTTGATAGGCTTGAGATCGATGGTTTCATTTTAACAAAAACAGATAAGGATGGTGAAAAGGAACTGGTTAAAGTGTCCGAAGCTATCATTGATGCTGTGAATGAAGTAAAGAAAGAAGTTGTGAAATGAAGAAATTTCTTATGATTGCTGTCAGTGCAATTGCACTATCTGGTTGCGTTTTATCAAATCAAGATGGTGGTGCTATAGTCGGTGGAATAACAGGTGGAGTAGTAGGAAATCAATTTGGTAGTGGTACAGGTAAAACTGCTGCAACTGCGGCCGGAGCTGTCATTGGAGCATTAACTGGTTCTGCTGTTGGCAGAAATATGGATCAACCAAGGACAGTAATTAATCGTAATGTTGTTCCATCACATCATATGAATCATTCTCACTCCAATTATCAAAGGCAATGCCTTTATGTGCCACACAGGTACGTTGATGCTCACGGACATTACCATGATTACAGTCGCATGGAATGTCGTATGATTAGGCGTGGTCCTCATTTTCATTAGAAAAAGATTGGAACGGCGTTTTTATCGCAACAACGAAGTAATCTTCATAAAACTGAAACATACTTTTAATATAAATAAAGAGAGAGGATACTACGAATATCCTCTCTCTTACTTTGTATTAACACAGAAAGGAATTCCAATGAAAAAAACCTTAATCAGTGCATGTTTACTATTTAGTACTTTTGCACTTTCAACTCAGGCAATTGCCAGAGATCAAATTCGTGTGGTAGGCTCTTCTACCGTTTATCCCTTCACAACAACAGTCGCAGAATTATTTGGTAAGTCTACTGAATTCAAATCTCCAATCGTAGAGTCCACAGGCACAGGTGGTGGTTTCAAAATCTTCTGTGCTGGTGTAGGTGTTGCACACCCAGATTTCAATAATGCATCAAGAGCAATCAAGAAGGGTGAAGTTAAAATGTGTGCTAAGAATGGTGTCACTGTAACTGAACTCAAGGTTGGTTATGATGGTATTGTCCTCGCAAACAATAAAGATGCAGACCAACTTTCAATTACACGCAGAGAACTGTTCCTTGCACTCGCAAAGCAGATTCCAGATGGTAAGGGTGGTCTAATTAACAATCCAAACCAGAAGTGGTCAGATGTTAATCCTTCTTTTCCAAATAAGAAAATTGAGGTTCTAGGACCACCGCCAACCTCTGGTACAAGAGATGCATTTGTAGAGCTTGTTATGGAGTCTGGTGCAAAGACTTTCCCAGAACTCAAGGCACTTCGCAAAAAGGACAAGAAGAAATTTAAGGCAATTGCCCATGCTGTTCGTGAGGATGGTGCATTTATCGAAGCTGGTGAAAATGACAACCTAATTATTCAGAAACTTGTTGCGAACCCAAATGCATATGGTATTTTTGGTTTCAGTTTTCTTGACACGAACCTTGACAAAATACAGGGAAGTATGGTAGAAAAGGTAATACCTACGTTTGAGAGTATTGCATCTGGTGATTATAGTGTATCTCGGCCATTGTTTGTCTACGGAAAGAATGAACACTTGAATGTCGTTCCGGGCATGAAAGAGTTTGTTCGTTTGTATCTCAGTGATAAGATGACCAGTGCAGATGGTGCCCTCGCAGACAAGGGACTGATTCCTTTACCAGCAAGAGAAAAGAAAACTCTTGTAGCACAAGTGGAGAAAAACTTAAAATGATTGACATGTATCTTCCTATCTTCGAAGCTAAGGTAGAAAAGTTACGTCAAAAAATTCGGGGGTTGGAGTCTAATCCAACTCCCGATACTTTTCTTATAGACCAATTAAAGTTAGAAGCAGACAAAATAGAAGAAAATCTAAAAATTGCTGCATAAAGTCCTTGACAAATCTTAATCACTAATATATAGTTATAATATGAGCGGTATGCATTTATTGCCTGTGTACTATTCGACTACGAATACACGCAAGCGCAAACAGAAGAAAAAGTCTAAGTCTGTCTTAGAGGCAGAACGTCAACACGCTAAGTTTCTAAAGAAGATGGGTGTTTCTAAGCCTAAAGAGTCTAAACCCAAACGGAGTTTGGCGCAGTCTGGTAGCGCACCTGCTTTGGGAGCAGGGGGTCAGGGGTTCAAATCCTCTAACTCCGACCAATTTTATAATCCCACTATGGCAAAGAAAGAAGAGAACGTGTATACGGGTACTGAGATTATCGGTATTGCCCAGATGCACAAATCTAATGCAGTGCCAGTTCGTGGCAAAAAACAAGCAACTGAGATTGCTAATATGAGGAGAAATTAAGTGCGAGTAGAAGTAAGGAATAATAATGTTGACCAAGCAATGCGAGTTCTTAAAAAGAAATTGCAAGAAGATGGGCTCTTTAATGAAATGAGAAAGAGAGAAGCATTTGTTTCTAAAGGTGAGAAACGAAGACGAGCAAAGGCTGCTGGTGCAGCAAGAGCACGAAAAGAAGAACAGAAAAGACTTGAGAAAGAGGGTTACTAATTATGGAATTGAAGGGACATGAAAATCCTTCTACAACATCTACTCCACTAAAACACCAACATCCGTTAAGTTGGTATATCAAGTGGATATCTTCTATAGTTTTGATCATGGCCATGATTGCCACAACAAATAACATGTATCCTTGGAATATGCTTTTGCAGTTTCTAGGTGTTGCTGGTTGGTTGTGGGTTTCAATCATCTGGAATGATCGTGCGTTAATTGTAGTCAATGCTGTTGCAACTGCAATTATGGCAAATGGTTTGGTTTCGTATTTAATAAAATAGGATAAATAGAACATGGCAAAACGTAAGATAAAAGCTCAAACTGACAACAGTAAGTGGGAGGCACCAAAGAAAAGGCGTAAACCTCGCAAACCGATGAGTCAAGAGCAACGTATCGCTGCAGCAGAAAGACTTGAGAAAGCAAGAGCAGTTCGTGCTGAAAACAACCCCAATTATGGTAAGTCTGGTATTCATGAAAGCTTACACAACTTACCAGATGATCACCAACTGAGTCCTAACAAAATCAAGAAATGGATTAAAACCCAGAAAGATTTGTTGAAAACCGAGCGACAAGCTGTTCGACAGAATGTTAAAGGTGCAATTGCAAAAGTAGCAGAGACAGAATCATACATTCGCAACATGCAAAAGTATCTGAGGGATGGTGATTGGGTAGACATGTTCTATGGAGAGTACGCTGAGAAAAGAATTCGTAACCGTTGTGTTGCTCTAAGTTACTATTGGTATGGTCCTAAAAAGGGAGAACCTAAAAGAGATGTAGGAACTTTTTATCCAGATATGGGTTGTGTGTATACACAAGAAATGGCAGATGAAGAAAGAGAGATTACTGATGTCAGACGAGAAAGAAAAACCGACGGCCGAAGTAATTCAAGGACCGTGGCCAAAAACAAAAAGAAAAGTAAAAATACCAGACGTTGATCTGATAAAATTGCAAGATAATATTGCTTTTGCAGATCATCTTACGGAAACAGTTATGGTACAAATGATACACACCATTGGTGAAAATGGTTATGATATCAATGGGAAAAATTTTATTGGCAACATGGCATTTATTATTGAGACAGTAAAAGCATCTCTGTATGATGAATTGGGCCTTGATCATCCCATGAATACGATAATGAAAGCAGTCACTAAAGTTAGTATAAATAAGAAAGATGAAGACTTGATTGACACTGAGGTTGATTTGGAAGAAATAGAATTTCTTGCCAAAGTATTAGAGGATGATGAGGATGGCGGACCAGAAATCTCATAACCGTTTTTCTGCACAAGCAGTTTTTAATAATAAATTTCACAGACCCTTTTCCCCAATGATATTGGAAACTATGGTTCCAGAACGATTTATAGAAATTATAAATCGAGTTGGTGATGATGTTTTATCTGATGATAAGAAAAGTGAACAGTGGGATTGGTCACATAAGCTTGTGGGTAAAGTGCATAAGGAAATTCAAATTCCAATATCAGATAATGAAGAGAAAGAATATCTTTCCAATGTCATGAAACAGGGTTGTCTTGATTATCTAAATGAAGCAATTTTTGAAGGTAAAGCAAATAATTGGAGAAAGATGGCTGGAGCTAAATCTCCACCACCAACTTTATCTAATATTCATTTGACACAAAGTTGGATCGTAAGTTCTTATGCGGGAGACTTTAATCCTTGGCATCATCATACGGGTGATTTTTCTGCTGTCATTTATCTAAAATTACCAGACAATATGATGGAAGAAATAAATGAAGATTTGCAAGATCACTATCCAGCAAAAGGTATGATTGAATTTGCATATGGAGAGACAGCAGATTTTCGTAGTGATAACTTGAAGTTTATGCCAGAGGTGGGAAAGTTTGTTGTCTTTCCCTCGTACTTAAAACATTTTGTTTATCCTTTTGGATGTGATGGTGAGAGAAGGAGTATGAGCTTTAATGCTCATATGGTGCCGAATGGTGGAAATTCCAAATGATATTAGTTGATATGAATCAAATCTCTTTGGCAAGTATGATGATGCATCTACATATGTCAAAGAGCAAGAAACCAGATGATAGTATGGTGCGACACATGATACTCAATTCTCTGAGAATGTATCGTACTCGTTTTTCTTCTGAGTTTGGTGAGTTGGTTTTGTGTTATGATTCCAAACACTATTGGAGAAGAGACTTTTTTCCCCAATACAAAGCAAGTAGAAGGAAAGGACGCCAAGAATCTCCCCATGATTGGGATGCGATTTTTAAGTGTCTAAATGCAATTAAAGAAGAACTCAGAACCAATATGCCCTACAAGTTTCTTGAGGTGTATGGTGCAGAAGCAGATGACATTATTGCTACCATCTGTTCAGAGTATGCTGAAGAAATCATGATACTGTCTGGTGATAAAGACTTCATACAGCTTCAAAGATTTCCAAATGTAAAACAGTATAGTCCCATAACTAAGAAGATGGTTAATGGAGAGAACCCTAAAATGTATCTTAAAGAACATGTATTCAAGGGTGACTCTAGTGATGGTGTTCCTAATGTACTATCGCCGGACAATACTTTTACGGATGGATTACGACAGAAACCTCTTGCCAAGAAGAAGATCGCATCATGGATAGATCATGATTTTGAAGATGTTGCTCCAAATGATGAAGTCAAGAGGAACTACCAACGCAATAGAAAGCTGATTGATCTTACATATACACCCAGTGATCTTAGTGAAGAGATACTAACACAGTATAGAGAAGCACCAGATGGTGATCGTAGTAAAATTTTAAGTTACTTTATACAAAAAAGGTTGAAAAACCTGACTGAATCTATAGGAGAATTTTAATGGCAGTCGATACATATACACCTTTGTTTTCTGAAATCTTAACAAAGGTATCAAAATTGAAAACAAAAAAAGAGAAAGTTGCACATCTGAGAAAATATAATTCAGATGCACTTCGCATGGTAATCAAGTCTTCATTTGATCCAAAAATCAAATGGTCCTTGCCAGAAGGTGAAGTTCCTTTTATTCCTAATGATGCACCAGAAGGAACAGAACACACAGACCTTGCATATGAAGCAAGAAAGCTTTATCATTTTATTCAAGGTGGTGATGGAGCTTTGCATCAGAACAAACGTGAGAGCATGTTTGTCCAGATGCTAGAGGGTTTGCATCCAGACGAAGCAGAAATTCTTGTTGCTGCAAAAGATAAAGTCTTACATCGTAAGTACAAAGGCTTGTCTGAAAATGTGGTAAAGGAAGCATTTGATTGGGATGACAATTTTATGGTTGTTGAACATGCTCAATATCCTCAAACGCCGGGTGCAGCCAACGGATGATTATCCTAGATGATATCAAACTAGACTATTCGGATGTATTGATTCGTCCAAAACGGTCAACGCTTACCTCACGGTTTGATGTTGAAATGGAACAGACATATACATTCTATCATAGTAAAAAGTCTTGGACAGGTGTACCGATTATGGCCAGTAACATGGACACAACAGGTACGTTTGATATGCATGATGAATTGAGTAAGCATGGTATGGTTACTTGTATCGCTCGACATCATAATACTAACGGTATAGGTTGGGGTATGGCAAAGAATAGAGATAAACTTTGTGTTATGTCTGGAATTTCTTTTAACGAGATATCAGAAATAGTTGGTGTTGCTAATACTTTTCCCGATATCGCTTTTGTTGGTTTAGATGTTGCAAATGGATATACAATTAATTTTGTTGAGTCAATAAAACAGTTAAGGGATCAACTTCCTAATGCTACTATTATTGCTGGAAATGTAGTCACTGCTGATATGACAGCAGAGCTTATTCTTGCTGGTGTTGATATCATCAAAGTTGGTGTTGGTCCTGGCTCTGTATGTACAACTCGTATTAAGACAGGTATAGGTTATCCTCAATTGAGTGCAGTTATTGAATGTGCAGATGCAGCACATGGTTTGGGTGCTCACATTATTGCAGATGGTGGATGTAATTCATCAGGTGATATTGCGAAAGCATTTGCTGCTGGTGCAGACTTTGTTATGATTGGTGGTATGCTTTCTGGACATGAAGAGTGTGATGGTGAATTAGTATTTGAAGATGATGTAGAGGAACCCGTGGGTATGAAGTTTTACGGCATGGCATCTAACACTGCTATGAAACGTCATGGCCATCCCAATAGAGAGTATCGTGGAGAAGAGGGTAAGACTGTAACAGTTCCTTATCGTGGCTTAGTACAAGGTACTGTACTGGATATTTTAGGTGGTGTGCGTTCTGCTTGTACTTACGTCGGTGCAAGGAGATTAAAGGACTTGACAAAATGTGCCACATTTGTTAGAGTGAATAATACACATAATCGGATATATGAATAATGCCCCTAACAAGAAAACGAGTTATATATGATCGTGATGGTGAAACACCATATATGATTCGTTATCACCTATTCTTCAAAGAAAAGTCAGAACACTTGGAAGATAATGTAAGACTTCCGTTTAATGCTTATTTACATAAGATTGTATTGTCTGATGAACCTATTTTACATGACCATCCTTGGAATTGGGGTACACTTATTATTAGTGGTGGTTATTATGAACATACACCAGAGGGTACATTTTGGCGGGGCCCAGGCACCATCAGAACACGCTCATCGACTGATCTACACTGGTTGGAACTGAAAGACGATAAACCTTGTTGGACCTTATTTTGGCATGGCCGGAGAAAGAGAACTTGGGGGTTTCAGACTGAAGATGGGTGGATGGACTATCGAACTTTTTTAAAAAATCGTTTAGAATTAAGGACTTAGAAGCTGCGATTTTTCTTGACAAAATCTAAATAGTATGGTACTATTAGATATACTCAGAAAGAGAGACATTTATGAACAGTGTTGCAGTAACAGGTTCAATAAAAAGGAAAAGAGGGCTTGCTGAGAGTGCCATGATACATTGCATCAATGAGTTAATGCCTCGTATGAGAACTCTTGACATTGAGTTAACATTAAAAAATCTCAATGACAAAGAAGTTGTCGGTTGGTGTCATGAAGGAGAAAACAAACGAGAGTTTTTCCTTGATATTGAGAAGTCTCTTGACGGTGAAGATTTGATTGAAACTGTCTGCCATGAGATGGTGCATGTGTGGCAAAGTGCCACTCGTAAGATGAAAGACCTACCTTTTGGTCGTAAGATGTACATGGGTAAGGTCTACGATGAAACCACTGCATATGAGGATGAGCCTTGGGAAATTGAGGCATACGAAATGCAGGGTAAACTTTTGAAAACCTTTAAGGAGGAATATGTAATATGAGTAAGATGAAAAACTGGATGATGGATATCGAAGATTTCTGTAATGGATATTTTTATGGTGGTCCTTCTGAATTCACTGTTGATGAGGTGGTTGAGGATGTTGGGATGTACTTCAAGAGCAAAGAAGCATCCAACTATGCCAAACGGTATCTCACAGAACAATTGGGCGAAGCATGAATCCTCTTGAAGCTTTAATTGTTGCAACTGCGATTGCTGCATCACCACCCATAGACAATCCCTCGCCAGAGGGTGAATGTCTTGCACTGAATATGTACTATGAAGCAAGAAACCAAGGGACTGCTGGTCTTCTTGGTGTGACTGCTGTTGTGTTGAATAGAGTTAATGACAGGAGATTTCCTAACAGTATATGTGAAGTTGTCAAACAGGGGCCAACCAGAGAGAGCTGGAAAACCAAAAAGACCCTTGACAAAAGTGATGCAATGTACTATCCTGTAAAGAATAGATGCCAGTTCTCTTGGTATTGTGATGGTAAGTCAGATGTTCCAAAGGAAAAGAAGATATACAAAAAGTTTTTAAATGTTGCAGAAGCAATTCTTAGTAATGAAATACCATTCATGGATATAACGGATGGTGCATTGTTTTATCATGCAGACTATGTAACGCCGGGGTGGGCTAAGTCAAAAACTAAAACTGTAGAGATACAGGATCATATTTTTTACAGGTGGAAGAAATGAAAGAATTATCAACATATCTAGGGTCTGATGAATACAGTGATAGAATTGCTAAAGTTCTATGGGATGCTGAAGGTCAGAGATTTTATGTAGATATGAAAATGGAAGGCCTTACTGAACTGCGAGGTATGGAATCACACAGTGAAAGTTATGCTGAAGATTGTGCAGAAAATTTTGTAATGGGATATGGAGAATTTAGTCAATGAATATCTTTTATCTAGACCGTGACCCTGTAGTTGCCGCAGAGATGATGTGCGACAAGCATGTTGTCAAGATGATACTAGAGAGCGCTCAGATGCTCTCTACTGCTCATCGTGTTCTTGATGGTGATGCATATGCAGATTTGATAGGAATGTACAAGATGGCTCACAAGAACCATCCTAGCACTATATGGGTTCGTTCTTCTGTCAAAAATTATATGTGGTTATATAATCATATGATTGCTCTCATGAAGGAGTACACGCACAGGTATGACAAACATCATGCTACAGAGAGATTGATTGAACCTCTCGAAAAACCACCTATAATGCTCTTAGAGACTTTACAAAAAGAATTTACTGATCCCCCCCAATGTATGCCGGATTATTGCAAGGGGAATGATACGGTGTCGGCATATCAAACTTACTATATAGTAGAGAAGTCAGACTTTGCGACATGGAAACGCAGAGCAAAGCCGGGGTGGTTTAATGCAGAGAGAAAGTTACAGCGACTACATGGTGCGACGGCTTCGTGAAGTTCGTGAAGATCAAAAGAAGTTCGACACAGTAGAAGTTTATAAGAAAGATGTACAAGAGAGAACAGCCGCTCTTTATAATTGTTATAAACGACAGGCAAAACTTGCTGATGAAGTTTACAGACTACAAAAAAAAGTTGTGTTGCTAGGTGGCGATCCTCAACAATTGGAGTTAGATTTATAATGCCAACATATATATTTCATGATGAAGACGAGGGTATAGAGTTTGAAGAATTCATGCCCATGTCTGAATTGGATTCTTACAAGAAAAACAATCCACATCTAAAACAAGTTCCATATCCTACTCCGATGGTGGGTGATCATCTTATGGGTGTAGGACCGAAAGTGGATGGTGGTTTTACTGAAAACATGCAAAGGATAGCAGCTGCACATCCAGACTCACCTATGTCTGATAGGTGGGGCGGCAGCACCATGACAAATACAGAAATTAAAACTCGTAGGGCAATTGAAAAACATGCTAAAAAAGTTGAAAGAGAGGGTTGGTCTGCAAACAAAGGTAAGACACTTGCAGATAAATAGATGGTGCGGGCGAGAAATCACACTTCAGCACCGATGCACTGCATTGAAGTAAGCTTGGAAGTCACTCCGCCCCTGCACCAGAGAGGGGGTAGTCTACCGCCCCCGACTCCCCCTCTCACTTTTATTTTTTGAGGATTCACAATGGCTAGTAAAAAGAATAAAGAAATTAATCTAAGCAATCTAGTTGCAGTTAAACCTATTACAGATAATCAAAAAGCAGTTTTTGAATCTTGGAAAAAGGGAAAGAACCAATTTTTATTTGGTGCTGCTGGTACTGGTAAAACCTTTGTATCATTATATCTCGCACTTAAAGATGTGATGGATTTAAAGAAGCCATACGATAAGGTTGTGTTGGTTCGTTCACTCATTCCTACCAGAGAAATAGGATTTCTACCAGGCGATGAAGAGGACAAAGCTGCACTCTATCAAGTACCATATCAAAACATGGTTCGTTTCATGTTTGAGGCTCCAAATGAACAAGCATTTAATTCCCTGTATGAACGATTAAAAGGCCAAGGTAGTTTGTATTTTCTATCAACTTCTTTTCTAAGGGGGTTGACATTTGACAACAGTATCATTATAGTAGATGAATGTCAAAATTTAAATTTCCACGAATTAGATACAATCATTACAAGAATTGGTCAAGACTCTAAGATTGTATTTTGTGGTGACTTTGGCCAAACAGATTTGGTGAAACAAAATGAACGTAACGGACTGCATGACTTTTTACGAATTCTTGAGGAAATGGAAGAGTTTAATTGCCTTGAGTTTACCATTGGTGACATTGTAAGAAGTGGCTTTGTCCGTAACTATCTTATTAACAAAATTAAATTAGGAATTGATATAGAATGAACATAGAACAACTTAGAGAACAATTAGAAATCGATGAAGGGGTCAAATATGAGGTATACCTTGATCATCTTGGTTATGCTACTTTTGGCGTGGGCCACTTGGTTATTGAATCAGACCCAGAACATGGTGCCGAAGTCGGTACTGCCGTCAGTGAGTCCAGAGTCATTGAAGCCTTCGAGCAAGATTGCGAAAACGTCTTGCGAGACTGCAACATCTTATACGAAGATTTTGCCGATTTGCCAGAGGAAGCTCAGCAAGTGATTGCCAATATGATGTTTAACATGGGCCGTCCAAGGTTAAGCAAATTTAAGGGTATGAAACGTGGTGTGGATTCAAGAGATTGGAACGCAGCCGCAGATGAGATGGTTGACTCGGCGTGGTATCGTCAAGTAACCAATCGAGCAGATAGATTAGTTGAAAGGATTCGTGCTTTGGCATGACAATAGTATCGACTAAAAAATATGTCTTCATTAAAGTGTTTAAAACTGGTGGAACGACTATATGGCGGGAACTGGTACTGAATGATTCTGGTGCTAAAAAACTGGAAAAAGTTCGGGATGGAATAAGAACTGGTCATATTGAATCCTCTTGGATCAAAAAAAATACATTTCCAGAATTGGGCTTGGATTGGGATGAGTATTTTAAATTTGGTTTTGTAAGAAATCCGTGGGACAGAGAATTATCAAACTATTTCTATAACAGTGGAAAATTAAAACCCCCAGAAGGTATTTCTTTTAAAGAATGGTTAAATATCAATTTAAGAAAAGATGGAGTAATTCATGATCATAACACACCTCAATGTGATTATCTAACTGATGTAGATTACATAGCAAGGTTTGAAAATTTTGCTGAAGAGGTTAAATATCTGTTTACAAAAATAGGTGTTTCTATATCCAAACCACTACGGCAGATTTTAAAGACAGAACACAAACCTTATTGGGAATATTATGATGATGCTGATATAATTAAAGTTCATGAATGGTATAAGAAGGATATTGAAATGTATAATTATGAGTTTGGTGAACAGGGGAGAGCAATATAATGTTTAATCATATAGGGATAGAATTGCAACCCATAAAAGCAACCAACAATGACGGTGTGCGTCTATACGAAACACCTGATGGTAACAAGTACCCATCGATAACAACTGTATTGTCAGTACGGAACAAACAGGGATTGATGGAGTGGCGTAAACGTGTTGGTAACGATGTGGCCAACCATATTGCAAGGACTGCTGCTGCAAGAGGTACTTCCATTCATCATATGTGTGAGGATTACCTTAACAATATGCCTAGGGATTGGCCTGATAAGTGGGATGAACATAAGAAGAAGTTTCTACATTATGCATTATTCAAAGTATTAAGGGATAAGGCCCTATGCAATATTGATGACATATATGCACAAGAAGCAGGGCTATATAGCGATAAATATAAGGTAGCGGGTAGGGTTGATTGTATCGCAAAGTACAATGGTGTGCCATCGATTATAGATTTTAAAACATCAACCAAAGAGCGCAAAGATGAATGGAATGAAAATTATTACATTCAAGGTTCTGCATATGCAGAGATGTTCGGAGAACGAACTGACATAGAAATCTCTCAAGTAGTGATTTTAGTAGTAACAGAGGATGGAACTGTCCAAGAGTTTATAAAAGACAAACATGAATATCTTGATGCTCTCGTAGAAACCGTTACAGAATGGAGCAAACAAAATGAAACACCTAGCAATCATAATGGCGGTGTTTCTGTTAATGGGATGTAAAACAACAGATAGTATTCCCACAAAAACAGCGCCCAAGAGTTTAGTAAAGTTTGTTAACCTTATTCAAGAAAAACAAGAGAAAGAGCCCAAAAAAGAAGAAACACCAGTGGTCAGTGTTCCAAAATATGTAGAGTGCGCTCCGGGCGATGCTATCCTAAAAGGTCTTGAGAAAGGTGGAGAAAAACCAATAGCTCTTTGGAAAGATATGTTTTATGGACATCAAGTTATAGCTTTTGTCAATCAAGAAACGGGCATGTCTACTATCATAGAGTACCCCCCTCTTTTTAAGGGAGAACTAGCTTGTATACTATCTATTGGTATTGAAACTGTCATAATGGTTGAACCAAAAACACAAGGTATCAAAATAAGGTACTTGACAAATTAGTTATAATGTGGTATAAATATAATACAATTCGATGATGTGGATTGAAAGTCGGACAGGACGGGGGTGCAATACCCCCCGCCTCCACCAAAAGGACACTTGATGAACAAGATAGATGACTACAAGAGTAAAATGCGATGGGACGCATGGGAAGACATTATGCCCATAAAACAACGGGTGCCTCGTGATGAGACAGAAAAAATAAATGCCATTCGTAATGCAATTCTTGATAAGTGTTCTTCTGATGGGGGCGAAACAGGATCGACTGACGGTGAATAGAGAAACGGAGAGTTGTGGATTGGACGCCTTATAGTCCACTATGATAAATGCAAACGATAATTTTGCATCTCAAGATTTCGCTCTAGCAGCGTAATCGGATAGGGTTTCGGGGAGTTCCTAGTAACAGAATACTCCCCACTTTAAGGATTACCATGTGGTAATTCAAACTTTGTCATGATAAGGAGATATTAAATTATGGCTACTACTACCCAGACCGCTAAGGTCGCTAACGCACTTGTGAATGGTGCAGAACTAACCGCAAAACAGATTTCAGCACGCTATGGTGTTAAGAATGTTCGTGCAGTTATCAGCAAACTTCGTTCAGAAGGTTTTTCAATCTATCTGAATAAGCGAGTATCGTCTTTTGATGGTGAGACATATATGAAGTATATGATCGGAACGCCAACAAAAGCAGTTGTTGCTGCTGGTTACGCCGCTCTTCGTGGTTAAAGAGCACTTCATACTAACGCACTAAGGCGAGTATGATTTTATACTCAAAGACAGGAGTTATAAGATATCAAAGTCTGAGAGTTAACATAAAGGAGATGCGTGGAGTTGGAGGCCAGTGTAAAAACTAACCGTTATTCCCAGTGGCCTAGGGAACGCAGGGGGTGGTGCCTTTAAACACTAGACCGATGGACAGGTCTTTAATTAGTGTGCTTCGGGTGATGCCGTAATACATCCGTGAGGGGCCAACGGTTAGCCCCTCGACTTTTAAAGGTATAAAATGAGTTTAAATACACCTAAAACTTTCACATTAGAAATTGAAAAGATTGCAAAAGAAAAAGCAATTACACATATGGAAGCAGTATTGTGGTATTGTGACAAAGAGGGTATAGAACCAGATACAGTTGGTTCACTAATATCAAAAGGTCTTAAAGAAAAGATCGAAGCTAACGCAAGAGAATTAAATTTTTTACCAAGACAGGCCCAACTACCGATATAGACAATGGAACCGATTGACGTTTACCTGATGTATTGCGCCATGAAAGCTCACTTCAGTAAAAGTAATTATGACTATGTGAAGTATGATGGAAAGACCAAAGTTTCCAGAGATTCTTTTTGGAAACGCAAGGACAGGTATTTCTTTGTTAAGATATCAAAGAAGTATGATGATCCAAAAGATTACTTCCTAGCAAACTTTATCAAAGATCGTAGAGGATACATTGCTAACTTCAGTGACGAAAACTATGAGTCATGGAAGCTAAAACGGCAAGGGTTCTTTAATGAGTTTGTTATTGAGATGACTCCTTTGGTAAAGGAGTTTGAACCATTGTTTAAGTGTAATGGAAATAGTCACCCTAAATTACTAAGAGAATATCTTGGCAAAAGGATTTCACTAGAGACTATGATTATTCTTGATGATCTGGTTGAGTTTAGTGATAAATGGGATAACGAAATGTCTGATGATATTGTCTGGCCGGATGTAAAAAAATTGATGAAAGATTACCAAAGGTTCTTGACAATTGATAAAAATAAGTATAAGATGAAGCTATTAAAACTTATAGAGGAGTCCAGTTGTGGATAGCAAAGTTGAAAGGGTATTTGATTACCCAAACGAAAAAGAAACCTTGATCAAAAGGGTCAGGGAACTTGAATTTGATCTTGCAGAGATGTCTGTAAAGAACGAAGAGTTGATGGAGAGAGTTAAGAAACTCGCCAATCGTCAACCCTCTTGGCCAAAGGGGTATCGTCCTCAACGCAGATTTCAAAAAAGTAAATGAAGTTTGCCTCTATAGTTAAACGGTATAACAGTTGATTTGTAATCATCAGTTCTTAGTTCGATTCTAGGTGGAGGCACCACAAGGAAAATGATGGAAACTGACAATTTCATAATGGAGTTTGATAACTTCTATTCTAAGGAAGAGTGTGAAAAACTCATAAACATATATGAGAAACATGCTGAATCAGGACTTGTTCTTAATCGGCAAGATGGCCAAGGTGCTTCCAGTAATATGGTTGATGACATTCAATTATTTTCTGATGATTTAATATCATCTTTAGAGGTTGATATCAATCTTTGTGGTTGGGTTAGTGAATTTAATAGACTTTTCTGGAAATATGCATATCCGCCTTACAATAAAAAATATGGTATTCTTAATGATTATGATCCTCATGGTAACAGGTTCATGAAAATACAAAAAACAGAACCAGCACAAGGTTATCATATCTGGCACTCAGAAAACACGCAAAAGCATCATTCCTCAAGGTTATTAACTTGGATACTTTACCTCAACACAATTGAAGATGGTGGTGAATCTGAGTGGCTATATCTCTCCAAGAGATCAAAGGCACAAGAAGGTAAATTAGTTTTATGGCCTGCTGGATTTACACACACGCATAGGGGCAATCCTCCTCTAAAAGAAACTAAGTATATCATGACAGGATGGGTGGAGATGCATTGATGGAAGTTAATTTAGTAGATCATATGGGCAGTGACTTATCTGTAGTCAATGCCGCTAGAGTTAGTTTCTCTAAGAAAGCAGATTGGGGTTGGAATGATGGCCTGTACTTGAAAGATAAAGATGTCAAGTTAGTTAATTATCTCGCAAAGCACAATCATTGGAGTCCCTTTGGTCATGCATCTATGCAATTTCACATCAAGGCTCCAGTATTTGTCGCTCGACAACTGGTAAAACATCAAATAGGCTTGACATGGAATGAAGTGTCAAGACGATATGTTGACGATGAACCAGATTTTTATATTCCTGATTCATGGAGAGGTACAGCAGAGAACAAGAAACAAGGTTCTTCTGATGATGAGATTGATATAAATCCTCACGGTAGATTAATCGATGAATATGAAACTGTTTTAAGAAGTGCTAAGTGGGCATATGAATATTTGTTAAGTAGGGGTGTTTGTCCAGAACAAGCTCGCATGGTTCTACCACAATCAATGATGACCGAATGGTATTGGAGTGGCACTCTGTATGCGTTTGCTCGTGTGTGCAATCTACGATGCAAACCAGATGCACAGAAGGAGACACAGGATGTTGGATGGGGTATTGACGAACACGCAAAGAAGCTCTTTCCTGTCTCATGGAACGCTCTACGGAATGGATAAAGCCCTTATCATAGGTAATGGTGAGTCACGGTCATGGTTTAAACCATGTCATCAACACATCTTTGATGAAAGTGTGGTGACATGGGGTTGTAATGCTATCTATCGTGATGGTTCAAATGTTGTACATAATCTAGTTGCAGTTGACTACGGTATGCAACAAGAGATATACGACTCTGGTTGGTGTGATGAAAATCCAGAGTATGGTGGCATACACAATGTGCATTTTGCTAACTGGAATCCTGTACCAGCTGAGGTTGCAGACATGATGTTTATGGGTTATGACATACCAGAAGCATTTATACACAGGAGCAAGAATAGAACATCTGAGTGTGTGATACAGGGTAAAGACCCAAATACATTACAGGAAAAGATTGAGGTAGCCATTCAGATGAATCCTAATTTGGATATTCCAGACCTCGTACAGAAGATGGAAAAGGATGTTGGTGTCTGGATTACCTATACCAATGATATGAATGAGGTTGGTATTCGTGATGTTGTCACTCCTATAGACTTTCCTATCGGTTGGTCTACTGGTAACACCGCAATGCATCTAGCATGTCAATCTAAACCAGAAGAAGTTTATGTGTTGGGGTTTGATCTATCCTCTTATGATGAACCATTGAACAATCTCTATAAGGGAACGAATAACTATCTTCCAGCTGACTCAAAAGGATTTAGCCCTGAGAACTGGTTTAATCAGATGCACACGATTTTTAAAGAGTTTAAGGATATAAACTTTTATTGGGTTGACCCCGTTAACTATCAGACGGACCTGCCAAATGTAAATCCCATGACGATGGCAGAACTTTGTGAAGAGTTAAAAATTGTGTGACCTATATATAATATGATAAGTGACTTGACTTATCACACAAAACAGTATATATTAAGTAAATTAACATACGATAACATAAGGAGATACATATGTCGTTAAGTACACTCAAGAAGTCTAATTCGTTAGACAAACTGCTCGGTGCAGTTGAAAAAGAAAATGCCCCCCAAGATAAGAAGTCCTATGTGGATGAACGCCTGTGGAAACCACAGCTGGATAAGACCGGCAATGGTTATGCAGTCATTCGTTTTCTTCCAGCGGTAAAGGGAGAAGATTTACCTTGGGCAAAGGTCTGGAACCATGCGTTTCAAGGTCCAACAGGTCAGTGGTATATTGAGAACTCTCTTACTACTCTTAGTCAGAAAGACCCTGTATCAGAGATGAACTCTGCATACTGGAACTCTGGTGTTGAGAGTGACAAGGAGATTGCTCGTAGGCAGAAGAGGAAGTTGCAATACTTCTCCAACATCTTTGTTGTTTCTGATCCTAAGCACCCTGAGAATGAGGGTAATGTTTTTCTTTTCCGTTTCGGTAAGAAAATCTTTGACAAGTGCATGGAAGCAATGCAGCCTGCATTTGAGGATGAAACTCCTGTCAATCCCTTTGACTTTTGGGAAGGTGCAAACTTCAAGCTGAAGATTCGTAAGGTCGATGGTTACTGGAACTATGACAAGTCAGAGTTTGAAGCGCCATCTCCTCTTTTTGCTGATGATGAGCAGTTGGAAGAAGTGTGGAAGAAACAGTATGCTCTTACAGAGTTTACTGCTCCTACCAACTTCAAGTCATATGATGAACTCAAGAAGCGTCTGGACACTGTTCTTGCTGGTAATACTAAGGTAGGTAATGTTGCTGATGTGATGGAAGATGAACCAGTTTCGTCTGTCTCTGTGGATACCAAGGAGGCTCCAGCTCCAAAGGTTTCTGATAATGATGAGGACACTATGTCCTATTTTGAAAAACTCGCAGAAGACGATTGAGGGAAAGAGGGAACTTCGGTTCCCTCTTTTTTTATCTCTTTCTCATATTAC
>Ga0209992_10000952_pt1 | contig 34283 bp, 16 predicted proteins | sample 2SBtaG_2_FD_182564 | JGI IMG/M metagenome (GOLD analysis project Ga0209992, IMG submission 182564) | Deep subsurface microbial communities from Kolumbo volcano to uncover new lineages of life (NeLLi) - 2SBTROV12_ACTIVE470 metaG (SPAdes)... | ecosystem: Environmental > Aquatic > Marine >...
TACCCATCCAACAGGCTAGCAGTCATTTGTTTGTCTAAGCAAAGCTACCGCCAATACTGGAAATAGGCATTAATGGAAGGCAGCGGGCCAAAGCCCGCTGCACAACCAAATGTTGGCACTTACTCAAAGACTGAAACTACTCAACTCGTCGTTCTCATCGATTCCAGCCTGCTTGATATTGCCTTCGGAATCAACGAACTCGCCGGCTTTCGCCAAGTTGCCATGAATGTCTGCATCATGGTCAGTAGTTCGGCTGAGTTGTTGTTCACCTAGAGCTAGGGAAATACTGGTTGTAATTCCTTGCAAAGTCTGCAATGCTCTATCACGGTGACCAACAGTAATCTGGTGGTCTGAGTATCTTGCTTCTTCAAAGATTGACAAGAATGCATCAAGTTCCGAAGGCGTAGCGATTCCTCGCAAAGCCTCGCGAACAGCCCACTCAAACTCTCTCGTAGTCTCGTATACCTTCTTCATGAATCCATGTTGTCGGAAGAACTTGACCAAGTCTTTGTAGCAGTTGAAAATTACTGCCACATACTCGTTAGCAACTTCTAATTGCATCATAGTACCCATCAAAATTCCTTGCAGAATACTGATTCTGCGGCGTTCAGCATAACGCTTGTACATCACCGCACCAATAATCATGGCAAACAACATCGCTAGAATAATTGGCAACAAGAATTCTGGTTGAGTCCACCAAGCAGCACCCTGAGCATCGATTGGAGGATCACCTAGGAACACTATACCATCTAGGTCCTCCCCACCGACAAAGTGAGCAGATTCTGGGAACGTGGCGATAATTCTCCATTTTCCATCACATGTCACGTCACCGCAATTCGTACCTGCATATTCGTAAGAGAAATTAGCAATTCCACGGTCGTTTGTAGTCTCAATTTCTACAGACTCATTAATCCAATCTGTACCATTCCAATACTGGAACACAAAGTGCACCTGCTGACCTGCTACTGCAGCCTCAATACGATTACGAAGCACAGCAATACTGCCACTAACTTCCTCGTATTCCTGATACCCATCAATCTTCTCCCATGGGTCGTCAAATTGCATGTCGACCTTAGAGCGGACTAGTACAATGATATCCATTGATGAACCGTTAACAACCGCTGAAGACTCTTTGTCACAACCCTTGGAAACATCTCTATCAGGCTCGTAAGCAAGTCTGAGAATTCTGAATCCTTCCAACTCATTACCCATTGGCTCAACACCCTTTCGTGAGGGGTTTTGCTCTGGGTCTCCACTGAACCAATTGATTGCTCCATCTTCATCGTTTGTGAAGGCAGTTGCAATTGGACGTGTGTTTTGGTCAGGGTTTAGGTAGATGTTGATACACTTTCCACCAATTGCTTGTCCATTCGACTGCTTGAGGAATGCCTCAATGTGGAAGGACTCCTTCAGGTAGAGTACTGGATAACTTGTACCATTTGAGAATGTGTACCGGTCAACATCAGTCTGATATGGCCCAACTGCAGTTATCTCTAAACTTGAGTTTGAGAATACTGGGAATAGATGGGTCACGGATTGATTCTTGTATCGTTGACGGTCATTGTTTTCCCACGCGTTGTAGTCAACCGTGACTCTTGCTTGGCCTGCCATTACGCCTTGTAGTGGACAAGTGATTTCGAAGAATCCGCCAAAGTCAGTTGTGCCTGGAGCACAAGACACTGGGCCAGCACTACTTCCTTGCATTTCGTAGAAGATGCGGATTTGACGGTTGGTCAGGTTGTAGCCTAACTCATCCAACAATCGGCCAGTAACTACCATTGGCTTCTCGATGACTTCACCTGTATTCGGGTCTGTCTCTGAGGTGTACACAATTTGTTGATCTACATCTAATACAGTTCTGCCAATCATAGAGAATCCATCTACATCTGAGCGTAGAACTCTACGGAAGTGGTCATTGCCTGGTTGATTTGTACAAGGGTCCCATTGTCCTGGAAGTGTCAAATGATATTCCTCAAGAGGTATCTCACAACCTTCGTTGGGAAGATTCTCATTGAATCGTAATATCACATTTACTGGTCCAAATCCTTCGGGAAGGAAAGATGCTGGGTCTTGACGTAGTGCTTGTGGGTCAAGGCTGATTTCATGATGAATCACACCAGCATTTGGTGACAATGTGGCTACCACTTGACGATGAGCAATATTCTCAAAGTCATATCCTTCAAAGATGACTGAAACGTTACCACCGTTTTCCCCATCCCCTGAAAGTGAAGAGCCTAGGTCACGTATACCCGGCGTCCGATTATCATCTGTAACTTGGGCTGTAAACTCCCATAAATCTCCACTCTCACACACGTTAGAACCAGCACACTCAGCGCTCACTAAGTTGATGAAAGTTTGAGACACCACCCAGAATTCTTGAGTAACTGCTGAACCCTTTAACAAAGGATTTCCAGGGAACTCAAATGACATTGTGAAATTTCCAAGTTGGTGGTCTGACGAGATGTTCATTGGAATCTCGAAGACACCGTTGGCATCTGTCTCAGATGAATTCATCTCTCCTGTTGCAGACCAACTCCAGTTGACTGCGACATTCTTGACAGGTCGCAGAGCGTTGTCAACAAGACGTGCTTCAACTGTAGAGTTTGTATTTCTGTATAATCGAGGAACAGTATTCAGTTCGAAATCAGTGGTTCCGACAACTGAAATGTTGACATACGCACCGGTTGGTGCTAACACCGTTGTTTGATTACCAGTGAAGTAGTAATTTGAGTTGGTAAAGTCAACCTTCACTCCGTATGTTGCAGCCTCGAATTGGCTGTACCAAGACCAGTTGTAGTTGAACACTGCTTCGCCACCCATCATTGTTGGCTTGCGAGCATATCCAGTTTCTTGTGAACCTTGGAATTCCCCATTATGGTCTAAATCAACCTGTAATGCCATAGCATCTTGGTCCCACGGGAAGAATGTTCGATTTGTGACATTTCCAATAACTGTGAATGTCTCACCAGTATCCATCTCTGGAATTATTTCACAACGCACAGCACTGTCTGGGTCATTGGCATCAATTGGTCCACACGGTGGCACATCGAAATCGCCTCCATTCTGCATTGTAATGTACCAGTGGGTTCCATTATGATTCAAGAAAGGACGTAATCTAGCCGCTTCGTCAAGTAGTGTAGCCTTGTTTCCATCCCACTCCATTGGCCATGGTTTGCCAAGACTTTCTGTGTTGTAATCAGTACCAGCAGCAGCTAATCCTGATGTCAGGTACACTGCTCGCCATGCTCCAAAACTAGAGCCGGTAAACACTGTCGCATCCCAGAAATAAACCGGGTTGTCACCAGAAATAATAATCTCTGCTTCAACATACATGCGATGCATCGCTTTCATCGAAAATGGATCTGTTTCATCTCCAATCATGTATGGGAACGGCCATTCACTTGCTAACGCCGGTTCTACACGGCCAACGAAATCATAGTCGCCTACAGGTAAAGATGTAGTAGTGTAATTGTAAATTCCTTGAACAACGTGTGCTTTTGCCGAGTTATCCCAAATCACCTTTTCATAACCACCGGGCAACATACCTGGACCATTGTCCATAGTTGAATTCCAAACTACTTGCTCCCAAACTCCGTTAATACCTCCGGATTGAACAAATGTGAGTGAAGCCCAACCATTCGAGTCGGTCCTGTAACCCATTCCAAAGCCAGTGAAATTAGTTGGAACTGTACGGTTTCCAAACGGTCCACCTGATACTTCGAAAGTAATTGGAGCGTTTGCAATTCTACGGTCAAAGAATCCTCTGTCCCAATCAGCGTCGTAATGCGCCTTGAAGTCAAGCCAAAGTGGCTGTTCATCGCTTCTGAAATAGAACCAAGCAACATAATCCACAGTTAGATTTGCCTTAACTCCTACAGTAGTGGGTATAGATGTTGAACCATCGTGGATAAACATCTCAGTAACTTCTGCTGTTACCGTGTAAGTTGTGTTATCACCCACATGAATATCCTCAGGATACAAGAATTGACCTACAGTAAATTGACCCCACGAATTAGTTAGTACATCAACGGTTTCTAGTGCTAATGTGCCATTATCTGTCCACTCAATTGTAACTTGAACCGGTAAATTTTCTGCCGCTTCGAACTGGAGAGAAGACATATTCAGCCATTCAACCCATCCACTAAACAGGGCCGGGCTAGAAGCATCCATCCATAACGTGTCACCAACAGAAACATTGACTCTTGTCGGGATTTTGTCATCTTTATCCATCAAACAATCATTGTCGTGGTCCCAATCAGAAGACTGACTTCCATTGTAACATGGGAAACTGGTTGACCCTTCTTCAAGAATATCGAAATCTTCGTCTAAGTAGGTGTCATTATCATCATCAAGATCTTGGCCATCTGGTCCTGTGGTGTTATTCAGAGGATTGTAAATCCCTTCACCATTACCATAATCATCGTGGTCCCAAGGGTTGGTGGATTCACGTCCATATCGTGTTGGCCATAGGAGAATTTCGTCTTTATCCTTCATTCCATCTTCGTCATCGTCTAAATCTTCATCATCACGGATGCCGTCATTATCGTGGTCCCAAGGTGAAACAAGTGGAGTAGCTGTGGCTAATTCTTGCGCGTTAGTGCGACCATCACCATCCCAGTCATCATCTCCCCAGTCAGGCACACCATCATTGTCGTGGTCCCAGATATACTGTTCTTCACCATCAAAGCAGCCAGGGACTAACTCTTGAGTCACATCTGCAATACCATTGTTATCATCATCCCAATCTTCACCATCAGGAACGCCGTCATTGTCGTTATCAACATCATAAAATTCAGGGAATAAGAGTCCTTGCCCCATTACTCCTTTGTCCCAAACGGCTTGATACCAACCATCCCCATCGGGGTCTGAATCTTGACCATCGTCATCCTTATCTTGACAGTTTAGTCCTATGAAGAAATTGCCGGGTGGAACTGTCCCGGCATCGTCATCAAGATCGTTATTGGTATCTACCTCAAAGTAATCCCAAATACCGTCGCTATCATCATCAACATCCCATAAATCATAGACAGCATCAAAATCATCATCTAAATCTGCGGTATCATTGAACATACAGGTTGGATTAATCCATGTTCCATTCATGTTGATTGGTTGTCCACAATCATCATCAGGGTCTACTTCATCATCTAAATGGTCAGCAAACTCATCTGGGAAGAAGTTACCATTTGTATCTTGATTCCAGTTAAACAACTGCCATTTCAATCCAATCCAAGCCGTGAATAAATCACGATTATGGTCAAGGGCTGTGAAGTTAGTGGAAGCGAATACTTGCGGTCCGAATTCGAAGTGGTAGCATTGTGTGGTACATTTCCATTGTTGATTCGAATTAGCCCCATCGTAAGCACCATCCGAGTAACTTTGGTCTGGTCTTGTACTGTAAGGCACACCCATTTGCGCACCGAACCCACTGAGTGGATAACCATACTGTAAAGCATATTCAAAACCACAAACAAGGCCTGTTGAGGCACCACCAGAAACTGCTTGTGGCTGAACTATGAAACCACACTGACCGAAATCAAGTGTTCCACCCATCTTCGGGTCGTCAACATCCATAATACCATCATTTCCTTCATCTTGGTCCCACCAATCAGGCATTCCATCGGCATCTTGGTCAATATCTAAGCCATTTTGGAGAGTGTCTCCATCGCCATCAATATCCCATTTATTATCACCATTCCAACTTGACCAACGGGAAAGATAAATCCACCAAAACTCTGGAATTGTACCAGATGTTGCAGGATTAGTTGTACCGTCAAATCCATTGTAGTTCAGAATAAAATTCTGGCCAACTGAAAAAGGATTGAACAAGAAAGTCATGTTCCAGTGGTCGGTGATGTTATCTGTATAGCGCTGGGAATCCCCAGAACCATCCAAATCATCGCCATCACCAAGAGGATACCATGAGCGGTAGAAGTTGTCACTCATATCTTGGTCAACAATACCACAGTTACCGTCATCAGGGTCAAATAAATCTGCGATTCCGTCGTTATCATCGTCCCAATCTTCATCATTTTGTAGACCATCTCCGTCAATGTCAGTATCAACATCATTTGGACCATCGTCACGGTACTTGCTACCATTCAACTGGTGAATGTCGTTATCGTTATCAAGGTCACAATCTGGGTCAATATCCATGAAATCAGGAATTCCATCGTTGTCATCATCAACATCTTCGAAATTGAGGATTCCGTCGCCATCCCAGTCATTATTTCCAGTATAGGAAGTACGTTGTGTTGTACACAATATGTTTGAGCCACCTGGCTGACCATCGCCGTCACCATCGGTGTTAGGGTTGTAGTTTGCACTCCACTCACAATTCCAAGTATTCACAACATTAGTGTGATTCAAAGGGTAAGGGTCTACTTCGTTTTCTAGACCATCATCATCTAAGTCCCAAGATAGGTTTGCTGCATTCCAACCCGGCTCAAAGAGAGGGTTGTCTGGATTAGCAGTACCACCCATTTCTTCGTCGAACCAATCCCAAACGTGGTTGTAATTGAAGTCAATTGCACGCCATCGGTCGTTATCACTGTCCCAATCGTAATCCAACTCACAATCTATTCCAGAGATTCCATCGGTGTCCCCACCTGGTGTTTGGTAAGGGCTAGTATCTTGCCGGGTGTAATCGTTTAGACCGTCACCATTGACATCTAAATCCCAACATACATCACGAATACCATCGTTATCGTCATCAGGGTCCCACATGTCAAGCAGTCCATCATTGTCATCATCTGCGTCAACATTGTTTGGACTTCCATCATTATCTCCATCAGCATCTAAGAAGTTAGGGATTCCATCGCCATCAAGGTCACCATCCCAAATAGATGTGAAGACAGGGTTCCCTGGGTGGAATAATGCTTCAAGGGTAACGAAATTGATGCCGCCGCTGAATGCACGGTAGTCAGTGTGTTGCCATGAAATTGCAGCATTGTAATTTCCAGTACCTTGCATAGTTCCTGTTATTGAATCATCGTATGGGTTTTCATCCATCCAATCTAGGACACCATCGTTATCATCGTCATCATCGAAATAATCTCGGTCGCCATCTGCATCATTATCACATGGCCATGAGAACTGATCTATTCGACCATCGTTATCGTCGTCTTCATCGTAACTTTCTCGACCTGAACCGTCCATATCTTCGTCGGTAACTCCATCGTTATCGTGGTCCCACAAATTCTGGTCAACTCGGTAACCAAAGCCAACCGCTTGCCCTGTTGCTGGGTGAATTGTAGATGCATTCACGTAACGGTCTGCGGAAACATTTCTTGGGTCTGCTCCCTGATTCCAATCAATTGGACCTTCTAAAATTCCATCATTATCATCATCATAATCGACGTTGTCAAGAATTCCGTCATTATCGTGGTCAAAAGGGTCTGTTGCAAAACAGCCATCGAATCTCTCAATCAAATCATAAATTCCATCATTATCATCATCAAGGTCATCTAAATCATTGATTCCATCGTTATCGTGGTCATTTGTGTTAGTTTCTTCGAGATTTGGACCAATTGACTGTTGACGTAAATCAATGAGTGAAAGGTCGGAAATCTTCCCATACATCACCGCTGGATCAGCATACTGTGGGTCAAGAAGAGCTGGATGCAACTCATTACCCCACATTGAAGGGGAGTCACCTGAGTCACCACTGACCTCTTGGTCATAGGTTTGGATAGCCATACGCTCACCTATCATTCCAACATTCACTTTCTGAGCATCATCGGTTGAACTGTAAAGTTCACCCCATGGTATGGAAGCCATTACACTCATCAACATCACCAAAATCATTGAACAGGCGGCGAACCCGTTATTGCTTTGTTTCTTTTTCATTCTAATCAAGTCGGTTTTCGTCATCATTACACCTACTGAAGCACCTCGCCACTAACGCTTGATATATCAACGGCTCGGCCCGAGTGTGCTCCTTTGTATCACATAGTGATACTCGTATCATCACTCAGTCACACGATGGAAAATTGACAGAATTAAACCGAATCAATTATTGTAACTAAAATCAAATTGAAAAATAGGTTTCGGCCCCCCGGGGGAAATTCCCCCGAAGGTGCCTGGCACCACTCCGCCGAAGCGAGTGGGATCATGTCATTGGTGCTTTAGACAAATCAGTTCAAGAATCAGTTCTCGAGCTCGTCGAGGATTCCATCGTTATCGTCATCGTCATCGAGGTGATCATCAGTACCATCGTTGTCGTGATCAAACTGTCCGGTTAGATCGTTGCCATCGTTGGATTCGTACCAGTCAGATAGGCCGTCGTTATCGTCGTCCGTGTCTGTCTTGTCTTCTAGTCCATCGTTGTCGTGATCGTATCGGTAGCTGCCGGTTGCGCCGTCGAATTCGTCAACATCTAGGATGTCATCGTTATCGTCGTCATCATCCACGCCATCATTTAGACCATCGTTATCGTGGTCACGCATAGCGCTGCTGCCGTTCTCATACACGTCATTGTGGTTGTCAATTCCATCGTTGTCGATATCCATGTCAACATTATCTGAGATTCCATCGTTGTCGTGGTCATAGATGTCGGTATTTGGATCACCGTCGTTGACTTCCTCTTGGTCGTCAATTCCGTCTCCATCGTCATCGCTGTCTACGTCATCTGGGATTCCATCGTTATCATGGTCCTCTGGCGAAGCATCGACGTCATCTGGGATGCCATCGTTGTCGTCATCGGTATCAATATCGTCGGGGATTCCATCACCGTCATTGTCGTTTGCACCCTGATTGTCGAGCTGTTGACCTTGCTGCTGGTCGGACTGTTCCCCTTGCTGGCCTTGTTGGCCGTTCTGGGTTTGACCTTGCTGCTGCTGGTTTTGTCCGTTCTGGTTCTCGCCATTCTGGTCTTGCTGTTCTTGCTGACCTTGCTGACCGCCCTGTTCGCCACCTTGCTGCTGCTGTCCTTGTCCGTTGTCCTGCTGCTGACCTTGCTGACCTTGCTGGCCTTGCTGACCTTGCTGGCCTTGCTGACCTTGCTGGCCTTGCTGACCTTGCTGGCCTTGCTGACCGGACTGTTGTCCTTGCTGGCCTTGCTGACCTTGCTGGCCTTGCTGACCTTGCTGGCCTTGCTGACCTTGCTGGCCTTGCTGACCTTGCTGGCCTTGCTGACCTTGCTGGCCTTGACCTTGGCCTTGACCTTGGCCTTGACCTTGTCCTTGACCTTGGCCCTGACCTTGGCCTTGACCTTGGCCTTGACCTTGGCCTTGACCTTGTCCTTGACCTTGGCCTTGACCTTGGCCTTGACCTTGGCCTTGACCTTGGCCTTGACCTTGGCCTTGACCTTGGCCTTGACCTTGTCCTTGACCTTGGCCTTGACCTTGTCCTTGACCTTGACCTTGACCTTGGCCTTGACCTTGGCCTTGACCTTGACCTTGGCCTTGACCTTGGCCTTGACCTTGGCCTTGACCTTCGCCTTCACCATCTTGGTCTGAGCCACCGCCGCCAGAGGTGCCACCGTTTCCGCTGCCATCTTCTGGTTGCTGGTAATCAGGATCGTAGGCGTCGGGTATACCGTCACCGTCAGAATCCGAGTACTCGCCGTCATTAGGGTCGTTCGGGAACGGATCTGTGCTGTCAGGTCGTCCGTCGCCGTCAGTGTCAGCGCTGTTAGGGTTAGTACCCCGCGCGTATTCTTGGGCGTTCGTTAGACCGTCACCGTCGGGGTCTGCATTGGCATCGCCAGCAGAATTAGGGTTGAGGCCATTAGCCACTTCCCATCCATCTGGAAGACCGTCTCCGTCGGTGTCTGCATTCGTCATATCTGTTCCATGTGTCTGCTCTTCAGCGTTGGTCAATCCATCGCCGTCCCAATCAGCCCCTCCGTCGGAGGGGTCAAGGGGGTCGGTTCCGTCACCTGATGCAGCAGATGCTGACATCAAGATCATCAATAGTGCGACCAACACACTCAGGTTTTTTCTATTCATATTTTCATATCTCCTTTTTTTTAGTTTGCAGAGAACCCGCTGTTCTCTCTTTCCAGGACAGTCCCAACGCGTTGGGATAACAATCTCTGGGATTGCGGGGGTGCAAGACTACCAGTAAAGCATGCACTCAACTTAGTAATCTTAGGGGCGAAGAGAACTGAGGTGAAACCCATCAAATCGATGGACTGCGAGGCATCGCGCCCCGATTTCAACTCAGTATATTGACTATTATTGCCTTCTCCTATTTTCACGCCGTTTCACTTGTTTCATTCAGGGAACCCAGTGTTCCCTCTAAATCATCCGTGTTTGTGATACTATTTCAACGATTTGAAACCGGGCATCAGCCTAAAGCGGGTTTCATTTCGGTGTCAATCGGCGTAATTGAGCTTCAAATTTAGGCCCGCCGAGTAAGTGCATCACAGGAACTGCCAGTGTTGCAATTATCAAAATTACAAGAGATGCTTTACCCCAAAGTGGTAGAGAGGAGAAGAACATGGTCCAAAGAACCCACCCCATAATCAACCATAGAATAGGAGCGTATCGACCGCCAACTAGTGCAAGCCTTGCCCTTACAGTTGCGTCATCATACAGTTGAGGTGCTTCTTCTGCAGTGCAATATCCCTTCTCCACTCCACAACGGGCGCAGACAAGATAACGAGGCCCATTTCCAGAAATGAAGTGCTCTTGCGGGTAAACGCTACGACACAGGCGGCAGGTTGGCACACTATTCCCTCAAACCCCTCGACCAAGGATAGGCACTTCAACGCTTTGACCAACAGTCCTGTTTGAACTAACTAAGAAATTATCTAATATCAACCAACCATCTGCACTTCCACACGATTCAGGGTGAAATTGAACACCCCATAAGGGTAAGTCATGATGAGCAATACCCATGACTAGAGAGTTAGTTTCTGCATCCGTTGCTATCACTTTGAGTTGCTCGTTTTTGGGTTCAATAACTAGAGAATGATACCTCATCATACGTTGTTTTGGTGCCATTCTAGCAAATAATGAATCTTCATCAAAATCCATCTCTACAGCCACGCCATGAACTGCACCACCTGGTGAAGGATGTAATTTCCAACCTGCTGCTTCACCTATTGCTTGATGTCCTAAACAAATTCCTAGAAGTGGAATTGGATTCTTCTCCGCATCTAAAATTGCACCCTTCAAAGCCATCTTGGCTAATTGCTGTGTTAATTGACAATTCGCTGGCCAGCCGGGACCTGGTCCCAAGATAATGTGAGTTGGCATGATTGCAGAGAGAAGGTTTTCAACTTCAACTGTTGATTTTTCTCCACGCCCCTCTACCACAATGACTTCAGCCCCAAGTTGACAACAAGCGTGGACAATATTCCATGAAAAAGAATCGAGGTTATCAATGAATAACAAACGTCGCTCACCTTCATTCACTGAAACAAATCCAGGATCACCTGCCTTCCATTCAATTGGTTCGGATGGAGCGATACAGACCTGCGGCTTAGAATTGAGCGATTTGTGTAACGCTTCGGTTTCTGCATTCAAGATTGGTACTGACTCAATTGACATTTCACCCTGGGGGATTTTAGTTGCTGAAGAACCCCAAGCAGCATCAAGAAGTGCCTGAGCTTTCCATTTTGCTTCCTCCACTTCTTGCAAGGAATTGGACTCAAAAACTAGTCCACCACCAGCCTGAACTTTTCCTAAACAATTACCCGAAGGCCCACTTTCAGATTCTAAAGTGCGAATCAAGATATTCCAACACGCTAGACCAGAGCGCGGGTCATGAAACCCTAGAGAGCCAGTCCATGCACGTCGTGGTGTCGCTTCTAACTCATCTATTGCAGCAATAGTAGCCGTCTTAGGGCATCCCGTAATACTGCCACCGGGAAACAATGCTTGCAACGCATCCCAGCCATCTAAATCGTCTCTAAGTCGGCCTCTAACATCACTCACTAAATGGTGCACAGTCGGATGTGACTCAATTCTCCAATCGTGCCAACGAACTGAACCAACAGCACACACCCTGCCAAGGTCGTTTCTTTCTAGGTCAACAAGCATCATGTGCTCACTTACCTCCTTACGACTTGCCGCCAATTCTCTCTTGAGAGCAAAGTCCCTATCACGCGAGCGGGCACGCGGGCGAGTTCCTTTGATTGGCCTAGTGGATAACTCATTTCCATTCATTTCTAAAAGAAGTTCAGGGCTAACACTAGCAAGTGAATAATCGAAATCAGGGATGTTCAACCATCCAGAATAAGGGGCTGGATTACTAGCAACTAATCGCTTGAAAACATCCCATGGGTCTTGCAACTTACCTGACCAAATACGGCCATAATTCAACTGATAGAATTGGCCGTCACGGATTGCATCACGAACTGTATCTACTATTGCAGAATGCTCCTCATCAAATATGGTGGAATCTAGTGCAACCTTTTGGGCTAACGATTCCTGTTGAGTTGAGGTGGATTCCAACCAACTGTCAATGCCTTGACAACATTTCTCAAACCACTCATCACGATGTGTTGTTATGACAGAAATTGTTCCTTCCGACCGGTCATGGATAATCCACCTATCAACCCTGAGAAGTGTTCCTAGAAGAGCACCCACAGGTGGAAGGTATTGAAGTTGCACAGGTTCAGTCCATTGCACTAAATCATAAGTTAGAAGTCCCGCAAAACAACCCGGTTGTAAGCCCTTTAATTTACAATCAAGATTTGGTAAAAGATGGTTCATCTCTCTCAGTGTCGAGGATAAATCCTTACCTTCCACAGTCACTCTTTGATTCCATTTACAGCCTTCTTCCCATTGCTCAATTCGCCAATCACAAGTTGATTTTGGCCCATCTAAATTGAGTTCGCCCTGTAAAGCAGAACCGTTTGAAATTGCTTCAGGTTGACGGATTCTAGATGGTTGTTGTGAGATAATCCTGATTATCGGTGGGCCTGCAATATATGTAAAGTTGGAATCAACAGAAATCGGGCCATTGGATTGAAGCAGGAGTTCATCAGGAGCACCGTACTCACTTGCAGTTGGGCCAATTAGCCCAAATTCTCGTAGAAATTCGATGAGATCTGGTGCAAAACCATCTCTGTCATCAACAGGCCACTGTTTTTTTGCAGTCACGATGATTCCTCCTGTATGTCTGTCCAACCTGATTCTAAAGCTTGGTAAAATGATTCAAAACAAAGGTTGGCAAATTTATCTGAGTTTTTGCCCAGTGGTTGCCCATCTAATTCTGTGATTAATACTACACCGATTCCGGTACCAATAGCCACTAATGCTCTTGCTCTTGAAAGAAGATTTCTTGTTAGACGTCCAGGAATAAGAGGGATTCCTTCGTTCTCAAGTTGACTTTGAATTGAAGCAAGCGAAATTGAATCAAGCGCACCCTCTGAAGGTGCTGGATACCAAGCAGTACCATCATCATCTAAAAGAAGAGGAGTTGCCAAATGGCAGTCAACTACCGCATCATTATGGATTAAAAGCGCAATTTCACACCCTCTCTCTGCAGCAAGTACTCCTGCATCCTTGTAAGGCTGCCAATCTCCATGCTTACACCCTGTGATTTCACCCTCCCATCTTGGTGATGGAATTGCGGTGGCGCTTACGCGTGAAAGTTCATGATTAGAATTCGGTCTAATCAACTTCCATCGTGTTGATGCAGATATTTCACCATTCAAATTAAGATTCAATGTTGCTAAGCCAACACTATCATCGTGCTTTGATTGTTCACTCATTGAAAATGCTGTAAGCATTGAACTCAATGCCTGTTTGCGGCCATCAATCGGCCATTCAATTGACAAGCGAGATGCATGTTCTTTGAGGCGTTGAAGATGTGCCTCAAGATGTGCTACACTGGAGTCGCCGTCCCACCTTAGGGTGGTGAATGCTGAACTCCTTGCCGCTTCTGTCACCCAACCACCACTCTCCTACGAGAGGTTGTTCCCCATCAATGCTCACCTTTGAGAAACGAATCACAATAGGTCGTCAATCAATGAATCGAGTTCACTATCACCGCTAGATGGGCTACTTGATGCAGTGTCACCAAACAAGTCCTCTGAAATTTCTGCAAGGCGTCTGCTAGCATCTGTTGGTGGTGTCTCTACTTGTTGTGCAAAGCCTGACTGAGCCTCCTGAGTTGTGCTGGTAACTTGAGATTCTCTTGATGCTTGAATCTGGGATGCTGCTGGCATTAAAGTTCCAGCCAAATCAACATCAGGCCCACGTGGGTCTAGACCATCTTCGTTGTCACTCCATCCTTCTTCTTGAGGTAAGCCCCAAGCCGCTTGGGCGAGTTCTAGTGCTTCGTTTCTTGAACGGTTACTGCGTCCACGGATAGCCAACAGTAGTACTGTTACGATAGCCAGCGAAAGAAGAATTGTGAGTAATGTGTTCATATCAATTAAGTCAAACAGACCAGAACTGGCTTCACCATCATCGTTACCATCACCGCCCCCATCAGTTGGTGCTTTGTACGGCTTCAATTCCTTTGCTTGCACCAAGTGTTTCCATGCATTGCCATCATATGCTGATACTGCGATGAACCAATGTGTCGAATTATCGTATTGGGAAGTCTCATTGAATTCTTCTAATGACCAGAAAGTGCCAATGATTCCACCCTTAGCCAAATCCGCTTCATCGGTATTTTCGAAGCGTGAATCGCTAACAAAGATTCGATAACTGCGAATATCTGTTCTGACTAGTTCTTGCCACTCTACTTCAATTGCTCCGCCATCTTCACTCCATTGGATAGTGAAATCAACATCTGGAAGATGACCACCGGGGTCATCGCCTGAATTATCAATTGCTTTTCCAGAGCCTACGTTCAACAAGTCGCGGTGAGCATTGCCTGATGAATCAACAGGAACAATGGCAATATGAACAGGGATTCCTGACATAATGGCTGCACCACCATCAATCATGTCAACAAGAATTGGTTGCTCAACATTTCTATCGAGAATCATAATTGGCTGACGGTGTCCACTACTTGTGTAGGCAATGATATCAGAATATACCTCATAGTGGTCTATATCACTGGCATCACTCAATTCAAATTCAACATAAACTGCTGTCCCATTATCATTAGGAACATCTGTCACAACTGGAGCCTGTAATCGGTCAGGAGCAATGATATCATCGCGATTATCTATCGGTGTTACCACTACTGAAGGTAAACCAGTCAAGAATGCTGAGCCATACAAATCATGAATTGTCACAGTCACTGAAAGAGGAACATTGGGACGAATAGTATCTGGATTTGAATTCTCTACACTATCGCCATCATAGAGGGCTTTTGTCATAGTTAATCCAATCAATCCGTCTTGTGAATTTATTGGGTATTGAATGTCCATTTTTATTGCTCCACAAGCACTCACATCATCTTTGCATCTTGCCCAAGTAGCGGCTAAATTATCCACCGGTTGACTGCTAGCCCAAATGACGTAGAAACCAAAGTCATCAACATCTGTTGCAGCCCAGCTGACATCAATCGCCTCGCCCTTATCTTGAGGGTGGTCCCATGCTGACAAGTTGTTCACCCTTGCTGGTGGGTCGGTTCCACGGAGGTTCTTCTCAGGTGCTACTTGAACAACTGTGACATTTCCATAATCACCATTACCCCATGCATCAAAGGCAACGACAGTTACCCAATACAGGGTGTTATCCTCTAGAGGTGTTGCACCCCAGTGAGAAATGATGGTTGAGTTTGTTGAGCAATCAGCAACAATCGTTGCATTAGCAAAGTCTGCTGCACTGGTTGGTGTCATCTCATCGGCGATGGAGGGACGCACAAGAACGGTATGCCACGCACAATCGTCTTCATTATTTGGCGTCCATTCAACAGTAATTCTACCTCCTTCATCTTCTGGAGTGTCGTATGCTGTAATGTTTTCAACAGGACTTGGTGGAATGCCATCATTGATTCCACCTGTCGGCACTACTGGGCCGACAATTGTTGCATTTGCTGGGTCGTGAAGTCCTCCTTCATCAACACAAGTTAATGCAATCCAATACGGTTGGCCTTTTTCAAGTTGTAAAACCGTACTGTTAGCCTGACCTGTCAAATCGTTGCCTTGGGTTGGCAACCCGATTGCATCCGTAATTTCTTGGGTTACTGCCCAAATCCTAGTTCCTGCATGGTCGATAGCAGTACACTTACTCCACTCAACATACAGATCACCATCTGCTCCACCATCAGCAGGACCTGCGTTAGCCCAAGCAGGAGGATTTGGTACCTCGTCGCTGGCTGCTGCTGGACCCATAATCGACGAGGGTTCGCCAAGAGTTCCGTCATCATATTCAATCAGAGCAACTCCATAAATATCGACTCCATCAACAATTCGTACACCATCAACAGTAGCAATTTCTGCTAGAGTTGTGGACCACATTGGGACTCGTGCATCAGGTGCTCTCATTGCAAGGTCGGCTGATGTTGGCATTGAACTCCAGTTACCTTCTTGCAGGTAAATTCGGTAGGCCGCCCAACCACTATCCTGGCTTGGCGTCCACTCAGCAACTAATACGCCGCCACCATCATCAGGGCGGTCGAATAAATCTAACAATTCAATTGGTGATTCTGAGCGAGTCCAATCGTACTTGATGCGTACTTCTAAAGTGCCATTTAGTGGACTCTGTAAACGAATGTGTAAGTCACGGCCTTCTTGTGTTAAGGTGCCACGACGTGCTGCCAATGAGAATTCATTTTCCAAATTGCTATTCAATTCCGTAAGATTCCACGTACCTGAATAATTCACACTATGAGACGCCACCCAAATTGCCGCACCTTCTACCGGGCTTGAGAGGGTTAGAGGCATCTGATGAATTGGGATACCATTCGGTGAGGCACTATTTGCTTGGCTAGGCAGAATTGCTGAATTGGAAGGACCAATCAGAGCAATTCTTTGCCCTGGAGTTGTGGAATTAGTAATGTCCCATGAGTTTCCTGAAAAAGTCGCTGACAACGGCTCTGCGCGCCGCATTGATTCTCTTTCAATATCCAAATGATTTGGTGCTGGACCAAATCCAAACAACCCATTATCTGCAGTTGTCAACCAAATGCCATTGGCTCCAACGTAGCCACCAGTTAGCGAGAACATGTATTCTTGACGAATTACATTATGCTGGCTTGAAGTAATATCAACCCAATCAACACCACCATTACTGAGAACGAGTAAAGTAGTTCCATCACTAATAATATCATTAATTGGCCATGCTGAAAATGACCATGATGGGTGTCCTGTTTCCATCTGATTAGCACCTGCATTCCAATGCATTAGCGGCTCCTCAAAGGTAGCAACGTGCACTCCCCACCAATCTGCTGCAATCGCCTTGACGTCATTTGATGGCAACATATCTACACGATACTGTTGCCCTGGCTGCATCGTTGTCAAATCGAATGATGTTGCCCCAGGTCTTGAAGCACCTTCACCATTATGTGATAAGAATAAAGTGGGACCAATTGATATTGTTGAATTACCACTTGAAATCGTTGTACTTGGCGCGTATGCTATACCGTTTACACGATTCCCAATCAGTCCAGATTGTGCATTGTATGTTGCAACAACTGAATGGCTTGGAACATCCCAGCGAACCATCCCTGCAGGTGTAGCGAGCATCAGCTCAGTCCCTTCAACCCAAATCTTGTCAATTATTGGCCCGGGAAGTCCATCTTGAGTCGTGATAGAGTCATCCCATGCTTGGGTAGTAGTATTCCATACACCAATGCCACCATAAGTTGCAACCCAAATACGATTGTCATACTCAACAAAGTCACGAACGATGTTTGAAGGTAGACCTGCAAGCAGTGAGCCATCTGTCCAACTTTGAGTGGTTAAATTGTAAACTTGGAATCCAGCAGATGTTGTTGTTGTGCCCATCAGTCCAATTACTAAATCACTACCAGAACGATAGAGTCCATCCATCTGATAATGTAGTGGAACCGGGGTTGCTGAAATTTGACCTGTTGTGATATCAACATGGTAAAGTCCAGCACTAGTTGTAACCCACAAATCGTTGTTAATTGGCAGAATTTCATTGACGATATCCCAAACGAATGGATACGCTTCAATCCACTCGATTGAGCCGTTTGGAAGTAGTTGGCCATGCAGAATCGAGGAACCTGAATACTGTTGAGAGTCATCTGCAGATGTCAACCAAACATTTGTCCCACTGAAAGTGACTTCAAGCATTCTGCCGCTTGATAATCCTGCTAGAATATCTACTGCACCTTTGTGCAATCCTGTTGAATTAATGATGTCAACTCTGTTGTATCCAGAATCGCCACCAGGTCTGCCAATAATCCAATCAACTTGGCTGGTGTTAGAAGGTCTAACCTCCATACTTGATCCCTGAGTACCTACATCAATTTTCATCCCCGAACCAAGTTGTCCACCACTTGCAGCGATTCTAGAAATTCCTCCAGAGCCCCCATCTTCATCGGTGTGTGAAACCATCAAAACACCGTCATGCCAACGCATTCCATCAGGGAATACTTGGTCTGGCATGATACCGTTTGTTGTCTCTGTAATAGTTCCTAGCCAGTGACCTGTAGTGTAACTAAATCTTGAAATTCCGACATCGTTGCGTTCAAATCCAACGTAAATTACATCGCCAATTTCATCACAAGCCAAAGCAACTGCATCATCATCGTCTAATCCTCGATTTTGGGTACTACCCTGTGTCCAACCTGATAACCATGAGTTGGTTTGCAAGTCATATCTTGCAACACCACCCTGAGTACCGAAGCCTTGGTATCTAGACATTGCAATATGCATTATATCATTACAAACTTCCATTGAGAAGCCAAATCCAGCAGGGATATTTGTGCTTCCTGCTGCCCAACTGCTCCAAGTTTGAGTAGTCCCGTTATACTGGAAAATACGACTATTACGATTCCAACCACTGTTTGCCATAGTAGTATACCACAGATCATCTCCAACGATTTCAATGTCGAAAATTGTATCCTCTGAATTTGAAGGCAGGCCACCATTGTCTGCTGTAAGAGTAGTTGCCCAAGTGTCATTATACATATCATATCTAGCAATACCTTCGTATGTTGCGAAGTGAATTAGCCCTTGATACAAATCAATGGAACGAATAGGTCCCACTAATACTGTGTCATCCCATTCATTGAGAAGATTTCCATTGTAGTCAAAGTGCCGATGAACCTTTTCCCCATAGGATGCAAAGATGTGACAAGCGGAGACATTGAGTGGTTCACATTCACCAGCGTAAACAGAATTGACCCGTAGAATTGAACCGGTTGCATCTAGAGCGTTACCCCAAGTGTCGTTTGCATGGTCCCAGCGAACAACACTACCTGCGTCCAAGCCCCACCAACCTGATGGAGTTACACCAATCCACAACATCCCATCAGGGCCTTCTCCAATTCCGTAAACCAGGCCATTTTGATTTATCTGTTGGCCAGCATCCAAAGATGAGAGTGTTGTCATATTATCAAGGTCATAGCGATAGATATTATCGTTTGACTGGGTCCCTGCCCGTGCTTCTGAGTAGTACAGAACATTACCAATAATTACCAGTTCCCCTGGCTCATTCTGACCGTTTGCTCTGCTGAATGTTTCTTCTACAGTCTCATTCACTAAGTCAATCAAACGGAGCCCAAAATCACCACCAATCCACACACGATGAGTTAGGCGGTCGGGGATTAGGGTCGTTACATCATTGTCAGTCACTAAATTATTTGAATTCGAAGAATCCCACTCTTGAAGCCAGACATCGTTAATCCTGTCATACCGAGCAACACCCATTCCGTTCAAACCGATGTATGCAACATCATTGTATTCGTATGTAGGAGCGTTCCAAGTAGCCTCACCTGCTACCCACACATCAACAACTGTGTCGTTGACAACATCAATTATTCCAGCACCATAATTGGTTCCAGCATAGAGATTGCCATTGTTGAGAATGGAAACTGCAAATACCCATGAAGAAGGTAGACCTTCTGGATTGGAGTAGTAATTCCAACAATTCTCTTCATGTAAATCTGATAGACGATATTGACAAGCACCTGCATTAGTTCCAGCATACAGATAATTTGCATCAGAATCTAGAGCGTAAAAGTTTGAAGGATTGAATCCTCCCTGTGCCTGAATGTGGGTCCATGAAACTCCGTTGTATCGGTCAGCACCGTCAGCAGTTCCAACCCACATTGAACCGCCGCTATCGCGATGTAATGAGTATACATTATTGTTCGAGATTCCATTTCCACCTCTCGTTGCCCTCCATGTATCAACCACATCACCCGAAACTCGGTCAAAGATTAACACACCGTATCCGTAAAGCCCGAGGTACATTTGGTTGCCATCAGTTTCCACCGGCATATATGCTACATTATCCATCCCGGTAGAACGCCAAGAAGACAACAAAGTGTCATTTGTGATGTCAATTCGTAACACCCCTTGATTGGATGCTATGTATGCGATTGCAGAACGTGCTGCAACCCCTCTGATATTATTTGTAAAAGAGTCAGACCGCCCGGTTGACCAAGACGATGATACAGTTTTGTTGACCGCGTCAACTAAGGTTACACCAGCGTTTGAATGGCCAACTACGATTGTATCAGTAGTTACATCAAAGGCTAGATAATCAGCATCATTTGAGTTTAGATTATCACTAATCGCTAGATGAGCAATTTGAGTTCCATTGAAAGCAAAATTATAGATTCCGTCATCACTAGTTGCTACCCAAACTGAATTGCCATCAGTTTCTAATGCCTGATTGATAGTACCGGTTTCGATTGGTATTAACCAATGATTCAATTGTTTATCAAATCGGTCAATGACTCCATTTCCAGCAACCCAAACCACATTGTTTACTTCCAATGCATCATTCATTACTGCACTAGTTGGTCCAGATGCAAGTAACATTGTGGAAACGTGAGTCGGTGGGGTCGATGGTTCGAAAAGTGCGAAACTTCCACCACCATCCCCAACAAGAATAGTGTCTACACCTGGTGACCTAACGCCACCGTTTGGCCAAGTAATCAAATCTACTCCATCACGTACTAAACCAACATCTTGTAGTGCCTTACTAGTAGAAAATGCACCCATAGTCATGTTGTAAAAATGAAGTGTGTCGCCAGCCAAGATGTGTAACCATTCCCCACTTTGAGCCATTCCACGTACATCATTTGAATCAAGCCAATTTGCATCTGTCCAAGTGGCTAGCCATGAACTAGTTGCTACATTGTAGCGCACGATTCCAGCATCTGCTAATCCAATCATTAGGATACCGTTCATCAATTCTAATTGGACTACATCATCACTTGGTAACGAGTTTTGAGTACTCCAAGTAGACTGCCATTGGCTGCTTGAGGTGTCGTAACGCATTACGCCACCACCGTCAGTAGCAAGGTAAACTATGCCACCAACTTCCATCATATCTGTTACAATATCTAAGCCGGAAGATGGGTTACCAGCAACGCTGATTCCATCGGCTATCAAATTCGCCTCATTGGTACCTGCCCAAACTAATCCGGCTGAATCTGTCATCATCGCTGTAACTATCTCCGAAATACTTCCCGACATACTCGATTCAATTGAAAATGGACCTGAGAGTTCAGTAGAATCTGTTAGCGACCAAGCGCGGAATTTTGTCGGGCCATCATCAACTGAGACTAGAAGCATATCATTGAGAGTATCAACAACCATCGTACTCGCTCCGGTAATATTCTCTGCCAACTCTATAACGGGTGGGTCATTAGTTGCATCCAGTTGAACAACTGTTTCGTTGATCAGCAAATACATCCTACCATCTTCGGGATGAAGTGCTGAGGCACTTACATCAAGAGTAAATGGTGAAAAGGTGACATATGCATCTGCGGGCCTCAATGCCTCAACAACCAAATCAGTAACTTCGGCATCACCGGGTAGGAGCCAAGATGCCCCTGCATTAGCATTAGGGGTTAGCCGAGAGGAGTGAGGGTCTGAGCCCATCAAGTCATTCTGTTGACCAAAACCTCCTAATCCTCGCCAATCCATGATTTGTGCTTGAGTATCAACAAATGATAGTTGAGGCTGTTCTACCCAAGTGCCATTTGAGCCGTTAACTCGGACTTCAAATGACAAATTCTCAACAAGTGCACCAGGTGCTAATGTGAGGTGTAAATCCCCTTCAGCGAGAACTCCGGTTGCAGGGTCTGCACCAACCGCATCAAGACTTATCCAACCAGTATCATTGGTTCCACCTGAACCCCATTCTACCGCATTTCTGCGATTAACCACTGTTTCTAATTGCAAAACTGGAGTCAACGATGCGATTAGCATCAACCCGACTAGAAAAAGGGGGACTGTCGTTCTATTACTTTGAACCATGAGTTACAACGCTTTCTGCTTTACTTATGAATGAAATGGCTTCATGGACCACCTGTATACTTCGTATACATAGGGAGTTTGAATCCAAATATTCATTCATCTGAATGGGCAATGCAAATATCATAGTAGTGGGGCCGATTCAAATTGACATCGGAGATGAGCATCCCGTGAAAGAGAAAAAAATCCGCCAAGATGCGCTGGATTACCACTCAGCAAAGCCTTTTGGCAAAATGAAGACTATTCCTACAAAGCCCCACGCCACTCAACGCGACCTGTCGTTGGCTTACTCTCCTGGGGTTGCCTATCCATGTTTAGAGATTGAAAAAAATCTGAACAATGCCTACAGATACACCGCCAAAGGAAATCTTGTCGCGGTAATCACCAACGGGACAGCAGTTCTTGGGTTAGGAAATATTGGTGCTTTGGCAAGTAAACCGGTTATGGAAGGCAAGGGATTGTTGTTCAAGGCCTTTGCTGATATCGATGTGTTTGATATTGAAATCGATGAAACAGACGTTGACAAATTTGTTGAAACCGTCAAGCGAATTGCACCTACATTTGGTGGTATCAATTTGGAAGACATCAAAGCACCAGAGTGCTTTGAAATTGAACGCCGCTTGAAAGAAGAATTGGATATCCCGGTTATGCATGACGACCAGCATGGAACCGCAATTATATCTGGCGCGGCGTTGCTCAATTCGCTTGAATTAGTCGACAAAGATATTTCACAAGTGAAAGTAGTAATTTCTGGTGCGGGTGCGTCGGCGATTTCTTGTGCTGACCATTGGTTACAACTTGGAGTCAAAATTGACAATATAAAAATGATTGATTCCAAAGGAATAATCACAAAAAAGCGGTCTGAAGCGGGTGAACTCTCAACCGAAAAAGATCGATTCGCGATTGATGGAGAAGGGGGTGACCTTGCCTTGGCTATGGCTGGTGCTGACATCTTCCTTGGTCTTTCAAAAGGAGATATTGTTAGTCCAGATATGCTCCGTTCAATGGCTGAAAAACCGATAGTTTTCGCATTAGCAAATCCTGAACCTGAAATCATGCCTGATATCGCTTTAGCCGCCCGCCCGGATGCAATCGTTGCTAGCGGGCGGTCCGATTTCCCCAATCAAGTGAACAACGTTCTTGGATTCCCCTACATTTTCCGTGGTGCGCTAGACTGCATGGCAACAAAAATTACTCAAAATATGAGAATGGCTGCAACCCGCGCCTTAGCCAACTTGGCAAAAGAGGCAGTTCCAGAGGAAGTTAGCCAAGCTTATGACCTTGATTTCATTTCCTTCGGTAAGGACTACATCATTCCAAAACCATTTGACAGGCGCGTACTCGTGGGAGTTGCCTCAGCAGTTGCACAAGCGGCAGTTGAAGATGGAGTTGCAGGCATTCCAGAATCAAAATTTAACATGGCATCGTATCAAGAAGAACTCGAAGCAAGGTTAGGATTAACCCATTCAGTAATGCGCACAGTGATGAATCGCGCCAAGTCTTCTCTCAAGAGAATTGTTTTCCCCGAAGGTGATGACCCTCATGTTCTACGAGCGGCACATGAATTAGCCCATGAGAAAATTTGCATTCCAATACTTCTCGGGCGTCCTGATGTTATTGATGAACTCAAAGAAGAATACAATCTTGATTTTGAATGTGAAGTGATCAACCCCATTCAAGACCCTCGACGGAAGGGGACTTACCGAGATGGGTTGTTTGAGTTGCGAAGTCGTAAAGGGTTGACCATTATTGATGCCCAGAGAATTCTGAAATCTCGTACTTACTTTGGTGCTATGATGGTTGAAATGGGAGATGCTGACGGTTTCGTTGGTGGTTTGACTCGCGCCTACCCGACATTTCTCAAGCCTTGTCTAGAGGTGATTGGAACCTCGGGGGATGCACACCGTGTTGTTGGGATGTATATGATGGCAGTCAATGGGAAATTATTGTTCATCGGAGATGCTACAGTAAATGTTTATCCTGACGCTAGAACTTTGGCAGAAATATGTGTTCAAACAGCACGTGTCGCAAAGCGATTTGGAATCAAACCCAAAGTAGCGGTGCTGTCTTTCTCTAATTTTGGCTCAAGCCGTGGACTGCGCTCAACTCGATTGGAAGATGCTATCGAAATCGCTCGCGAATTAGACCCATACATCTTGATTGATGGACCAATGCAAGCAGATACTGCACTTTTAGAGGATATTCAGAAACAATATCCATTCATGGAATTTGATGGGGCTGCAAACGTCCTCATTTGCCCGAATCTCGCGGCCGCGAATATCGCATACAAATTACTAGACCACCTTGGAGATGCGGAGATGACTGGCCCTATTCTAGAAGGGATGGCAAAGCCTGTACAAATCCTTCAACAGGGCGATGGAGTCAGAGAAGTAGTCCACATGGCGGCGATTTGTTCTGTGGAAGCACACCGCCATGAAATGGAGCGACTTTAGGCAATCATTGAAGCCCCTGTCCTTGTAGCAACGGATTGGAGATATGATGGCTGACGATATCGATTCACTTTCCGACTTTGATGAAAGGTTGCTCCAAGGAGTTTTTGCCCGTGTTTGGCGCTATCTTGGGGAATCCACTGATACAGATTCGCCAGTAACAAAATCCAAGTCTCCTCAAGAATTGAAAAATAAACTGGAATTGGCAGTTGGAACTAGCGGAGTTGATGTTGACACCATTCTTTCTGATATTGACAATTACCTAGATGAGTCAGTAAAAACCAGCCACCCTCATTTCATGAATCCGTTGTGGGGTGGCACCAATGTAGCATCCTTGGCTGGAGAATTCATTTCTGCTCTAACTAACACCTCAATGTACACTTTTGAACTCGCTCCAATGGCGACTCTAATCGAGAATGAAATGGTAGATTCAATGTTGAAATTAGTTGGTTATCAGGCTGGTGAAGGAATCTTCACAACCGGAGGCTCTAACGGTAATTTGCTCGGATTAATGTGTGCCCGTGACCGCAAATTCCCCGATGCTCAGCGTTCTGGATTAGGTGGGAAACAACTGGTTGCATTCATCTCTGAGGATGCTCATTATTCTACAGCAATGGCGGCAAATGTACTCGGAATTGGATTTGATAATCTAATTGCAATTCCTACAGATGAGTCCGGGGGAATGATTCCAAGTGAATTAGAACAATCAGTTGCCGCTGAAAAAAGAGCAGGAAATTTTCCCTTTTGCGTAATCGCCACCGCTGGCACTACGGTCAGAGGTAGTGTGGACCCATTAGTTGAACTTGGTGAAATTTGCCGTCAAGAAAAACTCTGGCTCCATGTTGATGCTGCTTGGGGTGGGGCCGCTTTACTTTCACCAAAAACTCGCCCTCTACTCCGCGGAATTGATTTGGCGGATTCTATCTGCTGGGACCCACATAAAATGATGGGAATCCACCTTTGTTGTTCGGTTTTCCTTGTCAAAAACAGTGGTACTTTGAGGAGGGTTTGTGCACATACTCACAGAGCGCATTATCTCCTTTTAGATGGGGCAGAAAATATTGACCTAGGTCACATGAGTTTGCAATGTGGAAGGCGAGTAGATGCCCTGAAACTATGGCTTGCATGGCGGGCAAAGGGTAACGAAGGTTGGGCTACACTAGTTGAACGATATTTCTCTCTTGCTGAATATCTTGTTTCCAAAGTAAAGGAACACACGCGGCTTGAATTAGTGGTTGAACCGGCCATGACAAATGTATGCATTCGTTATGTTGGCTTTGGATTAAATCAATCACGAGAAGATGTCATCAATCAAGGCATTCGAAATGAATTAATTGCAAGTGGGAAATTTATGGTATCAACATCACAAATAGATAGCAGACCAATTATTCGTGCTGTAATCGCTAATCCAGGGGTAACTGAGAGTACCCTTGATGAACTAATTTCCTCTATTGTTGAAATCGGCGATTCGCTTTCCTCCCAAGAAATTTAGACTAGATTTGTGTTTAGTCTGGGGTTGGTTTGCCACCCTTGTTGGGTAGAAGAATGAAATGATATCTTTCATTTTAGTTAATTCAATTCTCATCAAAGTTTGTTGTGGGCCTTCACTTCTCATCTGGTTTTTTTGTAGATAATCCAATCACCAGCCCAATTATCCCCAATCCACATATCCCTTGTCCGATAAGCATATACAGCAAATAAATTGATTCATAGGTTCCTACTGCATCCATTTTTTCCCCAAAGATATAGGCCACAATGATACCAAGGATGATGACAGCCGTAGAAAGGATTACAATTCCTTTTCTCAAGAATCACACCTCCTCTACTCTTTTCTGAATAACTCATTCTTGACCATTTCATGGAGTCTAGAATCGTCGACTTCATCATCCTCTTTCTCGGACTCGTCTTCTCCTTCTTCTTCGGGTTTTGGTGTCATATTCTCAATGATACTTGAGCCGGGTAGAGTAATTCCAAGCATTTTGCTAAAGCCTTTCATAACAACTCCCAAACCAATTAGAGCGAATAATCCAATCAGGCCCAAAAAGTGCACTGATTCCCAAAAGATTTGCCGAGTAAATCCGGGATGAAGGTCAGATTCAGATGGGTTGTCTGGATTGTATGCAACTTGATGGTGTGAGTAGAAACTCAGGCTCCTGAAACATGCGGGTTGGCGATTACTGCCAGAATTATAGCAGACCCACTCACCCTGATACAGGACTCCATCAACTGTGTAATTCCAAACCCAGGTAGTATTGCTGGACAAGATTCTTTGGCCGGTATCATGGAAGAAATGTTTCTGATGAATTTCAGAATCAACTTTCTCCCAATCCTTCGATTTCCACTCATCAGTCACGCCAAATCCTTCGGTGTAAGCAAAGATGCCAGCAGAAATTGAGAGCATCAGCAGACCACCGATTACTATCACTACAGATGGGATTTCCTTGCCTTCGCCAAAACTAAATTCAAAGTTCGCACTTCCGAACAGCGGTTCATCTTCTATCTCTGGTTCATCATCCTCTGGATGTTCGTCGTAATCGTCTTCCATGTTATCTTGTTCTTTCATTTTTTCAACTCCTCAAATTCCTAAATTCTAAAATCACTAAACAAGGTAACCCCTTCAAAAAGGGACAGCCAAACAAATCCAAGTGCAATGAGCATGAAAATGAAATTGAGGATGAGTTCCTGCCACCACTTCATTGTGTAATTCTTGCGAAGGATGCCAATATCCTCGAGTTTCTCAATTGCCATCTCACGGAATCCTTGAAATTTCTCATGCCTCCAAACGAACAGATGGAAACAACCGGTTGCGATTATTACAAGAATTATGAGGTCGAGAAAACCGAAATACCACGGCACACCGATGAGTAGAGCGGCCACTGGGCCCACCTTGATGAGTTCGTAATGTGATGAATAGAACCCCTTCTTCTTCATGAAAATGAACTTACCAAATCGGAGCGGAACTTTGGGCCTGACTCGAATCTTTGAAGAATCACCATACTTCTTTCCCGGATGTGGTTCATCATTGTAGGGCCACCAGAACTGTGACATGTTGGCCACCTCGAACTCCAACTTGCATTGCGGGCATTTGACGGGAATCACACGGTTCCAAAGAAATGTGAAGAAATTTTCTGCGTATCCCTTAGAATCCATACCAGGTTTTCCTTGATGAATACATCCAGGGCATTGTAAGTCAACTGCACCAGGATGATTGTAACCAGCCAACCATAATGCGGCCCCGATGTGGTAGATTGGCACGCCGACAATCGCTGCAAATATCACGAGTGCAAATGGGCCACCAGAATCTGGCCAATTACCCTCTAGGTGATTGTAAACAACCCATGCGCAGAACGGTATGTAGAGTAAGATGAAGACTTTCAATTGGATGTACGGTCTAAGATTCGTGTAGGGATTCCAATCCCCATACACTTCTTCCTCGGTTTTCCCGGAGGGCAGCCAAGAATCATCCTTTTCAGCCGCCTTCTTCACTTTCTTCACGGCGCGTTTGATTTGGTACTTGTCATCACTCAAACCGACGCCGTCTTCCCACCATGCCATCAGACAAGCTGATTTTTTTTCACCATGATAAGTGTTTTACCTGCATCTGGCAGAGTTCATGCCTTCAACAAATAAAAAAATCGAATCGCAAATTGCAATCTAGCGCTTCTGTATACGGCTAGTCCATTCATCGATGCCAATGTGGAGGCGCTGTTGCGGCAGCCCCTGTTAGAATAAAATGCTTCAATTTTCTAATTAATTTCATCTTAATTCCATCCCTTCCAAATCCGCATTGCTCTCCAGTTTGCAATTGTGCGTTGACGACGAGCTTCACGCTCTTGATTTGCCTTCAACCTCGCACTTTCACTATCCAACCATTCTTCTAACCAAACATCCATACTCATAGCCTCCATTTTTGCCTCTTGGGCAATTAATAGGTGTAGCCCGCTTTATATGAACCATGGAGTGAAGTAGGGTAAATCTAAGTGCAATGACTACACCACATAACATTAGCAACACCGGAGTTGAAGTAATGCCAGAACCACCGATGATCCTCAATGATGATGAATATGATGAGGTTGCGAAAGCAATTGTTTTGACCGAAGAATTAGGTGCAAAAGTTCGCAAATTATTCCGTAATAATTCGGATGAGGTTGTTCATGATATATCGTGGGAAGTAGATGCTGCGGTTGAAGCGTTAGATGTGTTTGCATCACGCTGGACAATTGAAATTCTAGCCACACTCTATATCGCGGGTGAACGACGTTTCAATGAACTACGACGACTTCTAGAAGGTATCTCGAGTAGAACCTTGTCTGATAAACTGACTAGCCTCAGATTGTCTGGTTTTGTAGACCGTATAGTTGTAGATGGCCCTCCGGTAAAAGTTACATACAAACTTACCGAACATGGAGAACGTTCTGGACGCTTATTGAGCCCGTTAGTTGCCTACATGAAACTCAACAATGAGAGTGTAAAGAAAAGTTGAAATTTCGTCTAAAATGGAGGTCACAGCACCAACACCTACAATAGGGACCGGCGACAGAAGAAATCCTATGGCACTACTGAAGCAGTTAGGAAGCCGTCATGCCCTAATCGGCGTAGCGGTTGCCGGATTGACTGGTTTGGGTTCATTGACGGCTGGTATTTTGCCATGGAATTGGTCAATGTCTGGCACCATCAGTTCATCTCACAATCGCAGTTGGGAACACCCATTGAGAAGCAAAATTCTCGATGCTCTTGACTCAAACCCGGGTATTTGTTACCGCCAATTACAACGTAATCTAAATGTTGCAAACGGCACTTTGCGGCATCACCTTGATGTATTGCAGACACAAAAAACGGTTACTACAATGCCAGTAAATGGTAGAACTTGCTATTACGCGGGAGCACCAAGTCAGATTGAGATTCTTAGAGACATGAATATTGAGGATGAGAAAGCAGCAGAAATGCTTCCGGTTGGACTTTCACAAGTACAACGAGAAGTCGTTACACGCCTTGTCCAAGACCCACTACCAAAATCCCAAGCCTCACTAGCGCGCGACATTAGTCGTAGTCGTGCCTCAGTAAATAGCGCAGTACTCGTGCTTCGCCGACGAGGGATTCTATCCTGCACCCATTTAGATTTGGCAAACCACCTACACGGTCTACGCACTGGTGCACTTGATTACGAGTGGATTGATGAGCGACCAATCGCAGCATGAATCCCCAATTCGAAAGTGAATTAATAGTGAATTTACTCACTCTGAGCAGGGTCACACCTACTTAGTAACATAAATCATCGATTCGTGAATGAATTAATAGTGAATTTACTCACTCTGAAAGAGGGCGCTTCGCGTTAAGTAGTCCTGAATCAACAAATAGCAACAATAGCACTTAGAACCGACGGACTTCGCCAATGACTAGATGTTGAGACTCCGCCTTGAGCAACACCCTGCTCCCACTGGCAAGAAAGATGCTGACATGCTACTCGCATGGCTGCTCGACACATTGGGATTGGTGCGCCGACGAAATGATACCAATTCTACAGATGCCATTCAACGCCCACTGCACAGATTGATGCGAGATCATTTGGTAAAAGAACCAATGAAAGGCGTTGATGCAAAGACTTTAGCAGACCAACTCGGAATCAGTATGACTGCTCTTCACCACCATCTGAAAGGACTTCAATCGGTAAGAATTGTAGCCTCCGAAATTGGTGAAAACGGATGGCAGATGCATCACCTCCGTTGTGGCTCTCTTGAGGCAGCCATTGACCTACTGCACCTAGAAGTTAGAGGAATTCTCGCCCTACGCCTTGCTCCACTCAAAGAATGGCAAACTGGCTCAGTAACTCAAGAAGGGGACGATGAAATAGAGAGTTTAGACCTAAAACTGAGTATTTGCGAACCTCGGCCACTACAAGGAAAAGAAGATGAAATTGATGCCTTTCTAAACGACTTTGGCCTGCGGGGGGAACGTCCAAAAAAACGAAGTGGACAAGATTTAACACGCCTTGTTTTTGAAAAAATGCTGACTGCAAATCACCCTATTTCCTTAGATGAGGCGGTCTCTGAATGGGGCGCTACCCGCCCAAGACTGACAAGAACTTTTGACCGATTCAGAGCCGCTGGTTTGGCAGAACGTGTACTACGCCATGACCGACTTTCAGTAATTCTCTGGGATGGACTCTCGAGCCAATATACTAGACGGGGGGAAGAGTGGTTACTCACTAAAGGTGGATTGAGTAGATTAGACGACAAGGTGGTTAAACAGGTCACAAAATCTCTGCGTGAAAACAAATTTGATTCCGAGCGCTGTGCAAAACTTTTCTCTTCGGTGAGCATTGAAGACCAACGTTTGGCCATTAACCTCCTAGGTGGGAGATTACCATACGGATACAGACTATCGGGAAGTACCGGGGAAGATGTATCGCGCCAAGTTTCACAAAGGGTTGAGAGCGTATTCAGCCGGTTGAAGCGGGTTGCTTCCACCATTGATGACTTGTGAATCATTATTGATTAATTTGGGCATTTTTTACTAAATTTGTAAGGAATTCTTCAACTGATTTCGACACCTGTTTTGCTTCTCTATTGGTATGTAATTGGGTTCGGAATGCCTTTCCTCCGGGCAATCCTTTGGTGAAAGAAAAGGCGTGACGTAAGCGGTTTTTACTGCTGTCTTCACTACTTAGACTACTGTCAAGTTCGATGTACCTCTTCCAAGCCCACAATCTGGCTACAAGTGTTTCCCCGGCTTGGTCGCTGAATTCCATATCCGCCCATTTTGGCTCCGAATTATTCCATCCAAGATCTCTCTTGATTTGATGAAAAATTGTTGGCCGGCCGATTGCTGCTCTTCCTATCATTAGGCCGGCCGCACCTGTTGCCTGCAAGCAGGCTGCCGCGGAATCTGCATCCACAACGTCCCCATTCGCTATCACCGGGATTTCAACCGCATTCACAATCTCTGCAATTGCCTGCCAATCTGCCTCCCCTGAATATCGCTGACGTAGCGTTCTTCCATGTACGCATATTCTCTCTGCGCCAACATCCTCGCAGCGCTTGGCGAGTTCTAATGCATTAGTCAATCCATTACCAGTACCGAGTCTCATCTTTACTGTGACTGGCAATTGTGAGGATTCGACACATCTCTCAACCATGCCAACTAATTCATCTGGCTTCCCCATTAATGCAGCACCAGCACAATGCCTTGTCACAACCGGTGCTGGACAACCGAAATTCAAATCAATAATATCGGCTTTCTCCTGAAGAAGTTCACAACTTTTTACCATCTCATCGATATTTCCGCCAAATATTTGTGGAATGAATGGTTTTTCACGCTCATCGCTTTCAAGTTTCAACCAACTCTTGGCATCTTGGCGCGTCAAAGCAGCCGCAGCGGTGAATTCAGTAATAGTGAAATCTGCACCACATTCTCTTGCTAACAGGCGATAAGCAAGCCCTGTGACCCCTGACATTGGGGCAAGAAAGAGCGGAACTTGTTCAACCTCTAAGGCCATTAAACCGGTGGAGGGAGTGTCATGCTACTGAACTTACCCGCTCATTTATCAAAAATTGATGATAGAAGCGGTTATGAATGGTTGTCCGGTCGCCGAGCCGAATGGCTGAACAGAGTGCTCCCCTGCTAGCGTACGAGGACTATGAAGCGAACGCTGTGCACATAGGTACTCAGACAAAGAGTAAGGACATGCAGAACTTCATTTCCAAGACTGAAACTGATGGTGCAACAATCCACCTAATTGACGTAACTAAGACTGACGAAAGAATCAGATTCGCTGCTAATTTCATCAATAATTACGAGGCGCGTGACATTCTTGTAGTCAGCGCTCGTCAATATGGACAGCGCCCGGCTCGCATGTTTGCTCAAGCAATCGGTGCTCGCCAAATAGTTGGCAGATTTATCCCTGGTACTCTTACCAACCCTAATCTACGCACTTACATTGAACCACGAGTTATCTTCGTGACAGACCCGCAAGCAGACTCTCAAGCACTTTCAGAGGCTGTCAAGAGTGGTTTACCAGTAATTGGAATCTGTGATACCAATAATCATCTTCGCAACGTTGACTTCTGCATCCCTGCTAACAACAAAGGTCGTAGAAGTCTAGCACTAGTTTACTGGCTGCTATCTCGTGAAATCCTCAAGGCTCGAGGGGAAACAGATGATGCTACATGGGCACATCACCAAAAAGTTGAGAATTGGGAATCTTCCTTCTAGATTTAATCTAGATTCATCCTACGCTATCAAGCGAATTAATGCCTATGTCATCTGTATCATGCAGGCGCAATGCTCTTGACTGAGCCTGCTTAGTTAGTCATGATGGGCGATTCTTCAAGTGCTGGTGACGCCCCTTCAGGTGACACTATTGCTCCTGATGATTCCTTATCATTCGAGGCGACAAGAAGTGATGATGGGATCTGGCGAGATTCAGAAGGCGTGGCACTCCCTGTTTCAGCAAGCGACTTAGAGCGCCACGCTTACTGCCCTCTATCATGGCATTTAGCTCGCTCTGGAGTAAAAGGTGCTGGCGATGCCATTGAACTTGGTAAACAACGTCACAAAGAAATTGAGGAAGCGATGTCAAACTACCAAAGCCAGGACCTGAAAGCAAGAAAAGAGATGGTCATATGGACGTGGTGGTTCGCTATTGTGGTAACATTAACCCTTGACACTGCTGCATTTTTCTTCGTGGAAGAGGGAGTGATTGCTGACAGCGACTTTGGCCTTTTTGCCCGTTATCTTGTCCTTCTAGCCTTGGTTTGGTTAATCTTAGCGATACTTCTCCTATTCATACCTTGGAGAAGATTCCTCGGAACACCTTTCGGATTGGCCCAACCACCAACTCCCTCTGAATTTGATATTGTCGACCTTGAACTCTACCTCTTTGAGAAAGATAACTCCAATTCTAGTGGCTGGTGGTATGGTGGGAAAGTTGAGTTCACAATCTTACTTGGAAGTTTGACGATTGCTCTGCATGGATTAGCACTTTTTGAGGCTCAAGAGCGCTCAATTGCAACTTTTGTGCTTTTGGTAGCCACTCTTGGCTGGACATTTATTGCATCTTGGCAACTTCATAAAGGATTACTGGCAAATATTCTTGCTGAAGAAAAAAGCAAGGAACTTGGAATGGACAGTGGTTCGGTGCTAGCATACAATGATGACTCCAACTCTTCTGAACTGCTGAAAGACGACGTCACGGGTATTAGAGGGCGCCCAGACCAAATCATCATATTCGAAAATGAGGTTGTTCCTGTTGAACAAAAAACGGGAAAAATTCCTGCACAACCACACTTAAGCCATAAAATCCAATTGTATGCCTACCTTCATCTTGTTTCTAAAATAACTAATAATCAACTCAAATATGGAATTCTTCGTTACGGAGAAGATGTGATCCACAACATAGGTTGGGGAGAAGGGGAGAGTAAAGTCTTGATGACTCATCTCAATGAAATTCAAAGATTGATGGTTGAAGGTGGCGCTAAAAGAGACCACAATAGGCCAGGAAAGTGCCGAAATTGCTCTCGTCGGCATCGCTGTCCAGAAGCCCTTGACTAAACAGGGATGCACTCGTCTGGGTCGGC
>Ga0209992_10000953_pt1 | contig 34252 bp, 31 predicted proteins | sample 2SBtaG_2_FD_182564 | JGI IMG/M metagenome (GOLD analysis project Ga0209992, IMG submission 182564) | Deep subsurface microbial communities from Kolumbo volcano to uncover new lineages of life (NeLLi) - 2SBTROV12_ACTIVE470 metaG (SPAdes)... | ecosystem: Environmental > Aquatic > Marine >...
CAGGGCGCAGGCCAGTGTATTTAATCTCAATATCCCCATCGGGGTGAGATTCGTCTTTCACCTCTAATCCACTTAAGCGAATCATCTTCTTGGCCAAATCATAAATCTTAACAGGCTTACCCATGTTTAATACAAAAACATCACCACCCGTGCCCATAGCGCCAGCCTGAATCACTAGCTCCACTGCTTCAGGTATGGTCATAAAGTAACGAATTATATTGACGTCCGTTACGGTTACCGGCCCGCCGTCTTTAATCTGTTGTCTGAACAATGGAATCACCGAGCCACTAGAGCCCAGCACATTGCCAAATCGCACCATGGTAAATTTTGTAGCGCTTTGCTTAGCGGCTAACGCTTGCAATACCAACTCCGCACTACGCTTAGTCGCGCCCATGGTGTTGGTCGGACGCACTGCTTTGTCGGTAGAGATTAATACAAAAGTCTCAACACCACTATCAATAGCTACTTGGGCACAATTCAAAGTACCAAAGATATTGTTATCAACCCCTTCGGTATTATTAAACTCCACCATTGGCACATGCTTGTAAGCCGCCGCATGATAGATAGTATCCACACCAAAGCGTTTAAATACATTGGCAAGTCTAGTTTTGTTATTAACACTGCCCAGTATTGGATAAATATCTAATGAGTGCACGCCAATGTTAGATAGTTCTTTTTCAACAGTGTAAAGCGCAAGCTCACTCATCTCATACAAAATTAGCACTTTTGGCTTTAAAAATACAATTTGCCTGCACAACTCTGAGCCAATCGAGCCCCCTGCACCCGTTACCACCACTGTCTTATTGGTAATATTCCTACCTAACAAGGCTTTATTGGCCTCTACCGACTCACGCCCAAGCAAGTCTTTAATGCTCACCTCACGCAAATCACCAATACTCACCTTGCCTTCAGCCAACTCGGCAACACCCGGCAACATGCGCACCAATACTGGATAAGGCTCCAATTGATTAATAATATCCAGTCGCTTAGTGCGCGAAACTGATGGCATCGCAATCAACACTTCATCTACTTTTAACTTGCTAATAACACCTTCAATAGCATCAATTGAGTAAACACTCAATCCTACAATCTGCTTACCTTGTAATTCTTTTAAATCATCAACAAACCCAACAGGATCATATTCAGAAGAGTGCGCCAAGGCGCTGACAAGCTGAATGCCGGCATCACCCGCACCATATACCAAGACTTTTTTACAATTAGCATTAGATTGTGCGCTAACTTTAAAACCATTCTCTCTAGTTAACAACCAGCGTGCAACAACACGCAAGCCACCAATAACCAACAGAGACAACACCCAATTAATCAATATGACTGAACGAGGAATACCGTCCACGGCAGCCATAAAGCCAATAACACCCCACACTAACGCATAAAGAGACACCGCCTGTACAATTGCCCAAAGCGCCTTGAAGCCAATATAGCGAATCACCGCACGATACAGGCCAAATCGCACAAAGATAACACTAGCAATCACTGGTGCACTAAATATCACCCAAGCCAAATCACTCTGTGGAAAATACCAATAACCAAGGCGAATTGAAAACGATGCCAACAATATTGACACCAGTAAAATAGCATCAACCAACAGCATAATCAACTGTTTATTGATTCTTGAAAGTTTTATGATCTTATTTATCATTAAGCCGAGCTAATGAGAATACCCATCAGGATTCATACTTTGCCAGCGCCAGGTATCTTCGCACATTTCATCTAGCTCACGCTCGGCCTTCCAGTCTAACTTTTCTGCTGCGTAAGCAGGATCAGCGTAGCAGGTGGCGATATCACCAGCGCGTCTATCGGCAATTTCATAGGCTATGTTCTTACCTGATGCCTTTTCAAAGGCTTTTACCATATCTAATACTGAATAACCAATACCTGTGCCTAGATTAACGGTTAACAGCTGCGGCTTATCCTCTAACGCCTGTAGCGCCTTGACATGCCCTTTGGCTAGATCTACCACATGAATGTAATCACGCACTCCCGTACCATCGGGCGTATCATAATCGCCACCAAAAACCGTTAACTGCTCTAATTTACCCACTGCCACTTGTGAAATATACGGGATTAAATTATTGGGAATATCGTTCGGATCTTCACCAATCAACCCACTCTTGTGTGCACCCACAGGGTTGAAGTATCTAAGCAGTGTGATATGCCAGCTATCATCTGCAACAAACAGATCTTGCAAAAACTCCTCAACCATTAACTTAGAGCGACCATACGGATTGGTGACCGACAATGGGAAATCTTCCTTAATCGGTACCGTATGCGGATCACCATAGACCGTCGCGGATGAGCTAAAGACAAAGGTTTTGCAACTGAAATCACGCATCACTTCGGCGAGGATAAAAGTACCGCCCACATTGGTATCATAATACTCAATCGGTTTCTCTACCGACTCACCCACCGCTTTCAGCCCTGCGAAATGAATCACCCCATCAATGGCGTGTTTTTCAAATACGCGCGTCAGTGCAGCTTTATCGCGCACATCTACCTTGTAAAAGGGGATACTGGTATCCGCTAACTTCTCAACACGCTTTAACGCTTCTAGTGATGAGTTGCAGAGATTATCTACCACCACAACTTCGTAGCCCGCTTTAAGCAGCTCAATACAAGTGTGAGAGCCGATATAGCCTACGCCACCTGTTACTAAAATTTTCATATTATTTAACAGCCAACTCCATTACAGATTTAATAGCAGCACACGTTAGCTGAATCTCATCTTCGGTTAAAGTTGGATGCACTAAAAACATCAAGGATGTTTTACCCAACTCCTTTGCATTAGGCAGTCTTTCTTTAGGTCTAAACTCTGTGCTATCAAATGCTTTTTCTAAATACACTTCAGAGCATGACCCTGAATAGCAAGGAACGCCCAAGCTATTAATTTCTTTAATAATCCTATCACGACTCCAATTTACATCTAACTCATCCAACTCAACAAACACATAACACTTGTAAGCTGCGTGCTCTATATCGTCGGGAATCGTTGGCACTCGCAACCCTTTACACTGTTTTGCAGCACCCCAGATACTGTTAGCATTATGCAAACGCTTATTATGCCAATCTAGCATTCTTTTCAGCTGAATCCTGCCAATTGCAGCTTGCATTTCAGTCATGCGCCAGTTGGTGCCAAATGATTCGTGCAGCCATCTAAACCCTTGCGCATGCTCTCGCTCATAAACAGCTTCATAACTCTTGCCATGATCTTTATATGCCCACATCTTTCGCCATAAAGATTCATCATTAGTGGTTACCATGCCACCTTCACCGCCTGTGGTCATTATCTTATCTTGACAAAAACTCCAACAACCAATATGCCCGATTGAGCCAACAGGCTTACCTTTGTATTTCGCTCCATGCGCTTGTGCGCAATCTTCAATGACATACAGATTATGCTCATTCGCAATCGCCATTATTTCATCCATATCACACGGCCATCCAGCCAGATGCACGCAAACGATTGCCTTAGTGTTATCGGTGATAACAGCGCGAATCGTTTCAGGTGTAATATTTTGAGATGAGAGATCCACATCTGCAAATATCGGCACTGCCCCAGCATTTACAATAGAGGAGATTGAGGCGATAAAAGTACGAGAAGTGACAATCACCTCGACACCCTTACTCACATTTAAAGCTTTAAATGCAGCATCCAACGCCAAGGTGCCATTCGCTAACGACACCGCATACTTTGACTCAGACCAGATAGCAAACTCTTTTTCAAATTTACGACACTCGTCACCGGTCCAATAATTAACCTTATTGGATAGCAATACATCTTTAACAGCATCAGCCTCTTCTATTGTAAATAAAGGCCACGTAGAAATTGAGTTACTTATCATGTATTGATTTTTTATTATAATAAAGGAAATATGTGATGCGCTTTTAATCCACTATCAACTTCTAATATCTATAATTCTTGTAAACTCATGTAAAAAATTATACCCGTCCCAAGTAGGCGAAAAATCCAGCGCTCTTCCTATCGGAACAAAACGATCAATCCCTCTCGGCATACAATCAATAAGAAACTGTCTTATTGTCTCTTCTTTAACGCCAAAATAACCTATAGTCTGTATTTTTCTAGAAGCCACAGGCATTATCTCATTCAAGCTTTCTAATGAGTATTCATAAAACAAACCTGCTCCACAATGTAAATCCGTATTCATATCATCAAGTGAATATAATTGTATACGATTTATTAAATTATTTTTAGAACTAGTAATTGTTATTTCAGACTCAATAGCTAAGCTTTGACTGGCAACTAATTTATTAACTATATCTGCCGAAGATATGTCTTTAAAATCAGTATTAATAGAGTCATTGACTCTTGCCCAAAAAGATTTTTTCGCCTCTTCTATTGTATTCTTACAACCTTTCCACAATATCAAACGAGGAGATGAGCAGGCCATTTGACCGAACCAGAATGCATCATTAACAAACGATGTAACAAGCTTACTTTTAGTAAGCTCATCAAGCTTCATGTATTCAGAGGCGCCAATCAAACTCATAGAAAACTTATCTGTAAAAGAAAGTTCAGCTGCAGTTGGAGGTATAGGCATTTGACGTATTTTGTTAATAGTATTGTCTCCACCCCAAATAACACGCATATCACAATGAGCGGACAAGTAAGACGTCACCGTATCGTCGCGCCCATATGTAATTAATATCTGTCTACGGGCAATATCTTCATGCTCTGAAGCTTCAAATAAGTCATTAAGCAATCTCAATATTAAGTCAATCTGTTCCCCGCCTTTACTGGATAGACGCACAATATTGATATTTCCCATCAGCATAGATAAAAACCACGAATAGATAAAAATAGAATCAACGTTCGAAGGAGCTATATGAAATATAACCCCTCTGGCCAGTCGCACTTCTTTTCTTATCCTACCGAGTTGATCATCAAGTATCTTTAAAATATGGGCTTTTCTCATCCAAAAACCCATTGCCATTAGTTCGGGATATGCTCTGAACTCTGGTCTTTTTAAAATAGCTTTTGAAAACTGGTTTATAAAGTTAATAGCTTGATCACTCGCTACAGGAAGTACTGACTGAGAATAAAGATGATTATCCCACTGCCGTCCTTTAGGTAACAGTACAGATATTTTACTCTTCATTATATAACCTCACTTGCATGAGTATCGCTACAGCCTCTTACTTCTGCTCGAGGTATTCGGCCAAAGACAGAAAAATACTTTCCTTTACGACCACAAGCACAATCATCAACACCAATAATACAGCCTAAATCTTCAGTAAGCAGAGAATGACCCGGATAGGAATGAGGCAATATGGAGAGCACCTGTATTACACCAATTTTCCCGTTAGGAACGACAGACCAATCATATGGATCGCGAATAATAACATCAGAGAAAACTGGAGCATGTAAATGCCCTTCTTTACACTCCATATAAATAGAACCAACTTGTTCTACCATCCCATAAAAATTGTGAATTAACTTTATTCCGGTGCGGTTATTAATGCTTCGTTTAAAGGTTACATTATCAACAGCTTCATCTTGTAATTTTTTCCACCCTCCACTATGAACTAGTATTCCTTGTGGAATATCAATGGTCACTCCTTTTTCTTGTAAAGGTTTAAAAAGATACTGCCAAACCATAAACGTAAAGCCAAAAATAAAAATAGGTTCATTGTGATATTTTTTAAGAAAATCATTAAGTGCAACAAAGTCAATTTCCATGGACTCATTTAATAAATAAGTCGTATCACGTCCAAAGTTCATAAGGCCTAGAATTCCAGCGCCTCTAGCTGAAAAAGAGGTTCTGTCTTTAATCACATTAGGATGGTCAACAATTAGCATTGGTAAGCGCTTGCTGCCAAGATAGTTTTTCATTATAGCTACAAGTGCTTTTGTTTGAAAACGAGCAGTGACCCTATCTAGAAATATTTTGGAAACTTTTTGAGAGGTTGTTCCTGAGGATGTCAGTGTTTTTATGATTTCTCTGTCAGAAATACTCGAAAGTTTATATTCTTTAAATAATCGAACAGGTATAAAAGGAATATCAGTTAAAGATCTATAAGAGGATGAGGCATTGCCATCAGCTGCTTTTAATATTCTTCCATACTCGGAACAAGATACTCTATGTTGTTGTGTCATCTCATTCAATAAAGATAAAAGAATGATTTCTTTTTCTTTCTGTGCAAGATCATACGGTGAAGAAGATAAAAGACTCTCAATACAATCACTTTGTATCACGATTTACCTCGCCGTCGTATTTTTTAAAAAGCTCAGAATATTGCATTTTACCTGATGAGCTCAATGGAAATTCATCAAGCTGAAAAACCCTAACAATAGAGTGATGAAAGTGATATTTTTCTATTACATACTGCTGTATTTGGTCACTATTACTGTCCACTGTCGCTATGACAAGCAAGTTATCCTTACCAGTACATTTACTGTTAAACCCCTGTTCAGATAACCCTATCTCTATTTCCTCAAGATTGATTCGGTTTCCAAATACTTTTATAAAACGCTTCAATCTCCCTGTAATATAATAAAATCCATCTTTATCATATTTTGCAATATCTCCCGTTCTCAACACTCCATTCAACTGATCATTTAGCGCAAGATCCTTAATAGACTCTGCATACCCCATCATTACATTTTCACCTTGGTATATTAATTCCCCTTCTATTTCAGGAGAATTAATAGGATTTCCCGACGCATCTTCCAAAATTATTTCACCCTTAGGGATTGCAACACCAATACTTCCAACCTTAGATAGAATCCTATCTGCCGGCAACCAGCTAATACGCGCTGTTGCTTCAGTCTGGCCATACATCGTATAAAATCGAACCCCTTTATCTTTAGCAATGTTTGCAAAATGTTCTACAAGTCTTGAGGCTAATTTGCCGCCTGCTTGTGTCATATAACGCAATGATGGTAAATGCATCTGTTCAATTCTTAATCGCTGCAACATTTCATAAGTATAAGGAACACCTGATAACGATGTTGCCTGGGCATCTTTAAAAAAATCCCAAAACTCTTTAGATACTACAGATCTAGAGGTTAATAAGATTTTAGCCCCTACCAATAAATGACTATTTATAATAGAAAGCCCATAGGAATAATGCAAAGGTAAGGTTGTTATTGGTGCTTCTGATGAATCGAGCTGTAAATATTCTACAATTGACTCAGCATTTGACTGTAGATTTTTAGTAGTTAACTTAACCAGCTTTGGTGATCCTGTACTGCCTGAAGTAGGTAACAACAGAGATAAATCTGGATGAATTTTAGAATATTTTTCTGAAAGCTGCGCATATTGATACCCATCACCTCCATTCGCCCAAATACCATCTGGCTTATAACGCTCAATTAGCTTATCCAAAAGAGAGGCGTCCAAGCTAGAGTCAAACATTAATACTACATGCCCTCCTCTTAATCCAGCAATGTAGCCAACAATAGTCTCAATATTATTACTGCAACTTACAAAAATAAACCGTTTATCAATACCAATTATCTTAGCTAGTGAATCAGCTTTTTGAGCTAACTCTGTATAAGTAAGGGTGACACCTGTCTCATCTTGTAAAGCAAGCTGCCCACCAAAAGACTCAAGGTTATTGATAAAATTCATATCAACATACCACCATCAACACCAATAACCTGACCTGTAACATAACTTGACATACTAGAAGCTAAAAAAAGAGCGACATTTGCAACCTCTTCCGGTTCCCCTATCCTGTGCATTTTTATCGAGTCTATTCGCTCTTGAAACTTATCATCATCTAATGAGCGTGCCATATCAGTATCAATAAAACCAGGGGCTATTGCGTTAACGCAAATATTTGACGGAGCAAGCTCCTTAGCTAAAGATTTTGTCATACCTATAACTGCAGCTTTACTACCACCATAAACAGCTTGCCCCTCATTGCCATTAATTCCAATGATTGAACTAATATTAACAATACTTCCACCGCCTCTGCGCTGCATGAGTCGAGAGGCGTATTGACTACAATAGAGAGTGCCAAATGTATTAGCACCGTACACACTATTCACTTGTTTAGATGTTACCATTCCTATGAGGGCATCATCTAAAATACCTGCATTGTTAACCAGAATATCAAGACCTTTTACTCTCTTAAAAAGCAGTTGAAAATTTGATTTAACTTGCTCTGGGTCTGAAACATCAAAACATAAAGTAAGTACTTCATGTTTTGATAATATACCTAGCTCATCAGCAACCTTATCGAGCACCGACTGATTGCGACCATTAATAAATACTTGCGCCCCTTCTTGAACGAATTTTTTTGCAGTTGCAAAACCTATACCTTTGGTAGCGCCAGTAATTAGAATTAACTTATCTTCAAGAAGCATATCGCAATCCTAAAGCACAATATCATATTTAGAAATAATTTCTTTAGCTTTTGCAACAGAACTCATATCTATAATATCATCAGTGTCCATCATAATATCGAACTTCTCCTCTAGAGCTGCAATCAAAGCCATATGCGCCACCGAATCCCACTGAGGGATAGTGTTATACTCTAATGAATCTATAATAATAGATCGCTCAACACCTAGTGCTGACACAAAAGAGTCAATTAATTTTTCTTTATTACTCACTTACACTACTCCTATTTATTTAACAAAATCTGTTTGGTACACATATATAATCAGCCCTATTAGATATAACAGATGGCTTGACAACTGTTTTCTTTACAGCACTATGGGTGTCCACAATACTATTATCCGCTAATGATACTCCTGGATATATAGTAGCCCTAGTACCCAAGAAACAATACCTCCCTATACTGGCATCACCATTTAAAGCACAATATGGTGAAAGAACAGAGCCTTCACCAATACACACTCCATGTCCGACACTACTACAAACATTTATTACAACTGCAGTGGATATAACTGTATTAGCATTAACAATTGATTGAGGACAAACTATGACTCCATCCGAAATATTGGAGCTTTCCGCTATATAACAGCTTGAATGAATATAGGTGTAAAGATTGCCTTTATTATGAATAAGTATACTTATTAGTTCAGCTCTTAGCTTGACATCTCCAACACATAAAATCACATAAGTTTCTTTGTCAAATTGATAAGATGAAATTGAACCAAGCAAAGGCAGATCAATGCCAGAAGATTTATATGACTCCTCTGAATCATCAATAACACCAACTAACTCTACATTAGTTAACTTCCTTTCCTTGATATCTTTAGCAATATAACCATAGACCTCCTGACCAAACCCCCCGCACCCTGCAATGATTATTTTTTTCATACCCATATTCTTATTTTTTTAATGTACCTTTGAACGCAGCAGCAGTCACATGATTATTTTGACTTATTCCATCACGCATCGTTACTTTTTTCACTGTTAGCCATAATATCTTAATATCCAGCCAAAATGATTGATTATCGACATACCACACATCTAGTTCAAACTTTTCATCCCAACTAATGGCATTGCGCCCATTAACTTGTGCCCAACCAGTAATACCTGGTTTAACCTCATGCCGTCTAGATTGCTTTTCCGAATACAAAGGTAAATATTCTACCAACAAGGGGCGTGGTCCTACTAAACTCATATCTCCCTTTAAAACACTCCACAATCCTGGCAACTCATCCAAGCTTGTTGATCTTAAAAATTGACCAAATTTAGTAAGCCTAATCTCATCACTCAATAAATTTCCATCTGTATCGCACTCATTGGTCATTGTTCTAAACTTAACCATATTAAATATTTCTCCATTTAAACCTGGGCGAACTTGCTTAAAAAACAGTGGAGACCCTAGTTTAATTTTTACCATTACGGCAGTCAACAAAAAAACTGGAGAAAGAAACAAGGCGCCAATTAGAGTGAGTGTTATGTCGAATATTCTTTTTATCACCCTACAACTTCCACCGTATCAAATACAACATCAGATATATTTTGCACAAAACGCTCAATAGAAAAATAATCACCATCAGCAAGTTCATTGTTGATGGTTAATCCATTTTCAATCTTAAAGAGCACACTCACTATCTCATTAATATTTGGCAATGAGTTTACTCCATAGTTATTATTTAATACCCATTTGGCAACGCTTGTATGGTTTGAGCATATTGATAATATTTTTACACCACATGATACATATGATGATGTTTTACTAGGAAAGGCGTATTTTGTAACCTTGTCGTCTATTGGCAACAACGCCCATTCATATTCTGAAGTTAATTCATTAGCTTTTTTAGCATCAACTAGCCCACCATATGCAATATCCGTATATTTTTTAGACAATGCGTGAATTTCATTAGCGTATACGCCTCCGCCAATAAAAAAAAAGGGGAGTGTGCCGCCTTTGGCCTTGTATTTATCAATACTCTTAAGCAGTAAAGGAATTCTTTGCAGCCTGCCCAAATTCCCTGAAAAGATAAACCCTTTAGTTTTCAACTGGGTAGGATTGTCAAAACTAGCCGTAGGATTGTCAATTAAATAAATATTAGATTTTGTATTTGACCTGGCAACAATTTCATCTTTCATTGTTTGTGTAATGGTAATAATACTTGATGCATGCCGCATTACCAGTCCATCAATTTTTTTCAAAAATGAGAATAGCACAGAGTTTAATTTAACTACTATATTTGCTGCTTCTGGATGTATATCCTGAAGATGATACACATAAGAAGCTTTAGATATTTTTGAATATATAAAAACAACAAAAGGTACTACTAAGGGGGGGTCAGTTGATACGTATATTTTCTTTGGCCGAGTCACCAATAGACTCCAAAAAACCCACAACATATACACTACAGCATCAATAATACGAACTAATAATTTAGAGGATGAATCACTTCTTGATTTACATGAGCGAAACAATAGATTCGATCCTCTGCCAAATTTATCCACTATTTTTTTTAAATTACCTGTATATTGAGTAATAATAACGACATCCTTACCTTTGTCGCTCGCATTCTCACCAAATTGCAACAAAGCATCGCCAATAATTTGATTTTTTGGCCAAAAACTACGATTAATAATGGCCAAATCATATCTTTTAAACTGCACTTAATACTTCTTCCACACGACACGATTAACATAATCTGTATAGCTATGAATTATCCTAATTATCTTGTCTGAAACATTGGGCATGGAATAATCATATACCTGCCTAATAAGCCTCTCAGAATCTCTTGGTTGGGACTCTAAAATAGCCAATCCTTGCATGATTCGTTCACTTCCAAGGCCAGTCATAATAACCGCAGCTTCCTCCATCCCCTCTGGTCGTTCATGCGCTTCACGCAGATTTAACGCGGGAAAATTCATAATAGACGACTCTTCATTGATGGTTCCACTATCTGAAAGTACTGCTTTTGCTGAAACTTGTAATTTATTATAATCTTTGAAACCCAGTGGTTTTAACAACTGAATTAAACCGTGAAACTTAATATCCATAGCATCAATACGTTTTTGTGTGCGTGGATGAGTTGAAACTATGACTGGGATATTGTAAGTTTCTGCAATAAGATTTAACGAATCAGTTAATTCTAAAAAATTAATATCTGAGTCTATATTCTCTTCACGATGCGCACTAACAACAAAAAACTCATATTCTTTAATCCTTAAACGCTTCAACACATCGGAACTATCAATGCCATCACGATAAGTATTCAACACTTCAAACATAGGGCTACCCGTTTTAATAACCATATCTGCCGGCAAGCCTTCGCTCAAAAGATAATCTCTAGCAATGCTGCTGTAAGTTAAATTAATATCAGCCATATGGTCAACTAAACGACGATTAATCTCCTCTGGCACGCGCTGATCAAAACAACGGTTACCAGCCTCCATATGGAATGTCGGTATTTTTCTACGCTTAGCAGGTAAGAGTGCCATACAACTATTTGTATCGCCCAGAACAAGCATGGCTTCAGGCTGAATCACTTCTAAAACCTTATCGACTTCAATGATAACATTGCCTATAGTTTCAGCACCAGTTGTGCCAGCAGCGCCTAAAAAATAATCTGGTTTTCTAATTTCTAAATCATCGAAGAAAATTTCATTTAATTCATAATCATAGTTTTGCCCTGTATGAATCAGAATGTGTTCACAATGCTCATCAAGCTTCTTAATAACACATGCAAGACGTATGATTTCAGGGCGTGTTCCCACTACCGTTGCAATTTTTAATTTTTTCATGTCTTATTCACCTCTACACTTTATGAGTTATGGTATCAGGATTATCAGGATCAAAAATTTCATTAGCCCAAAGCATGACCATTATTTCCTCTGTACCAATATTGGTAATATCATGTGACCACCCGGGCACCGTTTCAACAATTTTTAAGTCTTTGCTAGTTACGACAATCTCATATGTTTCATCTGAGACTACATGTCTAAAACCAAATCTTGCCCTACCCTGGATAACTAAAAATTTTTCAGTTTTGGAGTGGTGATAATGACCGCCCCTAGTCACCCCGGGCCCTGCAGTAAAAAATGAAAACTGGCCACTATCTTTTGTTTTTAGCATTTCTGCAAACATTCCGCGTTCATCACCATACGAGGGTATTGAATATGCAAACTGCTCAGGAGAAATATAACTAACATAAGTTGAATATAGTTTACGAACAAGTCCATTGCCAACTCTTTCTGAAACAAGAGAGTTCCGACCTTCTCTAAAGAGTTCAATTTGATCAGCCATTTCACCAAGTGTAATTTTGTATTCTGGCCGTACTGATGGCACTTTTTCGCCACCCCTTTCCCCTTGTATCACCTTAACAAACTCTTCAATAACATCGTCTATATAAACCAAACTCAATTCAAAAGACGGATCATTGACTTGTATAGGAAGATCATGACTTATATTATGACAAAATGTAGCGACGACAGAATTGTAATTAGGTTTGCACCACTTGCCAAACACGCCAGGCAGGCGATACACATGCGCAGGACAACCCGTATCAATCGCAAGCGCTTTTACGGCAACCTCGGCAGCTAACTTACTCTTACCATATGCATTGTCAAGATCGGCTTGAGTAGATGATGCCAAGATAATAGGGATATTTTTACCTGAAGAGCGCACAACATTACAAATAGATGCAGTCAATCCAACATTAGCAACATCAAAGTCTTTTTCGTCTTTAGGTCTATTCTCGCCCGCCAAATGAACAATACAATCAACGCCTTTAATAAGCTCTTCTAAATCTTGAGTTGAGTTCTTACGGGTATAGGTTGCAACTTGAATACCCAATTCATTCAAACGAACAATTAAATTCTTACCAATAAAGCCATATGCCCCCGTGACCAATACACCCATATTATTCCTCAGGATCAATAATCTCGCCTTTAGAGGCAGCTTGGATAAATTTTAATTTATTTAATAGTAACTTCATGCCTTCAACATCCAACTGAACAGTGTTATCTGAATTGTACTCACCTGCATTAGTAATACTTTCTTCTCCAAGATCTACATATTTGGCATAATTTAAATCTCTTAAATCTGGTGGAATACGGTAATAACCGCCCATATCCTTAGCGCATGCCATTTCCTCTCTAGACAGTAAAGATTCGTATCGTTTTTCACCATGTCTCGTGCCAATAACACGAGTTGGGTAATCTGGCTTACCCATTAATTCGCATAATGCCTGTGTCATAACCCCAACTGTTGCTGCTGGTGCTTTTTGCACAAAAATATCCCCTGGATTACCATTACTAAAAGCAAATAGAACCAGATCAACCGCATCATCCAATGTCATCATAAAACGTGTCATATTAGGGTCGGTCAAGGTTAACTCTTTATTTTCATGGGTAAGTTCAACAAATAAAGGAATAACCGAACCCCTTGAAGCCATAACATTGCCGTAACGAGTTCCGCAAATCACTGTAGATTCACCACCCTGACGAGACTTAGCAACAATAACTTTTTCCATCATTGCTTTAGAGATTCCCATAGCGTTAATTGGATACACTGCCTTGTCAGTACTCAAACAAATGACTCTTTTAACGCCTGCATTAATCGCTGCAGTTAAAACATTCTCTGTGCCCATTACATTTGTTTTTACAGCCTCAATAGGGTGAAATTCACATGATGGAACCTGCTTTAAAGCCGCAGAATGGAAAATATAGTCCACACCCCTCATAGCATTCATAATAGAATCATAATCTCTAACGTCACCTATATAGAATTTAAGACGATCATCGGCATATTTACGCCTCATATCGTCTTGTTTTTTCTCATCTCTACTAAAGATTCTTATTTCCTCTATATCCAAGTCTAAAAATCTACGCAATACAGCATTTCCAAAAGAACCTGTTCCACCAGTAATTAACAAAACTTTATCTTTAAACATAAGCAATCCTATCCATCATTAATAAACATTTTTTTATTAGCCGTTATAGAGTTACTAGTATTTGCAACTTGTAAAGCGTATCCATGTACATTGTGACGATCGGAATAGTACTCCGAATTGTTATCAATTATTCCTTGCAACACTTTTGAAAAAGTATCCATCTTGGATAATGAACAAACCCAGCCGGCATAGTGTGTCTCAATATCATTCCATGGAGTTTGATCACTAATTAACACCGGACAACCGCATGACAAAGATTCCCAAATAACTTGTCCAAAATTTTCACCTTTAGTGGGAAAGTAAAAAATATCATATTTTATAAACAATTCAGAAATTTTATCATGCTCAACATCACCCTTAAACGAAACACTTATATTGTTTGGTAATTTTAACGCAAGGCTTTTACATTTATCGGTATACACCTGATCTTCATACGGGCCATAAATATCAAATAAAACATTTCCTTTTAACTTTGATAGACTTTTTATTGCAAAATCTAAATTTTTCTTTTTTGATATACGGGATATAAAAATAATTCTAATTTCACCTTTAACTTTACTCAAGCTCAGGGCATTGCATGATCTTGCCTTTGTATCATTAACCAAATTAGAAGCGATACAAATTTTTCTAAAATTACCATATTGCTTCTTTATATCAGAATATTCATACTTACTAGACGCATGCCATACAAGATTCTTGTAAATTTTAAGGTATTTACTTAACAAAATAAAGCAGAGCTTTTTTATTTTTTTTTGTTCCAATGCTCCTGCTGATAACTCTCCTCTTGGGGCTAATACTACTCTAATTCCATTAAACTTTGAAATTGATATTAGCCATAAGATGTAGATACTAAAATGAAAAGAAAATAAGCTGTTTAAATATATAGTATTAGGCTGTACCTCTTCCAAGATTTCATTAAATACACTTCTCTTAAGGTGACTTCCATCTATATAATACACAGAAGCCTTTCCGACTGTAGTCCAAGTGTTAGTATCAATCCCTTTATAAGGGTTTTTATCTCCAAGATCTCTATTTAAAGTTACTAAATAAAACTCTATATCTTTAGATAGTAGATTAAAAATATTCTCCAAACTTCTTATTGGTCCTCCAGCATTATGACCAGGAAGATAGTAACTAGCAAATACCAATACACGTTTTTTTAACATAACACAGACCTTAACCAATACAATCTATCTAGTTAAAATATTTTTCCAAATATTAGAGTACATACTAGATATCTTGCTAAGAGTAAACTTATCTAAAATCAACTTTCTTGCATTTATTTTCATATTATTTATATTATTTGCTAATAACCCGCTAATCAAATCATCGTCTGTTTTGTAAGCTACCCCAGTATGATTGTCTATTATCAAATCTTCTATACCAGGAGCTTTATTTGTAAATACCGGAGTCTCTCGTAACATGGATTCCATCCATGTAAGTGGTAGTAAGCTTGAAGATATTATATTTTTTTGCTCATCTGTATGAGCTATAGATACGTCCGCTGCAGATAAAAGATCATAAAAATCATCCGGGCCAGATTCTATAAAAACCTTATCATTCCCAATTTTCGAAAATGAATCAACATATCTAGTCGGCCTAATTGCAAAAACAAATTTCGCTCTGACTGTTGCAGATATTTTTTTTATGTGATTAATATATGCATACAAATCACTCACAGCAACCCTTGGAATTAGAACTATAAGTAGCTCATCTTTACTGCAGTTATACCTTTTTCTAATAAGAATCTCCTTGTTTATAGATAGATTGTTGGGCGACACTGGAACCCCCCATGGCAATACATTTATTTTTTCTTTTTGAATTCCAATTTTTTCTAATTGCCTTAAAGAGCATCTAGTGAAAGTAAAAATGCAGTCTGTTTTTTTTAAAGAAAGCCTTACCCATAGATTGTAAACCGGATTTACACTTATCCTAACAGTGGGCTTTGTAATGGTTACTGGAATGTCTTTATAGAGTATTTTAATTAAACTTGTAATTGGTCCTATTGAATCACTCAGGTGTATGATATCTGGATTACACTCATTTATTTTGGCGCGTAAATGTGTTACCAAATACCACAGCAATGACAAATTAATCTCCAATCCATTTCTGATATTAGAGTGCAGGGGATGTGGCTTATATTTTAAACCTAAAGAATTATGAAAAATTCGATTTCTATTATAAAATTTGTACGAATTATTTTTACCGCAGTAAGCAGTTTTTCCATTTTTACAGCTATTCATATCATTAAGCGACCATACTGTAATATCAAATTCGCTTGCCAAATCTTGAACAATATCTAAAACGAATTTTTTATCACTAGGCGTGGGAGTGCACACATACCCCACAGATATAATGAATATTTTTTTCTTCATGTTTTCACTTTAAATAGCAAAGTTTCAGTATTGTTTAATATTTTTTTTAATCAAAACATACCCTCTAGAACAATACTTTGGAAATAGGAATGAAAACATTTTATCCACCTTGCTCAAAATTCCTAATAAAAAAACCGGGGCTCTATCCATGGCACCCATTCCAAAAAAAAATATACCTTTGTTTTTAACAACATTAGCCTGTTTATCTTGTTTTAATAAAAAATTAGCAATAACGCTATGAGAAAGGCGAACAGTTTTCGTTGCATTTCTACCAACACGTGGCCGGTTACTATTAACAAATTCAACTAGAATATAACCACCAGGCCTTGTCACTCGAATCATTTCTTTGATCGTATTCAAAGCATATTCTATCGACTCTGTTTGATTCAATAATCTAATTGAATACACAAAATTATAGCTGCCATCTTTAAATGGCATTTTCGCAGACTCTGATACATAAAAATTTAATGGCAACTCCGTATTTTCAAATTTCTCTTGAAGCTTGCTCAACATTCCTGGTGACGCATCAACTCCATCAACTGTATAGCCTTTCCTTGAAAGCTCTATTAACAATCTTCCAGTACCGCAACCAACTTCAAGAATACGACCCTTCCTAGGGGCTAATTTTAAAAAATACTGCAAAATTTTCAATTCCATAGCATGGATCACTCTTCCAGAAGATGCGGTAAAACGCTTGTCATCATATTCATTTGCTTGGTTATGAGAATATGCGGTATTATTAGCTTTAATTTTATCTTTTAAATTCATAATTTATTTCTTATCCTTGTAAAGTAATTTTAAATTTAGCCTTTTTTTAATTTCATAGTTTTAAGGTAACTTAAAATATAATTCCCATTCAGTAACTGAATGAGAATATATATAAACCTTGAAGCTTTTCTTATAGAAAAGCGTGAATAATATTTATTAGCGATAATACTCTCCTCTTCAGATTTCCTTCCTCCAATCAACTTGCTTTTCATTTTTTCATGCCATCTAAATACTCCAGATCCACGATGCATCAAAGTAAAATTACTTCCAGATTTAATTGCGCGATGGATGAATTCACTATCCATGCAGTAATGAAAATTTACCAACAACCCTCCCGACCTTAAGTAATACCCTCTATTAAAGAACATACTTTGCTGGCCAAAAGCTATCACCCCTTGACTTGCCAAAAATAAACGAGGCTTGGTGTATCGGTAATACTTTGTTATATTACTATTAATATCAGAATACATACTGTCACCAAGTAGTATATCTGTCATAGGATTTTTTTCAAAAGATTTGGCAACACTTCTTAATGCGCCTGGTATAAAAAAATCATCCGAATTTAACCAGCAAACTATATCTCCTGTCGCCATTTTAAAACCTTTATGAATAGCATCACTCTGCCCATCATCTTTTTTAGAAACCCAGAATGATAAACTCTTCTCGTATTTTTTAATTGTATCAACAGACCCATCAGTAGATCCTCCATCAATAATGATAAACTCTATATTCTTGTAATCTTGATTTATGACAGACAAGATTGTCTCTTCTAGAAAGTCATTTTGATTATATGACGGAGTTACAATTGTTATTTTTGGATTTTTCATTATCTTTTTTTGTTAGAATGTTTTACAAATAAATAGTTTTACCATTTCTAAAAATAGAGATGGTGGCGGCATACATTATTGGGAATATTGTTAGAAACTGACCATAACCAGAGAAAATCATAGAGTAAACCATAAATATAACTATATATGTTGATAAAAGCACTCTCCCTCTAGTTTTTTTTTCTTTATAACTATAATTAATTGTCTTTATATTCAGATGTAGAATTTTAAACAATAAATAATATAGTGGAATAGATGCAAACAAACCATTTTTAAACATCGCCCCAAATACAAGTGAATGGGAGGTGCTATACTCACTATTTGAAGCAGAATGAACATCGATCGAACTAAAATTATAAATAGAGCTAATGGCCTCTATCGAAGCTGAATTGTCAACAATACCGCCACTACCAATTCCCAAGGGGAAATTATCAACTAAAACGTATATTGAAGAAAAAAGATCTATACGTGCTATTATTATTTCTGCAATGATTTCTGGATTATTATTTAATAAATAATAATAAATCAAATAAATAACTAATGGCAGGCTATACAAATAGATTGACTTAAGTCTATACCTAGTTAAAAAAACAAAGCATAATAATGTTACAAAAAGTATAGAAGATGTCGATCTAGATCCATAATGTTGCAATATAAAAAAAGAAATTATCATTAATAGCACCGCATACCTTTCTTTATTTTTTTCAATTAAAAAGTAGCTAACCCCTATTGTAGAATACAATATCAAAGACGACAGTCTTGATTTAAAATATGGAGCATCAAACACTCTAGATAAGTCCAACAAATACTCTTGATTTTTAAAAAATAACAGAGAAAGTGAAAATATAATTAAAAATCTAGGAAAATAACTTTCGTTTTTTGAAAAAATAGATACAAAAAAAATGAATAAATAAAATGAGAAAAAATGAAGCAATACAGATTTAATTGTATTTTTCATATTAGCATCAACAATCAAATCATTTAATACAATCGAAATAACAATCAAGAGGTATAAATACAACGTGTATCTTTCTTTTTTTAAAATATTTAATGTTTTTTTATAATTTAAAACAACGTACAAAAAAGCAAAAATAAAGCTAAGCTTAATATGGGCAATGAGAATCAACACTCTATACTCATTTAATAATGAGTACACCCATAAACCAAATATAGAAAACTTCAACCCGCCCCCTTATATTTCAACATTTTTGTAAAAACTGAAACAAAGCGCAAATTACTATGGTTAGTTTCAATCTCAAGTCTTGCAGATCTTCCAATTTCTATCCTTTTTCCAATATTATCAATCAAGCAGGAGGTAGCCTTATAACAACTTTTTTTATCTATGTCGCATATTAGTCCATTCTTGTTATGTACGACTGGGGCTCCTGTGGATTTACTACAAATTACTGGCATACCAATAGCCATAGCTTCTTTTACTGACTGAGCACTACCCTCGGAATAAGAAAGAAAAATATAAATATCCGAATTTGTAAGATTTTTAAAAAGTCTTTCTTGTGAAACAAGCCCATGCTCGACAATATGGTTTGATTTTTTCAATCTAATGAACGTCTCATTATTAAAATAATGGCTTTCAACAATACCATATATGTTCAATTTTATATTACTGTACACTTTAGACAGTTCATCAATCACATCAAGCAAGGTATCACACCCCTTCCAGCTTATAAATCTACCTGAATATGCAATATGAATCTCACTAGAAAAGTCATAACTAGCTTTGCATGGGATATTATTTATATTTATAGGAAGGTTGTTAATAAATATTTTATCTTTAGGAATTCCGTTATCTACAAGAGACTGCTTAACATACAATGAATTAACCACTACAAGATCAGAATTCACAACATCTAAAATAGACATCTTCCACAAGGTTTTTCGCTGTTCAAATGTCTTAATTGCAGACATTGACTTAGATTGTTTTAATGATTTATATATATCACTGGGGTGAGCTGAGCTATAATCCACAATAACCAACTTGTTAAGTTTTTTAGCTTTATTAATAATTCTTGACCCAGCTCCAGCTCTAATATAAAGCAAATCAAAATCTTTAATTTTTACCGAAGAAAGCAATCCAAACAAATAATATGAAATCGAATATGCTTTATCTACACTGCACAAATGCACCTTACTAAGAAGCAGAAAAATAAATAGAGCTAAATCAGGAGCATGTAACGATATGATATCTTCCCTTTTGAAGCCTTTTGGTATTCGACTATCAATTCTCTTAATGCTGGGCTTATAACTATATATCAATCTTCCCACTATAAAAAAAATAATTCCTGCTATAAACTTATTTGGTATGGAGCCCGTCATAAAAACAATACTATTGTCCGTATACTCTTTTAATATTGACGAAACTTTGCCTAAGTGCAACCTACCTAATCCGGAAGATACAAGAATTTTCATCTTCTAAACCAATGGTGATACCACTTAAACAGTGTAAACAATGACCATACAATTTTGAAATATCTATCATCGCCACTAATAAATTTATCACGTACATTAATAACTCTTGGGATATTAAAATAACCAATATCTGCAATCACCTCTGGCGAGATACAATCAATAATCTGGTCGCGGCAATTATCTCTAAATATAGAAGCTAAAGGTGGAACAAACCCTTTTTTAACCCCGATTGAATTTCTTGTATTAATCTTTTTACTTCTATATAACTTTCTTAAAATCCTTTTAGACTGTAAAAATCCTATCTTTTTTGATAGAGGTAGGGCGGCCGCAAAAGCTGCTAGACGGTAATCTAACATTGGATCCCTATTTTCAATCGAGTTAAACATGGCAGCATGATCAATTTTATAAAGCACATCATCTGTTAAAAAATTATTCATATCAAACGCTGAAAAATCTATTTTCTTATAGCTACTTAACTTTTTCTTTTGCTTTTTAATATATTCTCTCTTGTGTTTTTGAGTATCAAATAATAATACATCATCAATCATATCGTCATTTATAGACTCACTTAAAAATGAAAAACTTTCGACACCCTCATTCAAATTGAATAGTTTTTGAATCTTATTAAAAACTCTAATTAACACAGAGTCTACTCTATCACTTAGTGAGATATGCCTTATTATTGAAAATGGAGTTCTACTCAAAATTTTATAGAATCTGTGAACTAGGTGTTTGTTATAGCCTAAAAATAGCTCATCACCACCATCAGCACTTAAAACTACTTTAGAGCTATTTGAAGCATATTTACAAAGTAAAAAAGTTGGAATGGTTGATGGGTCAGAAATGGGAAGGTCCCAAATTTCTGGCATCATTGTTATTGTTTCAACATAATCATTTTGTGTTGGTGTATATATTTTATGCCTCAAGTCTAATTTATTTGCAACATTGCTTGCGCACTCAGACTCGTCCAAAAAATTATCATCAAACTTTACTGTCAAGCATGTGGCATTAGACTTTAATTGTGCCGCATAGTAAGCTATTAAACCAGAATCAATCCCACCACTTAAGAAAATTGAGTTCTTGACATCTGATCTTAGCCGCAACTCCACAGAAGATCTCAATAAACAATCAAGTGTATTATTCGCCTCTTTTTCTGTCAAATTCAAATATTGTTTTGATTCATCTAAAACAGACCAATATTCAGTTTCATTGCATGATAAAGATTTTATATCCACCTCTAAATAGCATCCCGGCCTAACCTGCTTTACTTCATTCATCATTGTTGAAGGATTAGAAACATATCCAAATCTTACATACTCATATATGGAGTCCTTTGAAATACTCAAAGACACACTATCTAGGCCGTATAGTGCTCTAGCTTCACTAGAAAAAAACAGACTATTTGATGTTTTTAAATACAGCAATGGTTTAACTCCAAACCTATCTCTTATTAAATATATTTTTTTAGTATCTTTATTAAAAAGAGATATTGAAAACATCCCATTAAGCATATCCAATGCCCCTAACCCCCATAAATGAAAGGCTTTAATTAGAACTTCAGAATCTCCATCTGAAGTAAATGTGTATTCATAAGACCTGAGTTTATTTCGAATTTCTATATAGTTATAAATTTCACCATTAAAAATCATTACTAAATTTTTATAAATTGTGGGTTGATTTGAAATTGGGCTTAAGTCAATAATTGAAAGCCGACTATGCCCAAAAGCAAGCAAATTATTCAAGCTTTCTTCAATATGGTATCCTTTATTATCTGGCCCCCTATGAGACAATGAATCTATCATTTTGTGTAATATTTTTTGACCGGATTTTTTATCAATCAAGCCATCTGTATTTATAAATCCCGCTAACCCACACATTTCATTTTCCTATTTAAAATTATTAACAAAAGAAATAGACAAGCTATTATAAATAACCATGTTTCACAAGCCACCCATTAAACTCTAACTCAATCATGCATACTTCTTCGTTCGACAATATCTCCTTCCATGCGTCAGGCTTTCCCTTTGTTTTTGAAATATGATCAGAATACATTAAGGTCTTGCTATTGACTGTAACAAGACTTTTAATGAACGCTACTATCTTTTTCGTAAACATTATTCTTTTCAAAAAAGCAATAATACTTTTAGGTGTCATTTTGATAAGCATTCTAAACAGCCATGTAATAATCATATTTCCATCTAAGGTCAAAAAATTACCATTTGAATGGGCACTTATTGACACTTTTTCAACAATATCCTCAACCAAGAGTGTATCAATACTGTTTATTTCCAAATAATTAGAAATATCATAAATAGCGTGACGCTCATTACGATATATCTCCTCATATTTTTGCACAAATATCCGATTATCATTTTCAAACTTTGAATACAGAATTAAATCCTTTTTCATTTGATATATAAAATCATTTAAGCTAACATTTGTTCTTAATTTCATAGAAGCATAAACTGACCTTAAATCTCGATAAATATACAAAATTTTGTTTTCACAAGCAAACTCTCCCACATAATTCCAATCAGGGTTGTGACATTTGACAATTAAATTTTTTGAATTCTTCCCATAAGCTTTTAATTTGTTTTTTAAATTCTGCTTCTGTACATATCCTAAATTTATTACACTTTCTTGACTTTCCAATAGCAGCCTGGCAATATTGAATTGCAGTGTAGATCCAGACCTTTTCATGCCCACGCAAAGAACTTTTTTATTCATTTTTCAGATAGATATTTATAATTTATCTCATTTTTTAAAGCTTCTTTTCTTAACCAACGATCCATCATATACCCAATATTACTTCTCTCACTATAGGTGGACAACATTGACACCCTTATTCTTGAGTCAAGCTGCCTGGCATAAAATGCTGCAGTTGACGGGCCTGAATAAACCTTATGGAAGTAGCCAGTTTGCAACATCTCCTCCGCTGTAACCGGGCCGTTTAACCAATATGTTTTTTTGTTGTAAGTAATTTCACCTGTTTTTGCTGTTACAATTATTTGATCAACCAAATCTTCTAATTTATACTCGGAAATTAATAGATCTATATTTACAGCCTTTGTAGGCATCAATAAAATAAGTCCTGCATTGCATCTTAGCTGAGGTATGGCGATCTCAAGATTTTTTATTGTGAGTTTTTTATAGTTAAAATTTGGACTTATTTTTATTGTTTCTTTTGAAAAAGCCGAATAATTAGAAAATACTGAATAACTATAATCACTTGTTTTGTTAATTAAGTTTATGTATTGAATTACAGACCGGGAAATACCTTTTATATTCAACTTACATCTTGTTAAATAATATTTATACCTTGGAATATGATCTAGTATGCCATCAGATATATGGAAAACAATAGCATTTGCACTGTTGTTAAAAAGGCCAGCAGCCTGAACAAAATAACGACTGTTTGCCAATGGCAAGGCAACTATACTCTTTTCTTTTACAAATGTGGAAATTGAATTATAAATATCCCTTCCACTTTTTACATCATTCAAGTTGAAAAAATGACACTCTATTTTTTCAACTTTTACACAAAACTTATCATGCAAATTTTCCGCTACTTTTTTAGTAAAATTACATAGTTTCTCATTAGTATAAATACAAAGACATAAGTGCTTTGAATTAGACCTATTAATTATCTCTTCTAATTCTATAAAATCATAATGTTTTTTTACAACTGCTATCACTTTCATTTATCGTAAATACCTATAACTGCCGCTTACCAATCTTTTTTAGGGGTAAACATAAAATGTACATTTGGATCAAAGTTCACATCAGAAAGAAAATTACGATGAACATAAATTACATCGTGTTTAAGGTGTTTTACTTGAATATAATTTTTTGAATCGAGCAATAAATCAAGATCTGGACTTGGCCTCTCTATGGCAATACACCGAAATTTATATTTATCAAATGGAAATGCTTTTAACACCAAGTATTCTGCACCTTCAACATCTAATGACATAAAATCTATAATACTCGGGGCATTATTACTTTCTAACTCAAATTCAAGTGTTGTTGTTTCTAATGATACTATTTCTGCCTTTAACAACTCCTTTCCTCTATTTTTTTCGTTATTATCAAAATCACTTTCGACGATTCCTCCAAGCATTCCATTATCCATTCTAAAATTAACAACATCTCCAATTTTGTCTGTAACGCATTTATTAATATGGACACTGGATCTATTATCTCTAATCTGATTTTTATACATGGGATTAGGCTCAAATAAAAGACCATTCCAATTGAGATGTTTTTCCAAAAAAAATGTATTATTTATTGTTACCCCGTCAGCGCAAGCAAGATCTATAAAAAAATAATCATCTCTTAACAGTCCATTTACCTCATAATTTAATACATTATTAACTAGATAGTCAACCTGTCCCTTTTGATCTCCAAAAGTATATTTAGTATGCCTTTCTCTTAAGGAATAATAATTTTCACATGACTTGGTTAAATCTGATAGAAAATAAGTCCTAATTTTTTTAATACTGTTTTTTATTTTGTTCATTGTTTAAATTTATATTAATTGATCAAATTCAAAAAATTACATTAGCGCAACTAAAAAGCATCGGAAACTATTGCTTTGTCGTCTTTATGCAGAATTTTTAATGCATTAAACACTCTTTTCGCCCTAGAATCACAACATCCTTGATTTAATCCATGCTCATGATAAGCAATTGCCGAGGGCTCATAAATAATCTTATGTCCAGCAGCACAAACGTCATATGCCCATAATCTATCTTCTATACCGTTTACTTTTGTTGAAAAATTCGTATCATTCCATACTGACATATCAATTAATGAAAAAGCATTATGAAAAAAAGGGTACTTTTCATAGATAATTCTTTCTCTACCAAATACAGTCAGAAGATCTCTCGCATCTATATCAGAACTATTTTGAGTAGGAATTTGCCTACCAAAAACTCCTGCTGCAGAAAATAGATCTTGCGCTTCAATTAACTTTTCAAGAGCAAATTTACCATAAAGAACACAGTGTGCAGATAATAAAAGAGCCGTGTCACTCTCAACCTCTTTGAGACCAATATTTAATGCTTTGCTATAATTAAACTCTTTTTCACTGTAATTAATAACTTGACACCCATTTTTTTTTGCAAATTGTGCTGAGCCGTCGGTAGAGCTATCATCAACAAAAATTATTTTTTCCGGTGTTATTGATTGCTTTCTTATAGACTCCAGCACACGAGGAAACCATTTCATTTCATTCTTACACCTAATTACGACATCGATACTTTTCATATATAAGCCCTTATTAATTTAAAAAAATATTTGATAGCCGTAACTTTATTATCATTGATCAAAACAATTTACAACCTCTTGAGCTATTGCAAAAGAACTTGTAAAGGCTGGAGATATGGAGTTAAGAATATGAAAAGATCTATCTTTTCTTTCAATTATAAAATCCATTTCAAGCGTTTTTAATTTTTTATTATAAAGCTGTGGCCTTATCCCAACTTTGTTTGATTTATTTAGATATTTATGTTGAATTTTTGGAAAAATCTTATTTACAGATTGAACAAACCCTTCTTTTCTTAACAGTTTTAACTCACTATATGAGTGCTTTCTAAACTCAGAATCGCTTTTAAACTTTTGAATAATTGGCGTGATAATACTCAAGACTTCCTTGTAATCTATATCTTTCATTCCATGGTAATTTTCCCGCCCCAAAGCAGGTATTGCAGTTGGTCCAAAATAAATAGAGCCATCAATGGTGGTAACAGAGTGCACACCAAGAAAGGGGAGTTTTAAGTCTGGAACAGGATATATTAAATGCGTTGGTTTAACCGGAGATTTGGGGTCTAAAATATGATAACTGCCTTTAAATGGAATCACTGTGTAATCCGATCCGGCTCCAAATAAATGCGCAACTTTATCTGAATATTGCCCAGATGCATTCACCAATGTTGAATAACTATATTTTGATTTATTTGTTGAAATTTCATTTTTATATGAATTTGCAGAAACAACCTGTTCATTCTTTTTAATTACTACATTGTAAAATTTTAAATCTTTAATTAAAGATTGTAGAACTGAATTCGGATCTATAACGGATGTTTCAGGGAGAAGTAACGCCCTTCCAGAATAACTAAAAACACTGGCATCCATTTTTCTCAATTTATTTTTGTCAATAATTTCAGCATTAATTTTATTGGCCTTTGATCTAGCATACAATTCTCCAAGAGTCACATCCTCTTCAAATGTTGACGGGACAATTATTTTTCCAATCTGATTTATTGGTAACTTATTCTTATAACAATACTCCTTCATTAGGCGCATACCTTTTCCACACAACTTAGCCTTCAAGCTATTACTTTTATAATATATCCCAGAATGCAAAACGCCGCTATTTCTCCCGCTACCATGTAGGCCTATTTTGTCTTCTTTTTCTAAAATTAAAATACTTTTTGTACTAAACTTTTTCCTAATTTCTGCAGCTATGGTCAAACCTACAATACCACCTCCAATGACAATATAATCCCAATGATTAGACTTGGATTTCATTATATAAATTTTTCCACAAGAGGGTCGTAGCATAATTTTTTTCTCACTTCAGAACCTCTTAAGAAGCCATCTACAATCATTAAATCCTCCTCTGTCTTAACAATAATACTTGATAATTTTCCAATATTTTTCACGCCAAAATTACCACAAAACATGGCAAAACCTTTGCTTTCATACTCTTTTCTAAAAGTTTTAGCTTTCCACATCATAATCGTATAAGAAAAAGTAAGAACCGGATCAATGTCTTGGGTTTGCGCAAACTCTTCATCTTTCTGAAAATTAATTGGTTTATTTTTATACATTGAATGAACTTGATGCTCTTCAACTGTAATCAGTGAATCTAAGTTTTCATTAATAAAATAATCAACAGTACTCTTTATATCTGTAGAAGTTTGAAGTGGGGCGATCGGATTAACCCAAACAACGATATCAGCATTAGGGTGTTTTTTTATATAATCGTAAACAACACTGTCACTTTTGGCGCTTGAGGAGCCTATATTTTTTGGTCGCAAGTAAAATTCAACCCCATACCTTTTAGCTATTTTTGCAAATATATTATGGTCGGAGTTAACTACAATCTTATCGAAAACTCCAGATTTTTTTGCAGCATTTATAGAATAACTAATCATTGGCTGTGTATTGATGAGCGCAAGATTCTTTAGCTTTAGCCTAGTGCTTCCAAATCGAGCGGGGATCATCGCATAAACTGATAGTGTCATATGTCAACACTCTCCCAAGCTCCACCATTATTCAAACTTTTATTAGCAGCCTCAATAATCGAAGTGACAATAATACTATCTTCAAATGTTGGTCTTGCATCACTAAGATCTTCTAAATTAATAAACCCCTCTTCAATATTTTTAATGTCAAATAAAAAAGTAACTACGCTATCAATGCCATAACCCTTCCAAGAAAATTTTCCATTAATATTTCTATAAGGTTTGCAAAAATCTGGATTAGGCTCATCTAAATGAGAATTGTCCAAACTAATTCTAATTCCCCTTTCCTTCTGATCCGCCTCAACCCTTCCTTTGGTTCCAATTATTTTAATTTTTTGATCAGACATTGCAGTTGAAGTTTCGGGATCAATCCAGTTTAATAGCAAAGTTTGAGTAAATGAATTTCCTAAATTACCAACCCATTCAATCACACATTGGATTGAATCATAAGTATTAATATTTTTGTTACCTTTTAGCCAATTTTTCTGCCCTACAACCATAACCCTATTTGGTGTGGCCTTAGAAATAAAATACATAATATCAATATAATGAATCCCAAGGTAATTTAAAACATTTGAGTTTTCAGCCCATTGATTAAATATTTCGGATGGTACTGATTTTCTCTGACTATACTCGACTAAACAATATAATATTTCACCCAAATCTCTCTCAACTGTTTCTTTGACAATAAGATTAGACTTATCCCATCTCTTGTGATATTCAACCGCGCCATACAAATTTTTATCCTTAGCTATCTGAGTAAGATCTATCGCCTCATTGGTTGTGAGAACCAAGGGTTTTACAACCAAACAATGCAATCCTGCCATTAAACAATCTTTTGTTATCTTATAATGGAGATGATCCGGAACAACGATAATTGCACAATCCGGCCTGTCTACGCTGTTTATAATATCTAAATAACTTTTTAAAAGCTTGTTTTCATCATTAGGATAAAACTCAATATTTAACTCTACACCTGTCAAATCACTTAGTTGATTGTACTTTTCTCTTGCTAAGATACTATGCTCCTCATTTGTCCCTACAACAGCTAAATCAAGAGGATTTTCACAGGTCCTTTGCCACTCAATTATAGCTGGCAATATAGTCCCAAACTCTTTGGTCCCACGGCCTGTAGAGTACATTCCGTTGCCTATAAGTAAAATATTCATTACACGCCCCCCCTATTTAAGGTAGAAATCTATTCAAAACATCTAATTGCTGTTGTTTTAAATTATTGTCTTTCTTGTACTTTTTTTTAATACTATTTTTACATGCTAGCACCCAAACCTCTTCATTAACCACTCCATAACTCACAACTTCCAACCCACACATTTGCACTAATTGAAACAGCGTGTCTTTACAATAATAAAAAGGATGTACACTTCTAAAATAATACTCCCACCACTTGTCATAATCTCTAAGATTCACTCTAGGATTCATCATATCAGGCACTGCAATATATATATATCCACTATCACTTAAAGTGTTTCTAATTTTTGTTAGCAATTCAATTGGATTTAGCAAATGCTCAACAACATGCCTCATTATGCATAAATCAAAAAAACTCTCATATTTAATAGACCAATCACCCTCAATAGAAGAATCAACAACTTTTACAAAATTAAGTTCTAATTTTTTTTGCGATTCTAAAGAAGACTCAATTGCAAAGAAATCTGCACTTGTTTTTTCTCTTAAGAAATCAAACCCATAACCAGAACCTGAACCTATATCGATAATACTTTTTATCTTATCAAAATTACACAAATCACAACATCGGCTATAAACCTCTTTCATGTGCAACATTATACCTTTAACACCATAATCCTCTTTATCATCAAGTCTATATAGCTCATCATAATACTCGGTATAAAATTTTGAATAAGTCTCTTTACTCCATCTAGGGTTTAGATAGACAAGGCCGCATTCACATATAACAGGATGCACTTTATAATCAAATTGCCCGCTCCGCAATGGCTCCTTATTTAACAATATAGGTGAATCATTTCCACCACAAAATGGGCACGAGACCGCTTCCCAAACTATATCTTTCAACTCTTTAGTTTTGATCGGCTTCATGCTTTTTCTTCAGTATTAATTACTAATGGGATATTATATTTATCAGATAATTGATAAAATGACTCAAGTGTACTATCATCAATCGGTATGCCATTTTTCATTCTATTTATTGATTCTTTTATCTCTTTATCACCTGGAAGCATAACACTTTCACCTTGCACTGAAGGTTCAGATCGAAGATCATTGGTAAAATTTTGCATATGACGCAAGAAACCCTCTTCAGAGAGAACTCCATTGGTTTTCATAACCAGATAAAACTGACCTAAATTTCTAGTTTTATCTATTGGTGTTTCGTACATAGACGGAATAGATCTACCAAACTCCATTCCCGAATATATACCGCACAATACCTCTACCATCGATGCAAGACCAAACCCTTTATAAGATCCTGTAGGCAGAAGAGATCTTGCATCATGAGGATTAGTTGTAATTTTTCCATCTAAATTATAAGCAATATTTTTTGGCAATGGGGTGTCTAAACTTCTGTGAATCTTTACCCGGTTCCATGGAGCAATACTAGTTGCCATATCCAAACAATAAGGGTCTTTTTCAATTCTTGGAACCGCAACACAAATTGGATTCGTTCCAAAATAAGGTCTCTTTCCATTATGAGACATTATTAATGAATCGGCATGTGTGTAAGCAAATGCAATATAACCATTTCTAGCAGCTTTTAGCGCCATACTAGCCATAGCCCCAGGGTGACTTGAATTCGAGACTGAAACCGCACCCATGCCGTATTTTTCAGCCATTTCAATACAGTAATCAATCGCTTTCATTCCTGCAGCATGTCCAAAAGCATTATCGGCATTAAGGTGTGCAATAGTTGGTAAATTATGTGAAATACTATAATTTGGGCTAATATTTTTTCTGCCGTGCAAAGCAGAATTTACATAGTGAGGAAGAAGTCTAACTCCATGTGAATCTACACCTCTTAACGATGTTTCACACAACCCTAAAGTAACTGACTCTATAGAATATTGATCAAGTCCAGCCTTTGATAGAATTTGTTCCACAAAACTACAAAGATTATCATATTTAATTTTTTTCATTTAAACTGCCTCCTTTATTTTGATTAAAATATTTTTTAACCATGTTTTGATAATTACCCTCATATTCAATCACCCCTTTTTCAATTTTAATAATCTTATTGCACGACTTTAGGGTTGATAATCTATGTGCAATCATAAATATAGTGATGTTTTTGTTGAGTTTTTTTATTGACTTCATTACCGCTTCTTCTGTGTTTACATCCAAAGCACTAGTGGCCTCATCAAGAACCAATACATCCGCTTGTTTATATAAAGCTCTAGCAATACCTATTCTTTGTTTTTGACCACCAGACAATCTAACACCCCTTTCACCAACTAATGTTTTATACTTATCTTCAAAACCCTCTATAGTGTCGTCTATCTGTGCCTGATGTGCAACTCTTTTTATAAGTTGAAAATCGATCTTTTCTTTATTTATACCGAAGGCAATATTCTGTTCTATAGTGCTGTCTGACAAATGTATATCTTGGGAGACATGAGCAATGTTTGACTGCCACGCCCTTGAATCTTTAGCGCTCATCAATTTACCATCTACAAAAAACTCTCCTTTTGTTTGATGAATTAACATCATTAAGATATCAAGCAAGGTACTTTTACCACTTCCGGTTTCACCAACAAATCCAATGCAATCACCTTTAGATATATTTAAATTTATATCACTTAATATGCGTGCTGAATTATGTCTACTCACACTATAATTAAAATACACATTTTTTAGTTCAATTTTTTTACAAAAAGGTATTGAAATCGGAGAGCCCCCTTCGGCAAAACAAGGGAGTGGTTGCCTTAACAGCTCCAAAACATCAACAAAAGATGTGTGTGACCCTTTTAATTGGCTGTATGAGTTGTACAACTGTTGTAACGCTGGTAATAACCTTTGAGCTCCAACTGCAATAGCCCCTAATACCGGTATAGCAGCCTCCATGCCGTCGTTTTTCAATGACATTGTATATGCAATTAATGATATAACAACCATGCCTATAGTTTCCATGGCATAGCGGGGTGCCTGCCCAATAAACACATTACTACCAGAAGCTCTACGCAACATAAGATCAGACTTTCTATACATTTGACAATAATATTCTTGACTGTCATAAATAATTACGTCTCTTATACCGCCCAGGCCCTCTTGCAGGGATCTGATCATCTTAGTAGAGTGATTTGCAACTATATCACTATTATTAGAAAGCTCTTTTTTTGTATAATATATCACAACTAGATAAAGCAAACCAAAGCCAAAAAATGCAGATATAGCAATATTTGGATTTATAAGCACTAAAGTAAAAATAATTGCAATGGTTATAGTAACGGAACTAATAAAATTTAAAGTTGGGCTAATCACCCCATTAATCACAGTATTGCTTTTCGTTATAATGCCATTTATCACCTCGCTACTATTGCGAGAATTATGAACTGTATAATCTTGATATAAAGTCCGTCTATACATATCTATGCTAATATCTGAACCTGTTGCAAAAGAAAGCCGAGTTGTTACATATACTAAAAGCATTCTAATCATTCCTGAAGCAATCGAAATAAAAATAAAAACTAGAGTTACTGGTAGGATTAATTGATTTGGCTCGTTAAATACTTTATATCCAAATATACTATTAATTAAATAAATAAAATCTTGCATTATCGGATGATGATACACCACCTCTGGAGATGCAATAACCCCAAGAAACGGAAGCACTAAGCCGATACTAATAATTTCTGCTAACGAGGCCACAACAACCAAAATTAACAATAAAATAAATTGTCTATGCCTGCGAAATGATAAACACCTCCAGAGCTCTATTAAACGCATTAGCTGTTCTTTTGTATTAGACATCTAGATATCCGTACTATTATATTCTTTATACCAAACCGCAAAATTCTTAACACCCTGCTTCACACTCATGCTTGGCTTGTAGCCAAACTGCTCTACTAAATCATCTACATCTGCATAGGTATCAGGTACATCGCCAGGTTGTAGTGGCAGTAGTTCTTTTTCTGCGGTTTTGCCGAGTGAGGTTTCTAAGGCTTCAATATAATCCATGAGCTCTACTGGATTGTTATTGCCAATATTATAAACTCTGTATGGTGCACTGCTTGTTGCTGGGTCTGGATTATTACTATCCCAGTCTGGGTTTGGTGGTGCAGGTCTGTCTAGTATTCTAATAATACCTTCAACAATATCATCAATATAGGTAAAGTCTCTACGGTGTTTACCGTAGTTAAACACCGTAATAGGCTCATCATTCATAATGGCTCTGGTGAACTTTTGTAGTGCCATGTCTGGTCTGTCATATGGGCCATAAACGGTGAAGAACCTAAGGCCTGTTGTGGGTACGTTGTACAGGTGAGAGTATGTGTGTGCCATGAGCTCATTAGCTTTTTTAGTGGCTGCATATAGGCTCACTGGATGATTAACCGCTTCATGGGTTGAGAACGGCTGTTTAGTATTAAGTCCATAAGTGGAGCTTGATGAGGCATAAACCAGATGTCCTACCTTGTTATGTCGACAGCCTTCTAGAATGTGAGCAAAGCCTACTAAGTTGGTATCAATATAGGCTAGAGGGTTTTCAATAGAATATCTAACACCCGCTTGTGCTGCCAAGTTAACCACAGCATCAAACTGCTCATCTTCAAATAGCTTAGCCATCGCTTCACGATCTTCAAGATTCATTCTGATGTGGGTGTAGTTTGGATGATCAGCATGGCGAGCAAGGCGCGCCTCTTTAAGTTTGGGATCGTAGTAATCATTATGATTATCAATGCCAATGACTTCATCACCCCTATCAAGCAGTCTGATTGAGAGTGCTGAGCCGATAAAGCCTGCTGAACCTGTTACTAATATTTTCATATGGTATTCTTTTTTTAAGTTTGCTTGTTGATTTCTATTGCTTGTCTTATTACTTATTTAGCTAATCTGAGTTAAATAAATCTCTCGTATAAACCTTATCTTTAACATCTTGTAATTCATCCACCATTCTATTAGCAACAATGACATCACTAACCTTCTTGAACTCTTCTAAATTCTTTATTACTTTTGAATGGAAGAACTCATTCTCCCCTTGTTCAGTTAAAACCGGCTCATAGATTATTACTTCAATGCCTTTGGCTTTAATACGCTTCATAATACCTTGAATGGATGATGCTCTAAAATTATCAGATC
>Ga0209992_10000955_pt1 | contig 34216 bp, 40 predicted proteins | sample 2SBtaG_2_FD_182564 | JGI IMG/M metagenome (GOLD analysis project Ga0209992, IMG submission 182564) | Deep subsurface microbial communities from Kolumbo volcano to uncover new lineages of life (NeLLi) - 2SBTROV12_ACTIVE470 metaG (SPAdes)... | ecosystem: Environmental > Aquatic > Marine >...
GAGGTGACGCAGGCCGGGGTCGGCACCAACCGCTACGCCTACGCCGCCAACGATCCGGTGAATTTGAGTGATCCGGGGGGGAATTTAACTGAAGATGAGGCAGTTATTCTTAGTGATGAAGCCTACAAAGGTGACCCGAATGTTCCCGATTACATAAAACATCTTGAAAGACGCCAAGACGATACGATCGGATTTTCAGCCGATGTTTACTTTAACACTGAAACGGGGGAAATAATTGTTTCAGTACGCGGAACTGACGACTTGAAGGACATAAATAATGGCTGGGGTCTAATAGGTTCTCCGCAACACAAAATGGCAAGGGATTTTTTTGAAGAAGTGGCAGCTGCACACCCGGACGCAAAATTTTCTGTCACCGGGCACTCGATGGGTGGTGGTTTGGCATTGTCTGGTGCAGCGGCGGTTGGCAATCGAAATGGAGGAGATACCATTGTTGTCAACAGTATGGGTTACGCTGGATACGTGCCCGAAGATACCATCAATATTGTTTCAGCGGTTCCGAGGCAGGCGGGGATTAGAGACGCAAGACCAATGGTGCGCGCGCCGCTGGACAATTTGGTCACAGTAGACCCGTTGAGCAGGAGTCCCGCCGGTTTGCGCGCTGGCCAAACCAAGGTTGATGTATCTGGCATAACGATTCCAGCGGGTGTTTCTCAATTCAATTGGAATCACTCGATCCGTAGGATTCGTGAAGCATTGGAGCTTAGGTAATGAAGAGAAGCATCCTGATAGCAAGCATTCTTGCGGGCGTTCTTATCGTGGTAGTCCTTATCTACGCCTCACGAATCATCGTTTTCACGAATTCGTTCAGCACTCAATTGGAAGTTGCCAAAAACGCAGAAGCAATCGCAATCGAAGATATCTATGCCGCGCTCAATCGGATGGAAGAAATCTCCAAACGGCCCGGTGAGTGCCCGAATCGGCTCGGCGATTGTTGGTCTGTGGATGGCCTTATTATTGTGAAGAATTCATCGAACGATCTTGGGGCATTTCGCATAAGACTGAGTACAGAAGAACTGACAACGATTTGGGACGCGCAACCTGACCCGGCACGCCACCAGGCGTTTCTTGTTCGGGTTTCGAACGCGCTCCGGGCTGAAGGTTATACAGTTGATATCGAACCCAACTAGCTGGTGCGCAAATGTGGCTGTATATAAGTGTTTCGGTCCAAATCGAATAAACTATTCCTTGAAAAGTCAACCTCATGCGTACCTACTTGGATAAGATCTGATGGAGAGTTTTCAAGGCTGAGCGCTCTTTAAATTTTTGATGCTAATCGAAAGCCACTATATTGCCAGTAACAAAGCGTCTAAACGAGTTTGCTCCCATCGGTTAATATTCAACCAGATCTACCACCAGGCGGCGCCCCAAAACACCAGCCTGCCCACACACATCACAGCCACCCCCTCCACATTCCCCACAATCCTGCCCCTGCAAATCCTGTGCCAACACCCAGCGCAGGACATCGCGAACGATATATTCCGGCACGCACCGATTAACCAATCGCGACAGGGTTCTTGCGGTGGAATTTGTGTGCAACGTAGAAAGCACCGTCCAGCCCGACGGCCCCACGACCCCACGCGCCAACATCTGTTGACGGCGAAAACTTTGCCTATGACGCCAACGGCAACATACTGAACGGTCTCAACGGCAAGGTGATGACCTATGATGGTGAGAACCGCCCGCTGACGGTTACCAATTCCATCGGCACCACGTCTTATGAATACGGGCCCGATGGCGCGCGGCTCAGAAAGATCGATCCGGACGGGACCGTCACGCTCTATCTTGAGCGCGCCGAGATCAGGGAATTTGGCGGATCGGGCGAAAGCGTGCTGGTTTACCCGTTTGGCAATATGCGCGAGGTTGCCGGGGCCCTGTCGATCCTGCACCGCGACCATTTGAATTCTGTGCGGGCCATTTCGGACGCCTCGGGCGAGCGCGTGAAGCGTTCGGTCTACCTTTCGTTAGGCGAAGCGATTGATGTGAATGTGGTTCCGTCCGCGGCCGTGGAGACCAAGGGCTTCATCGGCGAGCGGTTTGATGATGACGCCGGGCTGCAGTATCTCAACGCCCGCTACTATGATCCTGAACTCGGCCTGTTCCTGCAGCCGGACTGGTTTGAGGTGACTGAGGCCGGGGTTGGGACCAACCGGTATGCGTATAGTTTCAACGATCCGGTGAATTTGAGTGACCCGGGGGGGAATTCTTGGTTTGATCGAGCATGGGACGCGGTATTTGGCGAGGACTCTTTTAACAATTCGTTCGGCGATACCGGTTCTCGATGGTCAGATCGTACGTTTGGCTCAGCATCAGAGCGTGATTTTGCGTCGACTTACAAAACAGATGCAGAGTTGCAAAACGAAGATAATTACGACGGATTTCCAAACCGTGGATATGTAGCGGAAAAAGAACAGGACGCCGGACTGGCAACGCTTGCAAGTGGTCGCGCTGCGGGCGGTGATATGGTGGTTGTCGATGTAGCGACCGCAGTCAGCGGAGCTGGACTTATTTTCAAAGGCGGGCGATGGGTTTTTGCTGGTTTTAGAACGCGGGCGGCAGCCGGAACAACAGAAAAAGTATCGCTTTACGTTGCCAGAAACGCAGATGGTTCAATAAGTTATATCGGAATCACAAATAATATTGTGCGTCGAACAGCGGAACACCTTCGCAGTGGACGAATTATTGATGAAGTTTACGGATTTGGCAATCTGGCCCGCAATCAGGCCCGCGCCATCGAGCAAGCTGTAATTAACCGAGTGGGGTTGGAAAATTTGACAAATCAAATCAATTCAATTGCAAGATCAAACGCGATCTATAATGATGCTGTAAAATATGGCGGCAAATACTTGGGAAAATTTGGTCTTTGACGTATGTTTAAGGATAAATTCATTGGCGCAGTTGTCGAATTCAACTTTGACGAATTTTTGGTTTATGCACTTGTAACGCACAGCGGTAAGAAAATCGGCCACCTGTTAAGACTGTTCAAACCGAAGTTTTACAGTGTAGTGCAGGATGTAAGTAGTCTTAGAAGTGCGGGATATCGAATGGATGCGTGTTTTCCCTTAAAATACGCAATAAAGGATCCAGAAGTGAGGATTGCTGGACATCTACCTTTGAACAACGAAGATAAAGTGCTTCCTGTTTTTAAATCTTCCGGACTGTTTGCCCCCGGAGAAAAGGCAACAGGTTGGTGGATCATTGACGGTGAAAAGGAGAGATGGGTTACAGCTCTGACAGAGGAGATGTCTCACTATTCTCAAAGCGGTCTTTACAGCTATGGTGCATTGAAAGATATCTTTTCGGAAGATCGCTATCCAAATTCGCCCATATACCTAAATCAGGGCCCGCTAGCATTTGATCCAGACAAGACAGCCCGCCAGTGAAAAATTTACATTGGAAGCTGCAGCGGAAATCCTCACATATCCGCATCCCAGCGTAAGGCTTGTCAACGGCGTGGCCAAGAGACCCCGCATCAGGTGCGGGGCGGGCCGTGACCAGCTGAATTCTGTGCGCACGGTCAAGGGTGGCAGCCAAACCCTTGGCAAAGTCTCGGTCTACCGTCCGTTTGGTGAGGTCAGCGACTTCTGGGTTGACCCCGCCGTCACCTCCGAAACCAAAGGCTTCATCGGCGAGCGGTTTGAACCGTCCCCTGACGGTTTCGTTTGCAGGCAACACCACCACTTACGGTTACGGCGCTGACCTCGTCAACACGACTTCAAATTGCTAAGGATGCGGAGTTGATTGCTTCAGGAGAATTCACAGGTGCAACATGGCATTTTTTTCGTGGGGCCAGCCCGGAAATACAATCAGAACTAACCCGACGTGGGATTTCGTTCATACTTCACTAGGCACAAAAATATACACTATGACCGATTCAAACACCGATATGTCTCAGGAAGAATTTTTTTGGGGATTTCTTGAAACCCAGAAACGTATTCTTGACGAGACAGTAAAGATACGGCGAAGGGACGGCGTTTCGTTTGACGTTTCTCCATCACAAATGGGCGACTATTTTATGGAGTTTGACTCAATCGTCAGGCCAACATATCGCCCATGGGCCAAAGCCGATGAAGATTTTTATACCAAACTGCCTATGCACGCAAAGGGCGAGGAGGTATTCAGCGACGAGGCAAATATGTGTCTGATGCGCATGGGGTATTACTTTGGCGAGTGTCTGCGCAAACACTCTGTAAATCTATCGTGGGCAATGGGTAATCCGGAATATATGGGTGCCGGTGAACCGGTTATCTCTGGGTTCAGATTTAGCAAGGAGTGTAGCGCAATTGAAGTTTGCCGGAATATCGTCAGTAGAATTAGCAACGGTGATCAGACATATGACCATTTTGAGGAAACCTACAACGTTTGGCTAGGATTCATCTGATCTGTGATCCCGAAAACGCGAAGTGCTTAGCATTTGATCCAGACAAGACAGCCCGCCAGTGAAAAATTCACATGGCAAGCTGCGGCGGAAATCTTCACTTACCCGCATCCCAGTGTAAGGCTTGTTAACGGCGTGGCCAAGAGACCCCGCATCAGGTGCGGGGCGGGCCGTGACCATTGGTATGTCCCCAAAATCTTGGACACGATAGGACTGCGACATTGCTGTTTGCTCCGCAGAAACAAAATAATATCGATTGGACACCAGCTAATATTCCACCAGATCAACCGTCAAATCTCGTCCCAAAACCCCAGACTGCCCACATCCCCCACAGCCTTCTCCCTTACATTCCCCACAAACCTGCCCTTGCAAATCCTGCGCCAGCACGCCGCGCAGAACGTCTCGGACGATATACTCCGGCACCCCCAGATCATCCAGTCGTGGCAGAGCACCGACGGCGGAATTGGTGTGCAGTGTCGACAGTACCATGCGGCCCGCAAGGGCGGCACGACAGGCGATCTGGGCGGTTTCGGGATCGCGGATTTCACCGATCATGATGACGTTTGGGTCCTGGCGCAGAATAGAGCGCAAGGCGCGGTCGAAGGTCAGGCCGATGTCTTTAAACACCTGAATTTGTTCAATGCCGCTGAGGTTATATTCAATCGGGTCTTCAACCGTCGAAATCTTACGCTTGCTGTTGAGATGCGAAAGCGCCACATAAGCCGTCGTGGTTTTGCTGCTGCCGGTTGGTCTTTGGCTCCCGGCGTCCAATCCACCGTCCGTTTTCCCCTTGCCCCCGCCACGCGGCCAAATTAGACCCAGCAGCGGAGACGTGGCCGAGTGGTCGATGGCGCTCCCCTGCTAAGGGAGTATACCGGGAACGGTATCGAGGGTTCGAATCCCTTCGTCTCCGCCACCTTGCTTTGGAAACCGATTCTCCGTTTGCGACCATCGCCGGATTTTCTTGTTGTTTTCAAAGGTTATAGCGGACAAGCTGTTGAGTGCGGTCCTGGCGGTTTAGGCGGAAATGGTTCTCTCGCCCCCTGTGTTCTCCAAAGGTGTTGACTAAAGGGGTTTTGGTTAAGTTTTGTAATGTATTGTAAATAAACGATATTCATGCGCGATCCATTTTTGCTGTTCGACTTTCCGCGCGCTGGGCTTGCGGGTCTGGGGGCGGAATAAAAAGCGAATTTCCGCTGCGGCTGGACCTCGAATTTTGAACTGTACTCCCGCGCCTGAATTGACCTAATTTTTATTTGATCATGTGTGGATGCCCCCGGTAATGCAAGCGTTTTCTGAACCATTTTGGACATGTGATCGGTTGCGTTCATGTGTCAGACCTCTGATGCGGCTTTCACACGCCGCGGGCCGGTATGGCGATGCGCGGGTCGGGTCCAAATCAGATGAGCGAGCTTGGTGCTCTCTGGTCCAAACTGGTTTTCCCGGGCCCGGATCTGGTCGATCATGTGTCCATACGGTTCATCTTCCTTCTCACATTCCCGACTGCCCGGCAGGGCGCAGCTGACAATTTGTCAGGCAGGCATTCCCGCCGGAACCTTGCAATCTTTCCGGTAATCTTCTTTGCGCACCAGCATGGCCCAGATCATCCGCGCCATTTTATTGGCAAGCGCGATCGCAACCAGCATGCGCGGTTTCCTGGCCAGCATGCGCATGAGCCACGAACCACCCACCGCGCCTTTACGGGCGGCGGCTTGGATCACCGACATGGCGCCAATGATGAGCAGTCGGCGGATATCGCGCTGGCCCATTTTCGAGACGTGGCCCAGTCTCGGTTTGCCGCCGGTGGAATGCTGGCGCGGCACCAGCCCCAGCCAGGCGGCAAAATCCCGCCCCCGCTTGAAAACCTCCATTGGCGGCGCGAACGTCTCGATGGCCATGGCCGTAATCGGGCCGATCCCCGGCATTGTCTGCAACCGCCTTGCGGCGTCACTATCTTCGCCCACCGCCCTGATCCTGAGTTTCAAGCTGTCAATGCGTTCCGATATGCGGGTGATTTCGTCGAGGTAAATTGCGCCCATCTGACGCACGAGCTCCGGCAGGTCATGCTCCTGACCATCAAGAATGGTCGCGAGGCGCTGAACGTTGCCGACCCCCCTGGCAACCACAAACCCGTGTTCGGCCAGATGCGCCCTGAGCGCATTAATCATTTTCGTGCGTTGCGTAACTAGGAGTTCCCGGGTCCGAAACAGCATCGCCCGGGATTGCTGCTCGGCGGTCTTGATTTCCACAAATCGCATGGTCGGACGCAGCGCGGCCTCGACAATTGCCTCGGCGTCGGCGGCGTCATTTTTCTGGCGTTTGACGAATGGTTTTACGTAAATGGGCGGGATGAGGCGCACCTCATGACCAAGGCGCGTCATCTCGCGGCCCCAGTAATGCGCGGTCGCGCAGGCCTCCATCGCCACGATGCACGCTGGAAGTTCCGACATGAATTTGGCAAACTGGGGCCGCGACAGCTTTTTGCGAAATATGACCGATCCGTCCGCCGCAGCGCCATGGGCCTGAAAAACATTCTTTGCAAGATCAACGCCGACAATGATAACTTCGTCCATGGATGTCTCCTCCGTATCCGGTGATTTATACGTCACCACTTTGGCACATTACGATGCCGCCGGGAGGGGGCATCCACCCCATCAGATGAGCTTGTATTCGTTATGTGAGATGATGCGGAAATTGTCGGTGACAGTGTCGCGGAACTCGCGCCATTTAACTGGCAGGGTTTTGCGGAAGAACTTCAGAATGGCGTCGGTGAACTGGTCGAACGTGGCGTAGTGGCGGTTATGCGTCACCCATTTGTGCATGACGCCCCAGAGGCGTTCTATCCGCTGCCCGGCAGGCGAATGCCTGCAATCGTCGAGAGGTGGGTTTAGATGGGGCGCGTAGTGCGGCTCGATCAACGCCGGCAACCGCAACCACGGCACCATCGCCTCCATCCAGGTCAGGAACTTGTTGCGCCGGGTCACCTTCTTCCTGGTGGCAGGCAAAGGTCATCTGCTTGGCCATCGGCGGGCTCTCTGGTCGCTTGATCCGAGCCTGTCAGATCAACACGTCATGCCGAGGGTTTTCAGATGTTCCTTCACTTTGCGTTGACGTCTGGCCTTGACCTTATCAATCCTCCAATCGCAAGGACAGTGTCGATGATCTTGTCCACTCCCTGGCCGGTTTTCAGGCAGGCAAACACGAAAGGGCGGGAATTGCGCATTCGCCCGGCGTCGCGTCTCATCACGTCAAGTGATGCCCCTACATAAGGGGCAAGATCCGTCTTGTTAATGATCAGAAGGTCCGACTTGGTGATCGCCGGCCCGCCCTTGCGGGGGATTTCCTCGCCAGCGGCCACGTCGATGACATAGAGCGTGATATCCGCCAGTTCAGGGCTGAAGGTGGCCGACAGATTGTCACCACCAGATTCGATCATGATGATGTCCAGATCGGGAAACCGGCCTTTCAGTTCGGCAATCGCTGCCAGATTGATCGAGGCGTCCTCGCGGATCGCCGTATGCGGGCAGCCGCCGGTTTCAACCCCTCTGATCCGCTCTTGCGGCAGGGCCTGCATACGCATCAGCGCCTCGGCATCCTCTTGAGTATAAATGTCGTTAGTGATGACGGCGACCGAGAAATCGTCGCGCAAGGCGCGACACAGTGCTGCCGTGAGGGTGGTTTTGCCGGCACCTACGGGGCCACCGATACCGATGCGCAGTGGGCCATTTACTGAGGTCATGATTGGAAAAGCCTTGAATACTGGGTTTCATGTTTCATTGATGCTATATCGGCCATGAACGCGCAGGCACCCAGATCATCTAGGGTTTGGGTTTGCGCCTGTGCCGCAAGATCCGAACACCGGGGGGCCATGGCCGCCAACGTGGCCTGACCCGCCGTCTGGCCCAGTGGGACAAGACGGATGGCGGCGGATGTCAGGTTGCTGGCAAGCCCGTGCAGGTACATGAGCAGGGTATCCGCCAGTAGCAGGTCCAGTGCGCGCGCGCCAACCCCCACAGCAACCGGATAGGTCAGATCGGAAAGGTGTAGCGGCCATATATCCGAAGCGGTGCGGGCAAAGGCCGCCCCTTGCAACGTGGTTTCCTTTAGTCGTTCGCGCGACGGGGCCAGCGCGCGGGCCAGCGTATCAATCTCCCGAACGGTCCTCTGATCCGGCGCACCGTAGGCCGAGACCAGCAAGATAGCGTCATTGCGCCCGGCCCCCTCTGTCAGAACGCAACCCAGCCAGTCCTGAAACCCCGGCACATCCGTTACATCGCCTGCCTCCACCGCCCTTTCTAGGCCGTGGCTATAGCTGAACGCGCCAACCGGGAAGGCGGGCGAAAGCCATTGCGCCAGGGTCAGCAGAGCAGCGGAATCAGTGGGCATGGGCGGGGGCGTCAATGTGCATGAGAATGGGTTCGGCCATGCCCATAGGCACCGCCTTCCGGGGTGAACGGTTCGGTGATTTCCCGTGCCGTCGCTCCGATCCTGTCGAGCATGTCGCGGATGACATGATCGCGCTGGATCACCAGACGCGTGGCTTCGATCTGGCAGGGCGTGTGGCGATTGCCGATATGCCAGGCGACGCGGGTCAGATCGGGGGCCGTGACCTCAAGCAGCGGTTCGGATGCGGCGATCACCTCAATCAGAGCCCCACCGGTCAGCTCGAAAGCGTCGCCATGGTTCAGCGAGGTGGTTTGAGGGAGATCGACAAGGAAGGTTTCGTCCCGCGCCGTGATCAGCCGCTTGCGGCGCAAGAAGCGGTCTTCATAGGTGAGGGTTACTTGATCCTGGGCTTCTTGCCAGCGGCCGGCGCGGACGAGGTTGTGGGCGGTGGGTGAAGTCATGGCCTGAACTTTTCCCACTCCGTGCCGAAATGCGCCTCGCGGTGGCAATTGGGCCAAATGGCGGCGGCGTTTTCTATGGTATCATCGCCACCTTCTGCCAATGGAATACGATGATGGACTTCTAGGAATGGCCGACCGGTTTTGGTCAGAAATGGTGCGGTTGCTTTGCACCACTCACAAATACAATCTGCCATCTCTAACCGTTCCGCAACGACATCCGGATTGCGACGGTATACGATACGAATCTCGGTATAGATACTGGGGTTTTTCTTCGCATCAGCCAAACGTGCCCGGCGGGCTGTAGCAGTATCAGCCCTGGCATTTCCGATTGCGGCCTGAAATTTTTTATTTTCTCGTTTTGCCGCGCTTGGAGCTAAAGCTTCAAGTTGGGAAAGAAGAACATTTTCCGCGATTTTCCCCACGTTATATTGCGGCCCTCCCGTATCAAGCAGGTTGTAATATTCCACATGTTCAAGGACCACTTGCGCCGCGACTCGTTGTGCATCCGCACCAAAATCCTTACGAATCCATTCCAGAACAAGTCCGGTTCCGAAAGGATTAATCGTCATGTTGTAATGGCCACCAGAACGCATTTGCTCAATGGTCTTATTATAGTGGCGAGCACTTCCGGTATTTATGCCGGTCAATCTGGCCACGGAACTGGCGCGCGTGTTCACACTCTTTCCTGAACTTTCAATTGCTTGCTCGTAGCAGGCTCGAATATGCTCTTGGCCAATAACGGTCATTTCCTTAACCCCTCAAAACAAAAAAAACCGCTGCGCCATGGGCAGCACTTCGGCAGGCGCGCAAGTCAGCAATTCGCCGTCTGCCCGCACCTCATAGGTTTCCGGGTGAACCTCCATATGCGGCAGGGCGTCGTTCAGGATCAGATCCGCCTTGCCGATATTTCGGGTGCCCTGCACCGCCACCGTCTGCTTGGCGAGCCCAAGGGTTTCGCGGATGCCTGCGGCTTGTGCTGCGGCGGAGACGAAAGTCACCGCCGAATGTTCCACCGCGCGCCCGAACGAGCCGAACATGGGGCGAGAATAGACCGGCTGCGGTGTCGGGATCGAAGCGTTGGGATCGCCCATCTGGGCGCAGACGATACTGCCCGCCATCAGAACCATTTCCGGTTTTACCCCGAAAAAAGCCGGGTGCCACAGCACAAGATCGGCGCGTTTGCCTGCCTTGATACTGCCGATCTCATGCGCGATGCCGTGAGCAATAGCCGGGTTGATGGTGTATTTGGCGATGTAGCGGCGAACGCGGAAATTGTCGTTCTCGCCGGTTTCCCCGGCCAGTCGTCCGCGTTGTTTCTTCATCTTGTCTGCTGTTTGCCAGGTGCGGATCAGCACCTCGCCCACGCGTCCCATGGCCTGACTGTCGCTGGCGATGATCGAAAACGCGCCCATGTCGTGCAGGATGTCCTCGGCGGCGATGGTTTCACGCCGGATCCGGCTTTCGGCGAAGGCGATGTCCTCGGGGATGGATTTGTCCAGATGATGGCAGACCATCAGCATGTCCAGATGCTCTTCCAGCGTGTTCACCGTGAAGGGGCGCGTCGGGTTGGTCGAGGAGGGCAGCACATGCGCCTCTCCGCAGATGCGGATGATGTCAGGGGCATGGCCGCCGCCGGCACCTTCGGTATGGAAAGCGTGGATGGTGCGGCCTTTCATCGCCTTCAGCGTATGTTCGACAAAGCCGGATTCGTTCAGCGTGTCGGTGTGGATCATAACCTGAACGTCCATTTGGTCGGCTACATCCAGACAGCAATCAATCGCCGCCGGAGTCGTCCCCCAATCCTCGTGCAGTTTCAGCGCGCAGGCCCCGGCCAGAACCTGTTCCTCCAGCGCCGCCGGAAGGCTGGCATTGCCCTTGCCTGCAAAGGCCAGGTTCATGGCAAAGGAATCGGCGGCCTGCAACATGCGCCCGATGTGCCAGGGGCCGGGGGTGCAGGTGGTGGCCAGCGTGCCATGCGCCGGGCCGGTGCCGCCGCCCAGCATGGTAGTGACGCCGGAATTCAACGCATCCTCGATCTGCCCTGGGCAGATGAAATGGATATGGCTGTCAAACCCGCCGGCGGTCAGGATTTTCCCCTCACCGGCAATGATTTCAGTGCCGGGGCCGATGATGATATCGACATTCGGCTGGGTGTCGGGGTTGCCCGCCTTGCCGATCTTGGCGATGCGCCCGTCGCGCAGACCGACATCCGCCTTGTAGATACCGGAATGATCGACGATCAGCGCGTTGGTGATGACCGTATCCACGGCTCCCTCGGCACGGGTGATCTGCGACTGCCCCATGCCGTCGCGGATAACCTTGCCGCCGCCGAATTTCACCTCTTCGCCGTAAGTTGTCAGGTCGCGCTCGACTTCGATGATCAGATCGGTATCGGCAAGGCGCACACGGTCACCGGTGGTGGGGCCAAACATGGCGGCATAGTCGGCGCGTTTGATATTTGTTGGCATCAGAGTTTTCCCATCACTTGCTGGTTAAACCCAAATACCTTCCGTGCGCCGCCGAGGGGAATCAGACAAACTTCGCGTCTCTGCCCCGGTTCAAACCGCACCGCCGTGCCAGATGCGATGTCCAGCCGCATACCGCGTGCCGCGTTCCGGTCAAAATCAAGTGCCGGGTTTACCTCACCGAAATGATAGTGGCTGCCCACCTGAACCGGCCGGTCGCCGGTATTGGCAACCATGCAGGTTATCGCCTCCTGCCCCTCGTTCAGGGTCAGATGGCCGTCGGCTGGGGAAATCTCTCCGGGGATCATGGCGTCACCTCAGCGGATCGGGTTGTGGACGGTGACCAGCTTGGTTCCGTCGGGAAAGGTGGCTTCGACCTGTACTTCGGGGATCATCTCTGAAATGCCTTCCATACACTGGTCGCGGTTGATGATTTCGCCACCCACCTGCATCATTTTGGCCACGCTGCGCCCGTCGCGCGCGCCTTCGAGCACCGCATCGGTGATCAGCGCGATGGCCTCGGGGTGATTTAGCAGAACACCGCGTGCCAGCCGCTTGCGCGCGACTTCGGCGGCCATTGCGATCAACAGCTTGTCTCTCTCGCGGGGGGTCAGTTGCATGTCAGGTCATCCATGTTTTGGGAGGCGGGGCAGCGCTGAGCAATTCGATCAGCGGCACAAGAGTTTGTCGCAGAGCATATCCGTCCCCTGCCAGCAGGCGGGTAAACAGCAGGCCGTCACGGATCAGGCTGACACCTCCGGTTGGCGGCATCAGTTCGCGGACGGGATCAAGATATTGTTCGGCGTCAGGGCTTGCCAGAAGAATACCCGCCATGGCCCCGCAACCGGCACCTATGGCCGTTTGGCGCAACTGCGCCGAGGCATCTCCGGTCAGGCGGATCCGGTCCGCGAACACCAACTGGCCGTCGCGCCAGACATCCAGGCGATCATGGAAAGCAATGTGATTCAGCACCTCGCCCATTTCCGCACGGCCAAATATTACCGGTTCCACGATCAGCAAGCGGGCGTCAGCGGACATTTCAACACTCAGTGACCGGCAAAGCGCCGACCGGTCATATATCAGCATTTCCTGCGGCAGCCAGTCCATCCGGGCCTGCCGGCCAACCGATATTCTGTTGTTGATTTGTGCGGCTTCACCCGGTTGCGACCGATAGGCCCGTTCGGCCGCCTGGGTAGTCAGGGACATCCGGCAGCCGTGCGCGACACTCGCCGACAAATCGAAATGATCGCCTCCGGTTATGCCCCCCGCAGTATTGAGAATCACACCGCAAAGCGCCGCGTCGGTCGCGCGGGGAAACAGTATTTTCATGGATCCCTGCAGATGCAGCCGGTCCAGAACCGTGCACCCGTCGCGCAATTTGCAAGACACCGAGGCATGGCCCACAGCGCGCGGCTGCGTCTGTGTTTCTCGGCAAAGGGGTAGGGCTACAGAAATGATGGCCTCCAGGGCAAGCAGTTGGATCGCCGTTCCATTTGCCGGAAAATTCCCGTGCATACCAGTGGTTGAGTTGGATTCGAGCGAATTTACTGTATCAAGTGCCTAATTATTGATCTAATAGCGTGGTTTAGCCTAATTATTATGCAGCCATCCAGTTCTGGTGATAATTAAAGTGACGCGGCGGTTGTGCCGATACTGCAATGCAGTATTGATGCGTTTGCTCGACTTTTCATGCGAATTGCTTGCATAGGGAATCGGGTGTGTGACGACCCTAGACGTGGAAATCAAATGGTCGCCACACTTTTGCAACACATTTGTTGCGGGGCCAACTTAGACCTGCCATTCGCACTGTGCAAGGTGAGGATATGCTTGGCTCCGCGTGGAGAAAAACTATGACCCTGAGAAAAACTGCTCTGGCCGCGACCGTTGCCTTTGGCGCAATAGCTACAACAGTGCAAGCCGAAGAGCCGATCAAAATCGGCGTGCTGCATTCATTGTCCGGTACAATGGCCATTTCCGAAACCACCCTGAAAGACACAATGCTAATGCTGATCGAGGATCAGAACGCCAAGGGCGGCATTCTGGGCCATCCGATCGAGGCTGTGGTGGTTGATCCCGCCTCGGACTGGCCGCTGTTCGCCGAAAAGGCCCGCGAATTGCTGACCGTCGAAAATGTCGACGTGATCTTTGGTTCCTGGACCAGCGTCAGCCGCAAATCCGCGCTGCCGGTCCTGGAAGAACTGAACGGGTTGATGTTCTACCCGGTGCAGTACGAGGGCGAGGAAAGCTCCAGGAACGTGTTCTACACAGGTGCTGCCCCGAACCAGCAGGCAATTCCGGCCACCGATTATTTCCTTGAAGAACTGGGCGTCGAGAAGTTCGCGTTGCTGGGCACCGACTATGTCTATCCCCGCACCACCAACAACATTCTGGCCAGCTATCTCAAGGGTAAAGGCATTGCGGAATCCGACATCTTTGTGAACTACACGCCGTTCGGACATTCGGACTGGTCCAAGATTGTCGCCGATGTGGTGGCACTTGGTGCCGATGGCAAGAAGGTCGGTGTCATCAGCACGATCAACGGCGATGCCAATATAGGCTTTTACAAGGAACTGGCCGCTGCGGGCGTGTCGGCGGATGACATTCCGGTCATTGCCTTCTCGGTCGGCGAGGAAGAGCTTTCCGGTCTCGACACCAGCAATCTGGTTGGGCATCTGGCGGCCTGGAACTATTTTCAATCGGCGGAATCCGATCTGAACGAGGAATTCATCGCCAAATGGAAGGCATTTGCCGGTGAAGACCGTGTGACCAACGATCCGATGGAGGCCCATGTGATCGGCTTCAACATGTATGTGCAGGCGGTCGAGAAGGCTGGCACCACCGATGTCGATGCGGTGCGTACGGCCATGTACGGCCTTGAGGTTCCCAACCTGACCGGCGGCACCGCCGTGATGCTGCCCAACCACCATCTGGCCAAGCCGGTGCTGATCGGTGAAATCCAGGCCGACGGCCAGTTCGACATCATCAGTCAGACAACCGAAGTGCCGGGTGACGCATGGACCGACTTCCTGCCTGAATCGGCCGCTTTGATGTCCGATTGGAAAGACCTTGGCTGCGGTATGTACAACACCGAAACCAAGACCTGCGTACAGATCCTGTCGAACTACTAACTTCAGCACAGCGACAAGAGAGGGGGCCACAACCCCCTCTCCATTAGGGGAAAATCCCAATGCGTCATCTCTTTTCGGCTCTTGCGGTCTTTCTGTTGCTTGCGTCCGCGATGGCGGCCCAGACCGGGTCTGAAACAGGCCCCGCTACCGGCTTCGAAACCGACCCGGTTCAGGCGCTGCTTCAGGCCAATCGAGCGATGATCGAGAAAAGCTCGCGCAAGACCATTCAACCGACCATTGATGCCCTGGCCGAAAGCAGCTTGCCGCAGGTGCAACTGGTTCTTCAGAAATGGCGGGCGCGTGAGATATGGCAGCGCAAGGAAGACGGGCTGTTCTTTTTCGCTGAAGAGATTGAAAAGAACACCTATCGTCTGTTTGATTTCGATACCTCGGAGGCGGCTGGCGACTATGCCAAAAACGAGCTGAAACAGATCAAACCCAACAGCGGCGTGCGCGCATTGATCGCCACGGCGCTAGTGCGGTTCCAGTTGAACGACCCCGATCCCGCCTTGCGCAATGCGGCGCTGACTTCGATCGAACGCGATCCCGCTCCGGAACTGATGGCCCCTTTACGGGCGTCGTTGGAGGGCGAGCAGGACGCCGATCTTCTGGCCCGCAAACAGCGTCTGGCCACCTTGCTGACCATCCGGTTCGATGCCGATACGGCCACCCGCATCGCGGCCATCAATGATGTGGCAGGTGATCTGGGGATCGATGTGCGGGTGGCGTTGAACCCGCTGCTGCGCACAAAGCTTAAATTTGCCGCTGGCGCGGTTGCCGATGGTGAAAACATCGCGGCGCGGCGCATCGTCGGCGAAGATATTTCCGCCGATACCGCCTATGCGTTGCTGGTGGATGCCGGGCAGGCAGCGCCCGAAACCACTGGGAGCGACATCCGCGCTGCCCTTGCGGACCATATTGTCGGCGGGCGCGTCGGCGGGGTTCCCGTCGCAATGCTTGGCGATCCGCAGGCACGGATACGCGCCTATGACGCATTGGCCGGGGCCGTGGCACCCCGCATCACCGCGACCGAGCGCGACGCGACCCTTGCTGGTTTCGTGTTCTACGAGGTTTATGGCGAACCCTCTTCCGAGGTGACGGACGCTGCCGGCGCGGTGCTGGCGGCGATTGAAACCCGTGTTGGCGTCAATCAGGCGCTGGATCTTGGCCTTGATGCCCTGTCGCTGGCTTCGATCTATTTTCTGGCCGCCATCGGTCTGACCATCACCTTTGGTGTCATGGGGGTGATCAACATGGCGCATGGTGAATTCATTATGATGGGGGCCTATACCGGTTACGTGGTGCAGCAGATCATTCCCGACTACACGATTTCAATCCTTGTCGCCCTGCCCGCCGCCTTTGCCGTGACCTTTCTGGCCGGCGTGGCGATGGAGCGTCTGGTGATCCGCTGGCTGTATCACCGGCCACTGGAAACTCTGCTGGCGACATTCGGGATTTCGATTGCTCTGCAACAGCTTGCTAAGAACATTTTCGGCACCCAAGCCCGGCCATTAACCTCTCCGGGTTGGCTGGACGGGGCCTGGGCGCTGAATGATGTGGTGTCGATCAGCTATATCCGCATCGCCATATTTGTACTGGCGCTGCTGTTTCTGGGTCTGTTCCTGTACATCATGAAGCGGACACGTTTCGGCCTTGAAACCCGCGCGGTGACGCAGAACCCGCGTATGGCCGGCGGCATGGGGATCAATCCTGATCGTGTGAACATGCTGACCTTCGGTCTTGGGTCGGGCATTGCCGGCGTGGCCGGTGTGGCCATCGGGCTTTATGCCAAGGTCACGTCCGAAATGGGCAGCGACTATATAGTGCAATCCTTCATGACCGTGGTGGTCGGCGGTGTCGGCAACATCTGGGGCGCTCTTCTGGGGGCGACGATGATCGGTTTCCTGCAAAAGGGCATCGAATGGTTCAACCCGTCCAACACCCTTGCGGCGCAGACCTATATGATCATCTTCATAATCATTTTCATTCAGTTCCGGCCAAGGGGCATCATTGCCCTCAAAGGCCGGGCAGCGGGGGACTAGGGCGATGAACCGCAGCTTTATGCTACGCAATCCTTCGGTGCTGATCTTCATCGGCATTCTGGCCTTGTTCACACTGGCGGTCACGGTGCTGTCCGAGGGGTTTGGCATCGGTGTTATCTCGACCGCATTTGTCAAAACGCTGGGCAAGACGCTGGCCCTGTGTCTGGTGGCCATCGCCATGGATCTGGTCTGGGGCTATTGCGGCATTCTCAGCCTCGGGCATTTCGCGTTCTTCGGGCTGGGCGGTTACATGATCGGCATGTGGCTGATGTATGAGCGCACCCGCGATGTGGTTGTCACCTCGCTGGCGGGGGGCGAGATACCGGCGACGGCGCAGGAAATCAGCCAAGGGGTCGGCAACCAGATATTCGGTGTAGTCGGGGCTTCGGAAATTCCGGTGATCTGGACCTTTGCCGCAAGCCTGCCAGCGCAACTGGCACTGGTGGTTCTGGTGCCCGGGCTGCTGGCGCTGGTGTTCGGCTGGCTGGCGTTCCGCAGCCGGGTGACCGGCGTTTACCTGTCGATCCTGACCCAGGCGATGACCCTGGCCCTGTCGCTTTATCTGTTCCAGAACGACAGTGGCTTACGTGGCAACAACGGCCTTTCGGGCCTGCAAAACCTGCCGGGGGCCTACGGAATTTCACAGGCCGTCATATCGATCTGGTTCCTTTGGGGCGCGGCACTGGCGCTGGGACTGGGTTATTTGCTGGTGTCATGGGTGGTGTCGGGCAAGTTCGGCAGCGTGATCCGAGGCATCCGCGACGACGAGGCGCGTGTGCGGTTCCTGGGCTATTCGGTCGAGAGTTACAAGCTGTTCGTGTTTGTCCTCAGCGCTGTCATCGCCGGCATTGCCGGGGCACTGTATTATCCGCAGGCGGGCATCATCAATCCGGCGGAAATGGCCCCCATTGCCTCGATCTATCTGGCGGTCTGGGTCGCCATCGGCGGGCGTGGCCGGTTCTACGGCGCGGTGATCGGCGCTGCGTTCGTGTCGCTGCTATCAACCTGGTTCACCTCGGGGCGGGTGCCTTCGGTTGATCTGTTGTTCTATGTCATCGACTGGGTCGACTGGTGGCAGGTCGTGCTGGGGCTGAGCTTTGTTCTGGTCACTCTGTTTGCCCCCAAGGGAATCGGCGGCCTGTTCGACCTGTTGTCCGGTCGCATGGCACCGCGCCGCCATGGGGCGGATTTGGGACCGGGCGCCGGATCCTTGCGAGAACGGGAGGCACAGGAATGAGTTCGCTTCTTGAGGTATCCGGCGTTTCCGTGTCGTTCGATGGGTTCAAGGCCGTCAATAACCTGACGTTTCACATTGGCCCGGCGGAATTGCGCGCGGTGATCGGCCCGAACGGTGCCGGCAAGACCACGTTCATGGACATCGTCACCGGCAAGACGCGCCTCGACGAAGGGAGGGTTATTTTCGGCGACAAATCCATCTCGTTGTTGTCGCTCAGCGAGGCTGAGATTGCCCGCGCCGGGATCGGGCGCAAGTTCCAGCGCCCGACGGTTCTTGAGGATCAAAGCGTGGTCGACAATTTGCTGCTGGCCCTGCGCAAGGATCGCGGACCGTTATCGGTGCTGTTCTACCGCCCAAGCCGGGCCGACGTCGACAAGGTGCATGATCTGGCTGCGGAAATCGGCCTGAAGGGCCAGTTGAGGCGCAAGTCGGGCGAACTCAGCCACGGCCAGAAACAATGGCTCGAGATAGGCATGTTGCTGGCGCAGGATCCGAAATTGCTGCTGGTGGATGAACCCGCCGCCGGCATGACACCAGAGGAACGCGAGCACACCACCGGCCTGCTGGTCAAGGCCGCCCGCACTCGCGCCGTGGTGGTGGTGGAGCATGACATGGAATTTGTGCGCCGTCTGAACTGCAAGGTGACGGTGCTGCACGAAGGATCGGTTCTTGCCGAGGGCAATCTGGATCACGTGACGCAGAACCAGGAGGTGATCGATGTCTATCTGGGGCGCTAGGACATGCTGAAAACCACCGATCTCACACTGCACTATGGCAGTTCGCAAATCCTGTATGACGTGTCGGTCACGGCCGAGGTGGGACAGGTGACATGTATCATGGGCACCAATGGCGTGGGGAAGACCAGCCTGATGAAGGCCATAGCCGGGGCGCATCCACGTTCGGGTGGGCGGCTTTCGCTGGCTGGGCAGGAATTGCGCGTAATGCCGGGCCACGCCATGGCGCGCCTGGGGGTTGGCTATGTGCCGCAGGGGCGGGATATCTTTCAGTTACTGAGTGTGCGCGAGAACCTGGAAACAGGCTTTGCCTGCTTGCCGCCGGACCAGCATTTCATCCCGGACGAGATTTACGACTTGTTTCCGGTACTAAAAGAGATGACCAGCCGCCGGGGCGGCGACCTGTCCGGCGGGCAGCAGCAGCAACTGGCCATCGCCCGCACGCTGATAACCAAACCCAAATTGTTTCTGCTGGATGAACCAACCGAAGGAATTCAGCCCAACATCATCCAACAGATTGGGCGGGTCATCGCCTATCTGCGGAACCGGGGCGACATGGCGATCGTACTGGTCGAACAGTATTTCGATTTCGCCTATGATCTGGGCGACCGTTTCTACGCGATCAGGGGTGGTGCCGTGACGCTGGAGGGGGCAAAGAACGAGGTGACAAGACCAGAACTTCTGGCGATGGTTTCGGTGTGAATGAGTTGCTGTGGAGTGAATAATCCTTGTCCAATGCTTCCAAGCTGCAACAGTTAAGAGTCAGAATGGCGAGACTAGGGGCTGTTGACGTTCGGGATTCCCAAATGGATTGATTTGTGATTCAAGGTTGCAAACAACAGGAGAGCAGCCTTGACCCGAAGAGTATTGAGCGACGCGCAGTGGGAAATCATCGAGCCTTTCAGCCTTGGAAAGAAAAGCGACCCCGGCCAAACCGGACGCGACCCCCGGCTGTTCATGGAAGCGGTCCTGTGGATCGTGCGCACGGGGGCGCAATGGCGCGAATTGCCGAGGGAATTTGGCAAATGGAATTCTGTGTTCAAGCGGTTTCGCAGGTGGGTGATGGCAGATGTTTTTTATCGAATGTTCAAGGTGTTAGCCTTAGACGCCGACTTTGAATACGCCATGATCGATGGAACCATCGTCAAGGTCCACCGCTCGGGTCAGGGCGCAAAAGGGGGACTCTCTGCCAGGCCATTGGACGCTCCCGAGGCGGAATAACCACCAAGATACTGGCCCTGACCGATGCCCTTGGGAACCTCGTCGATTTCTGCTTGATGCCGGGTCAGGCGCACGATCTGCGCGAGACCCGCGCCCTGCTTCACGATTTGAACGCCGAACACTTGCTAGCGGACCGCGCTTTTGACGCCGACTGGCTGCGCAACGATCTGCTGGCGCGTAACACTACCCCGGTCATCCCGCCGAAATCCAACCGCAAATTCCCGGCAGAGTTTGACAAAGAAACTTACAAATGGCGGCACCTGGTTGAGAATTACTTTGGGAAACTGAAGGAAAACAGGGGCATAGCAATGCGATCATGCAAAACCGATCAAAGCTTCACCGCGTTCATCTCTCTCGCGGCAACCATAATTGAGCTAAGATGAACGTCAACAGCCCCTAGGCTGACTTCTTCGAATTGATTACCTTCGCCAAACCGGCTGAAGTGCGGAATCGGACATCAACTGAACGGCTCAACCTGCTCTTTCCACTCCACCGGAAACGGCTCCAGCAGATCCGCCAAGCTCACCTCCGGCGGTTGCCGCCCATCAAGTATTGCTTCCACAATCTCCGGTGCCAGCAGTGAAAGCCGTAACACGCGGGTCATATACGTCAGCGCGAGCTTCTCGTGTTCGGCCAGTTCGGTGATGGTGGTGAACCGCCCACTTTCCAGCATCTTTTTCCAGCGAAAAGCTCGCGCGAGTGCCTTGACGAGGGTGCTGTCGACGCAGGGTTTCTCAATGGCTGTGGGTTCGCCGTCTGGCGTCACAACGTGCTTGCGGCCACCATACTTGCGAATTGCGAACGGGACATGGACTGAGATCGTTTCCACCGTTTTCTGTCGCTGGGTCATGCCGCTTTCCCATCGTCGCTGGCCATTTCCTGAACGAGGCTGCTGAGCCCATCGACACGCAGGCGAACATCCAGCCCGCCGAGCCCAATGTCCACCCGTTCTATCAGCAACTGGACGATGCGCGCCTGCTCGGCGGGGAATAATTCATCCCAGAGCGGGTCGAATTGCATCAGGGCCTCGCGGGCGTCGGCCTCGGTTACGTCGGTATCATGCGGCTTTGCCGCCTTCCACGTGCCGACAATGATTTCGGGTTGGCGGAACACGGCGCGCAGCTGGTCGATCACCGCCGCCTCGATTTCAGCAGCAGGTACGCGCCCAACCGGGCATGTCCCAGCGCCATGCCGCAGGATCGTCTGGCTGACGTAGTAGCGGTACAGCCGTTGCTTCTTGCGGGTGTGGCTCGGCGAAAACGCCGCCCCGTCCGGCCCGAACAACAATCCTTTGAGCAGCGCTGGCGTCTGTGCGCGAGTATTGCTGGCGCGCTTGCGAGGGCTTTCCGTCAAGATGGCATGTACCTTGCCCCAGAGTGCGCGCGGGATGATCCCCTTGTGCTGGCCGGGGTAGGATTGGCCCTTGTGCACGGCCTCGCCAATATAGACCCGGTTGTTCAGCAAGCGGTACAAATGCCCTTTGCTGATGGGTCGGCCCTGCTTGGTCATAACACTGGTTTTGCGCAATTCGCGCCCCAGTTCCGTTGCCGAGCCGATTTCCGCGAACCGCTCAAACACCATGCACACGGTCTTGGCCTCGGCTCGGTTGATCACCAGCCTGCGGTCTCTGACGTCATAACCCAAAGGCACCGTCCCACCCATCCACATGCCCTTTTTGCGCGAGGCGGCGATCTTGTCACGGATGCGTTCGCCGGTGACCTCGCGCTCGAACTGGGCAAAGGACAGCAGAATGTTCAGCGTCAGCCGTCCCATGGAAGTGGTGGTATTGAACGACTGCGTCACGGATACGAAAGTAACATTGTTGCGGTCAAACACCTCGACCAGTTTGGAAAAATCCATCAGCGAGCGTGACAGCCGATCGATCTTATAGACCACGACCACGTCGATCAAGCCTTCCTCGATATCCGCGAGCAGCAATTTCAGGCCCGGTCGATCCAGCGTGCCACCGGACACCCCGCCGTCATCGTAATGCTCACGGATCAGAGCCCAGCCCTCGGAGCGCTGGCTGGCGATATAGGCCTCGCAGGCCTCCCGCTGGGCATGCAGGCTATTGAATTCTTGCTCCAGCCCTTCCTCGGAAGATTTCCGGGTGTAGACTGCGCAGCGCAGCTTGGGTGTGATCCCGTTGCTCATGCCGTCCCCCGCCGTGATTTCAGGCCAAAGAAAATCCAGCCGTTCCAGCGGGTGCCGGTGATGGCACGGGCCACTGCCGAGAGCGAGCGATAGGGCTGCCCCTGCCATTCATAGCCGTCGGCCAGCACCGTCACGGTATGCTCGACACCCTGCCATTCACGGATGAGCTTCGTGCCCGCGATCGGCTTGAGATCAGCGCGGATGCGGCGCAGCGTGATGTTGCCGCCATCGAGCTGCTCGCCAAGGGTCTCCAACCGCTTCACCGTCTCGGGTTTTAACCCGCCATAAGCCAACTCCTGAATGCGGTAAGCCAGACGGCTTTCCAGATACCGCCGATTGAACGCAGGCGGCTCGGTTTCAAATAGCTCGCGCCATTGGGCCTTCAATTCTTTCGTCGGCGTGGATTTGAGCGCGGCCAGGCGTGCAGGAATGTGATCGGGTTTTGTCATGCGGTTCTCCGTTTTATGGGTTCCGCAGTACCGCTCTGGTCGGCCGAGTTGTGAAGTTGAAATTCTCTATTATTGCCAGATAGTTCGCTACTATCGCGCATTCGCAACCGGATCAGTCCGCGTGCCAGCAGGGTGCAAAGCTCACCCCGCCGCTCGGTCGGCGACATCTGGTCGGGGGGCATTGCGTTGGGGCGTTTCACGCCGCACTCCTGTGGGCATCTTTCAGGACCGCCGCCATGATGGCCGCGCGGTTCCAGCGGAAATTCAGATGACAATTGGCGGCGTATTTCGAGAGGCCAAAATCCATCCCGTCGGTTTTATGACCCGCGCGCTGCAACAACTCGATCTGGCGCATGGTGGCGGGATCATTGAGCCAGCGCTTGCTTTTGGCCGAGGCGGTTGATGTTTCGGTATTGCGCAAAAAGTCGTCCGCGGCGGCCAGCGCCTGAACGCGTGTTCCAAGCGCGAGCGGTCGAACAGCACCCCTTTTGGGTTGCCCGAGCGCGTGCCAGAGGGTGCCGTCACAAAAGACACCGGCCCAGCCCTGAAACCCGCTCGCCATCAGTGCCTGACCATCACTGTGCAGCGTGACCCAGGAAAACGGCGAGCGGTCCAGAAGGTCGATCTCGGTCATCTCGAATGATGTCAGCAGGCGCTTTTCACCGACCTCGCGGGTAAAGACATAGTCGCAGAAATCACAGATGGAGACGCCAAGGGGCAATTCGGCGTCACAGGACGGGCAGGTTTTCCACGGCTTTTCCTCGGTGGGGGCATCTTCACCGTCAAGGTTGATGTCTGTCTCAAGTGAACCGTGGCGCAAGGCGGCACCGGCAAAATCTAGCACGATGCAATCGGTTTTTTTGATGCCGGGATAGCGTGCGGGATCGACCCGGCGCAGGCCCCGCCCGATGGCCTGAATGAAGGTGCCCTTGTGGAGCATCGGGCGCAATATCCCGATGCAGCCGACCGGCTGGCTGTCAAACCCTTCGGTCAGAACCATGCAGTTTGTGAGAACCTGCACGTCACCCCGATCAAAGCGGGCGATCAGATCCGCGCGCTCGCGGCCCGGCATTTCGCCGGTAATCGTTTCCGCCGCGATGCCCTCGGCTTGAAACGCCGCCGCCACGGCCTTGGCGTGTTCCACCGTTGCGCAGAAAAAGATACTGCGCCGCTCAGAAGCCTTTTCTTTCCAATGCGCGACAACGGTTTCATTGAGGACAGAGCGGTTCAGGACTTTGTCGGCCGCGCGCATATCAAAATCCCCGGCGGTGCTGGTGAGGCCGGCAAGTTCGTCCTCTATGCCGAGATCAATCGTGAAGGTGCGCGGCGGCACCAGAAGGCCACGCGCAATCAGGGTACCGATCTTGAGGTGAAAGCCGACATTGCTGAAGGTTTTGCGCAAACTGCGCCCGTCGCCGCGCCCCGGGGTTGCGGAAAGGCCCAGGAGCTTGATTTCGGGGTTTGCCGCACGCGCGTGATCAATGATTGACTGATAGCTTGCAGCCGCGGCTCTATGGCATTCATCAATAACGAGATGCGAGAGGTTCGGCATGTCGGTGCGCCGGTTACCGCGTGCGAGTGTCTGGACGCTGCCAAAAGTCACCGGACTGTCCCAGTCGTTGCGCGCGGCCTTCACGACGGAGGTGTCAAACCCGGTGATGTTTGCAATCGAGGTCTGGTTTTGTTCGATCAACTCGTCCGTATGCTGCAGGACCAGAACACGGGCATCGCGCTGCCGCTTGACGGTTTCGCCAATGTAAAATCCGGCGATCGCGGTTTTGCCCGCACCTGTCGGCAGCACCAGCATGGTGTTGCCATGGGCGGCGGTTTGCGCATGGGCGGCATCGACCGCCGCCCGTTGATAATCACGCGGGATCATGGAGCACTTCCTCAAACAGCCCAGAACGGCGCATTGCCGCCGGGCGTTTCAGCGGGGCTTGCAAAGGGATCGTCACCCATGCGCGGCGAAGGTGTGTCAGAGCCCATGGAGGGGCGAGCAGACGGGTCCGGCATTGCCCCCATCACCTTGATATAGGCCGAGTGATCCGGCCCGATCGCCGCCTTGAGGGCATTGCGACCGGTATCCTCGGGCTTGTCCTTGTCTTTCTCGATACCGATTTTGGCAACCAGATCGATCCCGCTCAATTCACCAAGGCTGCGGATTTTACGCGCGGCTTTGGCTGTTTCCGACATGTCAGAGGCCTTGATTCCGCGCGCGGATTTCAGAATGCCCCGGATCATGGCGCGGCCACGATTGGCATAAGTATCCTCGCCGCGCTCATTGAGCGATTTCCCCTTGAAGCCGATGCGGGTGTAAATCCGCCGGCGCGCATGCGGGCCCTCAAGAATGACGGCCTCGGTATTGAGGTAAAGCGCCGGGCTGGTTTTGCTTTGGGTGAGCCAGCCCTCGGGGCCGGCGCCACCCGGGCGAACGGTCAGGCAGATTTTTGCAATCGTCCCCGCGGGGATCAGATCGAATGCGGCATCTTGCGCATCCGCGCCGTTGAAATCCATGGTGTCAGACATGCGTTATACTCCTTGCGTCCTGGAATTGTCGGTTGGGTTTGTCACTGGGGTGGCATCCTGCGGCAGACCAAACTCGAGGCCCTTGCCGGTATTGGCGTCACGGGGCGCACGTATCTTGGCCATCAGGCGCCCGAGATGCGGTGGCTCCAGCATGGCAAGACGACCGCTTCGATCCTTGGCCGGAAACCCGAAATCATTGATGGTGGTGGCAACAAAGGCGCGAAACGCCTTGCCCTCCTTGGGGCGGATTTCAGTAAGCGTTATGACCTCGTCAACGATGCCAGGGAGCTCAAGGCCGGTTTTGGAGCCCTCGACCTGCAGGGCAAAATAGGGCTTGCTGAAATCGTCGAGCTTTTTGTCAAGCAGGCCAACGAGCCAGATGTTTTTTTGGGGCGTGTGTTGAAGGTGCGTAAGCCAGCCGATCATTTCCTGACCCAGAAGGCCGTAAGCGCCGCGAAGATCGGGTTTGCCGCTGCGATCAGACTGGGCTTGCGGCTGACCCTTGCACCAGCCAAAACAAATGCGGGAGGCCACCGATATGCTGTCAACGAAGATCGTCTCGTATTTATCAAGACGCGCGGGGTCCCCGAAGGCGGCGCAGACCCGCTCAAAATCCTGCCGGCTATAAGACTGGTCTTCGCGCATCGCGGGGTTTGCGCCGCCAATCCAGCAGGCAAGATCGCGCGCCCGTTCCCAGTCGCGTATGCGGATTTCATCGCCGGGCCAGCCTTGCACGGCCAACTCGCCGGCCTCGAGATTGAGAAACAGCGTGTGCGCGGGATCGAGCGTCCAGAGTTGCGAGGTTTTGCCGATCCCGGAAATCCCGGTCAGCACGCCTTTGATGCCACGGGTTTCCTTGAGACGTTCATCGGCAGTGATGATTTTGAACGGGGTGCTGGGGGTGATCGACGGGCTCATGTGCGGGCCTCCAGATCGCTGGCGGCGGCGGAAATCGCCGTGTCCGCACCACAGGCGCCCTGGCGACGTGCCATCTTCAGGACTTCCTCGAGCGCATAGGTGAGGCTGCGCAGCCCGTCTTTTTCGCGCTCCAACGCACAGAGCGCGAAGGCGATGTCATCGAGGGTTGCGACCTCGATCGGCAGTGTTTTGCCGCGCTGTGCTCCAAACGGTGGCACGGTCAGCTTTTCTGGAAGCGCGCCAAGCATGCTGGCCTGGCGCAGGCGTTTGAGGGGAGAGATAAACATTGGTTTGTTCCTTTTTGCGTCCTCTTCAGGGGTCGTCACTGGTTCTGCTGCCGGGCCCGACGCCGCCCTGGAGTTTGCGGTCGGGGGTTTTCCCGTGAACGGGTATTTCATTGCCCCGAAGGCCCGGCATGATGCTGTTTTGTTCGTGCTGTCACTTACCGGCGGGCACGCGAAACTGTCGGGGAGATGGCGAAATATTCTCCCAGACCAAGGTCGGTTGCAGCCGTCCGGATCAAAGCAATGCGCGCATAGATCGAGCTTCGGTGCAGACCGAGGGCACGGGCGGCCTCGCTGGCGGTCATGTTGCCAAGCGCAATGGCCACGGCACGGCAGCCTGGCGAAAGCGCGTGTAAAAGCCGCGCAACGTCGTGGCCGAGGCTGGTGCCCGTCTCGTCCCCAAACCCGTCTGGCGCATGATAAAGAGCTGCGTCCTCGGGTGTAACGTCAGCCAGGGTCAGGCTGCCGTTGTCCCCGTCTGGCTCAATCTGGGCCTCAAGGGATTTCATGGCGCGATCCGCGCGCTTTGCGGCCGTGGCTGCGGCAAGGCTGGCGACCCGGTGGGCAATCAGCCGATCAGCGAAGGTTTCAAAGGACGCGCGGGTGGCATCAAAACGCGGCATGCGCCTTATGAGGTCAAGCCGCAGATCCTGCTCAATGTCCTCGGCTTCCATGCCGCAAGCGGCGCCTGAACGCGCCAGTCTGGCGGCCCGTATGCGGATGTTGGTTGATACGCGGGAATGGGGATCGGTGAGGTGATGCAGATGCTCCATGAGGTGTCGCCTTGGTCAAGATGGCGGGCACGAGGGCCCGAACATCTGGAACCGGCGAAAATTCGCGGGAGCAGCGGATTTGGAGGCGTCATCACAAAGAAAAACCGCCGAAATCGTGTGATTTCAGCGGCTTGTGATGAGTGATTATTTACTTTTTCGTTACATGGTGGCGGCGAAATTTCGTTGACGCTGGCCTTGTTTGCCTTGCATGAGGCCATCTGCGCTCAGAACAAAGCGGGTGACATAGTCGTTTCCGTCCGTGTTGAACGGATCGCCTGAAACGCCGAATGAGTCGCGCAGTGCCTTTGACAGCCCCTGCTTTTGTTTCTGGTGTTTGGAGGTTTCCCGACCGTTGGCAGGGTGGATCGGAAGGCTACCGCCGACTATGGCAAACGCGCGCAGATAGGTCCACGCGGCTTTGGGCTTTCCATTTTTGGCATTTTTCATTCCAAGTCCGTCTGGCTCGAACCGGCGCGTGCTGCCCCGGAACGAGGCGTTGATCACCTCCTCGGAAATAAACCGTATGGTGATTTCCTCCCAGCGGGCATCGGGCGGCAAATTCCACGCCCGCTTCGGGCCGGTTGACTTGGCGCTGGCATCCGCCAACTGCTGCACCAAGCGATCCATCTGTGTTGTTCCCTGCGTCGTCAGGGCCAGCTTTCCGGGCGCGGTTGCATTCACCAGATCATCCAATGCCAATGTGGTCACGCCGTTCTGGTCCAGCAGGCCGGCCATTTCCTCGGTCAATGACGCCGTTCCGGGCACCAGAACGAGAACGGGGGGTGCCAGCGCCAGAAGCTCGCTCAAATCCGCACGCCGCAAATCAGGGCGGGCCCCGGGGATGGTTAGAAAAACCGGTATGCCGGAGCCCGCAAAGATATCGTGCGCACCGATCCGCATGACAGGAGCCAGGGGGGGCGTTTTGGTGGGCGGGGTCAATGACAACGCCGCTGCCAGCGCGGCGGTTAGCTTGCGCCGGTCAAGTTCAAGGATATTGATGTCCTCCTTGACCAGCTCCAGATCCGCGCACATCTTTGGCCGTTCACCGCAGATGGCCCGTATGGTTCCGTCCGCATGGCAAACAACCTGGCGCGGGCACCCCTCGCCGCCGGGAGAGGGGCAATCGATGGACATCGCAAGGTTGCCGGCTGGTTTCAGAAACGGTTCGACGTATTTCAATTCGTCGCCAAGGCCGCGCGTCCAATGGTGACGCGAGGCCCCGGCACCGATCAACGCGTCAAGCGTAGTCCAGAACTTCGAAATCTGCTTTGTCTTCTTCATTTGCATCCTCCGCCGGAATATCCCAGAACCCGCGCGCCTTCAGCCATTCCTCGATCATGGCCTCGTCGGATTCCCGTTCATAACGCGCGATATTGGCGGGACGGATCGTGACCGAGCGTTCCCGCTTGGTCCCCTCGAAGGCAAACTTGAACGTGGCATGGGTGAATGCCCCTTTTCCAAGACGCAAATTCCAGTTTTCACCGTAAGCTCTGAACAGATCGTCCCCCTTACGGATTTCCCGCTCCGGGACGGTGCCAGGCCAGATGCGGCCAAATTCGACCAGACGGACCCCCTTGATGCCTTCGATGTCGTCGCATGCCATGGCATTCGGCCCCGAGTCGCGCAATGGTTCGAGCGTGTAGCGCTCGGATGACTCAAAATACGTCTCGGACCCGAACAGCACGTCCCCGAAGGTCTCAAGATAAAGTTCCCGCTCCCCCTTGGTACCGGCATTGACGCCGATTTCGTCGGTCTCGCTGTCATAGATCAGCACGTCATGCTGTTGTGGCCGATAAAAAGCGATACCGCTTCCACCCCCTTCCTCATGCTTGCCTTCGCGGCGCATCGGCATGCCGTGCCGAACCAGCAGCCAGACTTTCTTTCCACGTGGAAATGCAAAGATACGGCAATCGTGTCCACGGCGCTTTTTTTCGAACCAACCGTCCATGCGCTCCTGCAGGACCTTGAAGGCCGCCTCGGAAATGTCGGGGAGTGAGCCTGCCGTTTTCTTTGCCACCGATCCGGAGAAATACATGAAATTTGTGCGCTTGAACGCCACGGTTTCGGCGTGGTGACGCTGAAGCAATTCCGGTTTTTTCAGCCATATCTGGACCGCAACATCGGCGACCGTCACCTCGGGGTCAGCTTCAAGCCCGAGCCCCGCCTGCTCGGCGCGTTCGAGCAGTTCTTCCATTTCTTCGTTGTTGGCGGTTTCGTGCACATAATAAAGCGCGTCCACCATTTCCTCTGGCACCGATTCATCCGGGTTCAGCAGAATATGGGCGATGTCATCAAACGGCAGATCGGTGATTGGTGCGGATGAAAGATCGAGGCCGCGCGCCGAAAAATAGCCCAGCCAAGGGGTGAGGAATGCTTTCAGGCTTTTTGGGGAAATTTCTTTCAGGCGGCCGGGGTTGGTAAAAATGCGGGGATTGAATGCGCTCATTCAGCTCTGCTCCATAAGTTTTAGTGAGTTTCGTCAGGGTTGTTTGCCTACGTGATTTTTGGCGCATTTTCTAGGTTAAATGTTCGCTGAAAGTTCTTGACCGACAGTTTTCCGCTCACGCCGGTATGTGAGAGGGACACCGGAGCGAGAATTCATGAAAAAACCAGCGAAAATCCGCGTGCACGAATTGTACGCCACCCACGAACATTGCGCCACCAAAGGCGAAAGACAGTGGAGGGTCTTGTGTGATTGATCCCGACTCGCGCGAACGCGCAGCGCTCCAAACGGCCCTCAAATTCATGGCTGCCCTCATGGCGGAAATCGGCTGGGAGACGCGCTTCACCGACCTTGACGCACAGCAGGCGGCAAAGCTCGCCGAGGCGGCGGTCGATGGCTATCTCGAGGCCATGGATGCAAGCGCGCGCAGAACAGAGCCGGAGGTGCCGTTCTGATGAATGATGTGCTTGATTTCAATCAGCGGGAAAAGACACCTACATTCGCGGACGGTGTGAACAGCCATATCGACGCCGCCCATATGATCGAAAACGCGCGCCAGGTGCCGCGGGATTATCTCGGCGGCAGCCGCTTGGGGGACGCGTGTCAGCGGCGTCTGCAATACGAGTATCTTAAGGCGCCAAAGGACGATGGGACCGGGTTTTCAGGCCAAACCTTGCGGATATTCGCACTTGGCCATGTGCTTGAGGATCTTGCCATCGACTGGCTGCGCAAGGCCGGGTTTGATCTTAGAACACGCGACTGCCAAGGCGACCAGTTCGGGTTCTCGGCAGCAGGCGGCCGCATCAGGGGTCACGCTGACGGTGTGGTTGTGGCGGCGCCAAACGGCATGGCGGTGCCCGCGCTCTGGGAATGCAAATCAGCGAATGCCAAGAACTGGCGCGACATCGCCAAACGCGGGGTTGTCAGATCAAAGCCGGTCTATGCAACCCAGATCGCGCTTTATCAGGCCTATCTCGGCCTTGCGGATGCACCCGCACTTTTTACCGCGATCAACAAGGACACCTGCGAGATTTGGCACGAACTGGTGCCGTTTGATGCGGCCCGCGCGCAAGCGGCCAGCGACAAGGCGGTCACCATTCTGAAAGCTTGCGATGCCGGCGAGCAGCTGGCGCGCCACACGGTTGATCCCGAGCATTTCCAATGCCGGTTTTGCGATTGGCGCGCGAGGTGCTGGGCATGAGCGATGCACCCAAAGCGCCCCAAGGATACACGGTGTTACCTGTCAACCGGGAGATGATAGAAACCTTTGCCGATGTGGTCTTTGGCTATTGCGAGCATCTGGTTCCGGTGCGCGCGCTGGCCGAAAAAGGCGCACCCGATGCCCCACCCCATACGCCGTTTCTGGAATCAGGCAGCGATCTGGTCGACAAGCTGGCCCTGCAGGCCAACTGGGCGCGGGATTCCGGGATGGCACTCTTTGTCATTCCGGGCAACGTTGCCAAAGCTGGCGAGGCCCGCGCCGAACATATCATAGAAACGCAGGTTGTTCTCGTTGACCTTGATCACGGGGATATCGCGGCCAAACGCGATCATCTGGCGCGCCATCTGGGTGTGCCAACCCTTGAAGTGGCCTCGGGCGGCGTAACGCCCGAAGGTCAGCGCAAGCTCCACCTTTACTGGCGCCTGACCGAGCCCGCCGAAGGTGATGATATTGCCCGCGTTTGTCGCGCGCGCCATATGATTGCAACCAAGGCCGGTGGGGATCCGGCGTTTCGCTCGGCCCATCAGCCGATCCGTGTCGCAGGCTCCATCCATGCCAAATCCGGCGTGCGGCGGCTGGTGGAAATCTTGCGCCATGAAGTGCGTGATTATGATCTCGGCGATCTGATCGAAGCGGTGATCGCAATGCCGCCACTTGAGGGCGAAGCGGCCTCCGATCTTGATTTCAACGACGCATCAAGCGCCAGGGGCAGTGTACCGGAACTCTTCGGGCGCAAGGTGCGCGAGGGCGGTGCGGACGGCACCACCCGGTTTGATGCCCTTTCACGAGTGATAGGCTACTGGATCCGGCGCTGTCGCGAGGGCCATGTCACCCCTGCCGATGCCTGGGACGAGATCGTTGCCTATAACGCGGCACGGATCGAGCCGCCCTGGCCTGACGCACGCCTCAGACAGGAGGCCGAACGCCTCTGGAAACGCGATGCCGCGCGCAATGGTGATTTGGATATAGCCGAGGAAAGCGATGACGGTCGGGGCAAAGGCAACGGCAGCGGCCCCGGGGATCAAGACGGTCCCGTGCCGGTGCGCTATAGCGAAGATGCGCTGGCGGCCACATTTGCCGCCCGTCACGCCGAAAGCTGGCGCTTTGTCGCCGGTTGGGGGCAATGGTTCAAGTGGACGGGCATCGTCTGGACGCGCGAACAAACGTTACAAGCGTTTGATCTGTCACGTCAAATCTGTCGCGAAACCGCCTCACGCGCCGCATCCGCAAAGATCAGAACGAAGCTTTCTTCCGCCTCAACCGTCTCTGCCGTCGAGCGGCTTGCGCGCAGTGATCGGAATCTTGCCAGCACAACCGATATCTGGGACCGGGATCCCTGGCTGATCAACACGCCAAACGGCGTCATTGATCTCAGAAGCGGCACCAGCACCACGCATGATCCGCTCCAGTTTATGACCAAGTCGACTGGTGCATCGGTCGGGGGTGATTGCCCGGTGTGGCTGGAGTTCCTGCGCACGGTCACTGGCGGGGACGCCGATTTGCAATCCTACCTCCAACGTATGGCGGGATATTGCATGAGCGGGGTTACGACCGAACACGCTCTGTTTTTCCTTTACGGGACCGGTGCCAACGGCAAATCGGTGTTTGCCAACACGCTGACCGCGATCATGGGGGATTACGCGACTGTCGCGGCCATGGACATGTTCATGGCGACCCATGGTGATCGGCATCCGACCGACATGGCGGGGCTGCGCGGGGCGCGGATCGTCACCTCGATCGAGACCGAGCAGGGCAGTCGCTGGGCCGAAAGCAAGCTGAAGGCGCTGACCGGCGGCGACAAGATCACCGCCCGCTTCATGCGTCAGGACTTCTTTGAGTTCATCCCGCAATTCAAATTGCTGATCGTTGGCAACCATAAGCCTTCAATTCGCAATGTGGACGAGGCCATGCGCCGACGTCTCCACATGGTGCCGTTCACGATCACCATCCCGCCGACAAAGCGCGACCAGCGGCTGCAGGAGCGTCTGCTGACTGAGAAGGACGGCATCCTCGCCTGGGCGCTCGAAGGGTGTCTTGCGTGGCAGAAAACAGGCCTGCGCCCGCCAGCGGCGGTGATGGCCGCGACCGAGGATTATTTCGAGGCCGAGGACGCAATGGGCCGCTGGCTCGAGGAGGCTTGCGAAAAAGCCCCTGGCGCATGGTCGGGCTCGAGCGCGCTTTTTTCCAGCTGGAAATCATGGGCCGAGGCCAACGGCGAATACCCAGGCTCCATGAAACGGTTTTCTGAAAACCTCGGCAATCGCGGATTTGAAAAACACGACACCAACAAGGCCCGCGGATATCGGGGGCTGACCACAAAAGACAGCAATGATGACCTATTTGAGGAGAAATGAAAAATGTCAATGAAATCAAGGAAAGTGACGGACGAGACGGGTAGTCCCTATATAGGCGTTACGCGCACGCGTACGCGCGCGTATACGTCCGATAAGGATCGGCCTGTCACTTCCGCAACTTTGGTTTTTCGCGAGAATTTTGATGGGTGGTTGAAACACCGGTGCGTTCTGGATGTGGATGCGTTTGCCGGCACCACCGAGTTGTTCGCGTCCTGGAAAGACTGGGCGGGTGAACATGCGTGCCGGGTCGGATCGATCAAACGTTTTGCCCTTGCAATAGCCGAACGAGGCTTTGATCACCACAACACGGGCAAGCGGCGGGGATTTCTGGGCTTGGCGTTGAAGGGGAATGACGAGGCGTCAACTGTTCCCGAAAATGGCGGGCATGCGAATGTTCCACCGAACTCGGATCGTCCGAAACCGGTGCTCGCCCTGGACCTTGGCACAACGACCGGTTGGGCCTTGCGCGGCTACGACAGCCTGATCACCAGCGGCACGGTGTCGTTCAAACCAAGCCGCTTTGACGGGGGCGGCATGCGGTATCTGCGCTTCCAGAACTGGCTGAGCGAAATGGACCGGCTGGCGGGACCGATCGCGACGATCTTCTTTGAGGAAGTACGTCGGCATGCTGGCACAGACGCCGCGCACGTTTTTGGCGGGCTGATGGCGGTTCTGACCGCGTGGGCCGAATTGCGCGGCGTTCCGTATCAGGGCGTGCCGGTTGGCACGATCAAAAAATCCGCAACCGGCAAGGGCAATGCCAGCAAATCCATGATGATCGAGGCGGCGCGTGCACGCGGATTCCTCCCCAAGGATGACAACGAAGCCGATGCCATCGCTATCCTTCTTTGGGCCCTTGAAACCAAAGGGGGTCTGAAATGAGCGCGCGCAATGTTCTTGAGCATACGGCCGGGGTGCTTGACGACCGCCGCACTGCCTACGGCTCGCCGATGGAGGCTATGGTTGCGATTGCCGAGCGCTGGTCGTTGACGCTGGATCGGCCCATCACTCCCGCCGAGGTCG